>Ga0123336_10004542_pt1 | contig 11235 bp, 11 predicted proteins | sample SSSSmetaG_FD_96466 | JGI IMG/M metagenome (GOLD analysis project Ga0123336, IMG submission 96466) | Glacier valley bacterial and archeal communities from Borup Fiord, Nunavut, Canada, to study Microbial Dark Matter (Phase II) - ​SSSS metaG | ecosystem: Environmental > Aquatic > Freshwater > Ice... | reverse complement strand
CCCTCGACGACGGCACTGACTCCCCGGCCGGGGGTCGCGTTGAAGTCCGTGACCTCGGCCAGGGCCAGGTCGCGGTCGGCTGCGGCGGTCACGACGGCGCGCCCCAGTGGGTGCTCGCTGGGGGCCTCTGCGGAGGCGGCGAGACGCAGGACCTCATCGACCCGCAGGTCACCGAGGACCTGGACGTCGGTGATGACCGGGGCACCCACGGTCAGGGTGCCGGTCTTGTCGAAGGCGACCTGGGTGGTCTGGCCGAGCTGTTCCATGACGACTGCGCTTTTGACCAGGACGCCATGGCGGCCGGCGTTGGCGATCGCCGACAACAGCGGCGGCATGGTCGCCAGGACCACGGCGCACGGTGACGCCACGATCATGTAGGTCATCGCCCGGAGCAGGGCCGGGCGAAGGCTCTGGCCCAGGGCCAGCGGGACGGTGAAGACCAGCAGCGTCGTCAGCACCACGGTGAGGCTGTAGCGCTGCTCGACCTTCTCGATGAACAGCTGGGTCCGGGCCTTGGTGGCGCTGGCCTGCTCGACCAGCGCGACGATCCGGGCGACCACCGACTCCGATGCCGGCTGGGTCACCCGGACGCGGAGTGCTCCATGGGTGTTGAGGGTCCCGGCGAAGACCCCGTCGCCAGGCCCGCGTAGCACCGGCAGGGGCTCACCGGTGACACTGGCCTGGTCGACCTCGGAGGTCCCGTCGGTCACGGTGCCGTCGGCACCGATGCGCTCACCGGGCCGGACGAGGACGAGGTCGCCGACCTGCAGGCCCGCGGTGTCGACAACCCGCTGGGACCCGTCGTCGGCCAGTAGCGTTGCCTGCTCCGGAGCAAGGCTCAGCAGCGCGTTCACGCTGTCCACGGTTCGCCGCGTCGCGTAGGCCTCCTGCGCTCCCGAGGTCGCGAAGATGACGATGAGCAGGCCACCGTCGACGACCTGCCCGATGGCGGCCGCGCCGATCGCTGCGGCAATCATCAGCAGGTCGACGTCGAGCGTTCGTTGTCGCAATGCCTGCCAACCGGCCGCGGCCGGCTCCCAGCCGCCCGCGAGGTAACACCCTGTGAAGACGATGTCGCTCATCCACGATGGGACGCCAGCGAGCCGGAGCAGCAGGCCAGCGGCGAACAGCGCCGTCGCGAGCAGTGCCCATCGGACCTCGGGCAGGGACCACACGAGGGAGCTCGCTCCGGCTGGGAGACTCGTTGGCGTGGCTGCCGCCTGACGAGTGAGGACCTGCGCGGTCTTGGAGCCGGGCTCGTCGTGCGGGTGGTCCTTGACGCAGGACAGGCTGTGGCTCATGACCGTCATACAATCACGTATGCGCGACTACGCACATGACTGGATGACATGACCGACCTCACGCCCGAGCCCGCCGCCGTGCCGGATCTCGACCTGCCCACCGAGGCGCAGGTCGTCGTCGCGGTGACGACGCTCGCGCTGCTGGCCGACCCGACCCGGCTGCGGGTCCTGTGGCTGCTGGCTCGCGGCGACCGCGAGGTCTCGGCCCTGAGCGCCCTCACTGGCGCCTCGGCCTCCGCCACCTCGCAGCACCTCGCCAAGCTCCGGCTGGCCGGGCTGGTGACCATGCGCAAGGACGGCCGGTCCCACGTGTACAGCGCACGCGGCGCGCACGTCCGGGCCCTCGTCGATGAGGCCCTCTACTACGCCGACCACCGCGTCAGCGGCGAGCCGGACCACCAGTGAGCGGCCCCGAGGTGGTCGTGCTGCTGTGCCGTGGGTGCTGCTGCGGCACGCGCGACAAGCACCCACAGGTCGACCACGACCAGCAGGAGCAAGTCTTGGAGGCTGCTGCCGACGCCCACCCGGGACTTGAGCTGCGGGTGGTCGACTGCCTCGACGAGTGCGACCGCAGCAACGTCGCCGTACTGCGACGGCCGAGCGCCCCGCCCCATGAGCGTGACACCTGGCTCGGTGGGTTCCTGACCGAACGCGCGACCGCTGCGTTGGTGATGTGGGCCGAGGCCGGAGGTGACGGCCCGTTGCCGGACGCCCTGGCGGGGCTCCGCTTCCGACACCTCCCACCCCGGCGCCGGGCCCGCGGGTGACACACATCAGGACGATCACTGACGTCGCGGAAGGACATCGCGGACGAGGGAGGCCTACGGCTCGCGCGCGATGGAACCACCGGCACCGTGACGTCTCGGGCGGCAAGCTGAGCCCCATCGTCTTCGGGGCTGTCGAGGGGCTCGTCACCAACGGGTCGCTGATCGCGGGGGTCGGCTGGAACGCACCGCGCTGGTCCTGACCGATCTGGCGGGGCTCGTCGCCGGCGCGGTGTCGATGGCGTCGGGGGAGTACATCTCGGTGGCCAACCAGAACAAGCTGGTCGCCGTTGAGGCCGAGGTCGAGCAGGACCGGCACGAACGCTTCCCGGGGCGGGAACTGGCAGAGCTCCCCGAGGTCTTCGTCAGCTACGGAGCCGACCGCGACTCGGCCGCGAGCGTGGCGGCCGCGATCAACCGGGACCCTGAGACCGCGCAGCACCTCCACCTTCGCGAGGAGCTCGGCGTCGACCCGTCGACACTGCCTTCGCCGGTCACCGCTGCCATCGCGTCGCTGCTGTCTTGCGCGCTCGGCGGGCTCATCCCGCTGCTGCCGTTCCTGCTCGGCTCGACGTCGCTGGCCCTGGCGCGCTGTTCCTGTGCGGCGAGGCCGTCGGCCGCGTGACCGGACGTCGCGCGCTCCTCTCGGGCGTGCGCCAGCTCGCCCTCGGGGCGTTGGCGGTCGGGGTCGCCTAGGCCATCGGTCGACTTGCCGGAGGTGTCGTCTGAGGAGAACGGCCTGTCTCCGAGCCGGCTGCGACTCAGCGCGGTGTTGACACGCCAAGGCAGGTTATTGGGACGGAACAGCCGCCCGCTTGGGTCGACGACTGTAAGGACGACGCCGAGATCCCGTGACGTCGAGCCCGCCACGCGATCGGAGATCGTCGACACCGCGCCATGGCGTGCGGTTCACCTGGCTGACGACCGAAGGGCTCTGTTCGAGGCGCCGTTCTGCTGTCACCTGGTGACAAGCCGTCCCTTACCTCCACGGCAGGGCCGCGAGATGTCTGAGTAACCCAATGTTTCGCAAAGGAAAAACGTTGTCCCTCCCAGCGTGTCAAAAAGACGACGTTGATCCCTGCGGGTTCGTAGGTCCTAGTCATCCGAGGATGCGGGGTGGTAGACGTCCTATCTTCCGGGTCACAGACACAGTTTCAGGCAGCTGTGCTGCTGGACCATCTGGATAGGGAGCGACGACATGCTGAGGACAACACTGATCCATCCCGGTGTGCTGGCCGCACTGGCTGGAGCTGGGCACGGCTCGCTCGTGCTGGTCTGTGACGCCAACTATCCGGCGACGACCCGGCGCGGGCCCCACGCCGACCTGGTCCACCTCAACCTGAGACCGGGCCTGGTCAACGCCGTCGAGATCTTGGAGTGCCTGCTCGGTGTCGTGCCGGTGGAGGAGAGCTCGGTCATGGCCCCGCTTGTCCAGGGCCCGTACGCGCTCGACGGGGAGCCGCCCATCTGGGCGGAGTTCCGGACAGCCCTGAGCGCAGCCGGTGCACCGAGTGACCTGCTGCCCCTGCGGCGTCACGAGTTCTACGAGACAGCGAGCTGCCCAGATGTTGCTCTGACGATCGTGTCGGGGGAGGCGCGGATCTACGGCAACCTGCTGCTGCGGGTGGGCGTCGTGCAGCCACCGACGTAGCCGACGCGCAACTCGCGGGAGACCCACGTGTGCTTGACATCACTACCGGCAATTCCTAGCCTCAGCCAAACATCCAACCAATCAGGTTGATGAAGGCCCGGTACACCGAAGCCTGAGGGCAAGGCCGACCGGTCAAGGAGAGCACGGGCATGGTGACCTTGGAACCGCTGCTCGAGGTGCGCGGGCTGCGCAAGCGGTTCGGTCACGTCGAGGCGCTGCGGGGCGTCGACTTCGTCGTGCACCCCGGCGAGATCGTCGCGCTGGTCGGTGACAACGGCGCCGGCAAGAGCACGCTGGTCAAGATCCTGTCTGGGGCGCTGCAGGCCGACGAGGGCGAGATCCTTCTGGACGGCGCGCCTGTACGCATCCCCAGCCCACCGGCTGCCCGCGCTCTCGGTATCGAGACGGTCTATCAGGACCTCGCCCTCGCGCCCGCCCTGGGCACGGCTGCCAACCTGTTTATCGGCCGCGAGATGCTGCGCCGTGGTCTGCTGGGCCGCGCTGGTTTCGTGGACAAGTCGGCGATGCGCGATAGCGCTACCGCCTCGCTGGAGCGTCTCGGCGTACGGCTCAAGGACATCGACAGCCCCGTCTCTGATCTTTCCGGGGGGCAGCGGCAGTCCGTTGCCATCGCCCGGGCTGTCACGTGGGCTCGGCGAGTGGTCATCATGGATGAGCCCACCGCGGCGCTCGGCGTGGTCCAGACCCAGCGCGTGGTTGACCTGGTGCGCCGTGTGCGGGACAGCGGTGTTGCCGTGGTCCTGGTCAGCCACAACATGCCGCAGGTGCTCGAGCTGGCCGACCGGATCGAGGTGATGCGCCTCGGGGCGCGCGCTGCACAGTTCCGGGCAGGGGAGGTCACTGGAGGCGACCTGGTGGCAGCCATGACCGGCGCAACGACCGTTGGAGGGACTTCGTGAGCCAGACCGTCCTGACAGAGGTGGACCAGACCGACCCAGGGGGCACGCTGGATGTGCGGTCCTCGCGGATGCGCCGTCTGGCAGTGTCCTCGACGCTGTACATCGGCCTGGCCCTGCTGGCCCTGATCGCGACGTTCTCCGCGTTCAGTCCTGGCGCCTTCACATCCGCGTACAACGTGCGGACGGTCGCGACGGACGCCTCGGTCCTGCTGGTCGTCGCGGTAGGTGCGACGTTCGTCATCGCCACTGCAGGCATCGACCTGTCCGTAGGCGGCGTCCTGGTGTTCTCCGGCGTGGTCTCGGTCAAGGCGATGGACGGTGTCGGCGGGGGTTCCGGCGCCGTGTACCTCGGTCTGCTGGTGGCCCTGGCCGCCGGCCTCGGTTGGGGGATCGTGAACGGCCTGCTCGTCGCAAAGGCCCACGTACCACCGCTCATCGCGACCCTGGGGTCGCTGGGCATGTCCATGGGCCTGGCTCAGCTGGTCACCGACGGAGCCGACTTGCGGGGAGTGCCTGGCGGGTTGGTGGACCAACTCGGTCTCGGACGGCTATTCGGAGTCCCGTGGCTGGTCGTGATCGCCGCAGCAGTCACGGTCGTGGGCATGGTGGCCCTGAACCTCAACCGCTTCGGCACCTACACGTTGGCGATCGGGTCCAACCCGGTGTCCGCTCGCCGCGCCGGCATCAACGTGGACCGTCATCTCATCAAGGTCTACGCCACCGCCGGGCTGCTTGCTGGCCTTGCGGGCTACCTCAACCTTGCCCGCTTCGCCACCACCACGATCGCCGGCCACAACACCGACAATCTGCAGGCGATCACCGCGGTGGTCATCGGTGGGACCAGTCTGTTCGGGGGCGTGGCCACTGTTCTCGGCACCGTCATCGGCGTCTTCATCCCTGCGGTGCTGGAGAACGGCTTCGTCATCCTCGGAGTCCCACCGTTCTGGCAGCAGACCGTCATCGGCGCGGTGCTCGTGATCGCCGTATTCCTCGACCAGTTCAAACGCACCAAGAACGCCAACCGCTAGGACGTCCTGCCTTCCCAGCGAGTGCTCGTGGAGCTGCTCGCCGGCTCGACGCTGCCCTTCGCTCACCCATCGATTCTGACCCAGAGAGGCTTCTCCATGCGCTCAGCCAAGGCTTGTGCAGCACTGTCCACCCTCGCACTGATGACAACAGCCGGCTGCGGATCGGGCTCGACGTCGACGCCCGTCGCCGCTGGTGCGACCACACCCGCGGGCACCACGACGACGGCGCCAGCTGCCCCTGATGCCGGTGGCACGGGCACCAAGGCGAGCAAGAACTACAACATCACCTACATCCAGGGCATCACCGGCAACCCCTTCTTCACCTCGGTCACCTGCGGTGCTCAGGCTGAGGCCAAGCAGTTGGGCGTGACCTTCAACTACCAGGGCGGCAAGGACTACAGCCCGGAGAGCCAGACCCCCATCCTGAACGCCGTCATCGCCAAGAAGCCCGACGGCATCATCATCTCGCCCATGGCCGGTCAGGCCATGGTGCCACCGCTGTCGCAGGCAAAGGCGGCCGGCATCAAGACGACCTTCGTCGACTCCACGGCCGCCGACGCCTCGCTCGCTTCGTCGTTCGTCACCTCGGACAACGCGGCGGGTGGAGCCCTCGCGGCGGACAAGATCGGTGAGCTGCTCGGGGGCAAGGGCAAGGTCATCGTCATGGGCGCGACACCGGGCATCTCCACCACTGACGCGCGTCAGAAGGGCTTCGAGGCCGAGATCAAGGCCAAGTACCCGAACGTCACGCTGCTGCCGACGCAGTTCAGCCAGAGCCAGCCAGCAACGGCAACGACCAAGCTCAGCGCAGTCATCGCCAAGAACAGCGACCTCGGTGCGGTGTTCGCGGTGAGCACCCAGGAGGTCGAGGGCGTGTCGGTCGCGGTCAAGACCGCTGGCAAGGCCGGCAAGATCAAGATCGTTGGCTTCGACACCTCTGACCCGATCATCGAGAGCGTCAAGGCCGGCACGGTGACCGGCTTGGTGGTCCAGGAGCCCCTGGCCATGGGAAAGCTCGCTCTTGACCAGCTGGTGGCGGCTCTGGACGGCAAGCCGACCACGCCGTTGATCAACACCCCCTTTGTCTTCCTCACGAAGGACAACGTCAGCGACCCGGCCGTCAACAAGTTCGTCTACAAGACCTCCTGCTGACCTGGCCCTGCTGACCGCGTCCTGCCGGACGGGACCAATCCCGTCCGGCCGGTCGTGGGGCTGTCTGGTCCAAGAACGACCCTGCCCGGCTGACCGAACGCGGCTCCACCGGCCAACTCTGAGGAATCCCTTGCCCATCATCGTCTCCATGGACGTGACCGACGTGCGGTTCCCCACCTCGCGCGAGCTCAACGGTTCTGACGCCATGAACAAGGATCCTGACTACTCCGCCGCTTACCTCGTGTTGCGCACCGACGCCGGCGGGGAGGGACACGGCTTTGCCTTCACCATCGGTCGCGGCAACGACGTGCAGGTCGCTGCTATCCAGGCCCTGGTCCCGTGGGTGGTGGGTCACCCGGCGCCACTCGACTCGGCTTCCCTGACGGAGTTCTCACAGCGGTTGCTGAGCGACTCGCAGCTGCGCTGGCTCGGCCCCGAGAAGGGGGTCATGCACATGGCGATCGGTGCGGTGGTCAATGCCGCCTGGGACCACGCCGCAAAGCTGGCCCACAAGCCGCTGTGGAAGTTCCTGGCTGATATGACCCCCGAGGAGGTGGTGGGGCTGGTCGACTTCCGGTATCTCACCGACGCGCTGACGCCGGCTGAGGCTCTTGACCTGCTCGAGGCAGCCTCGGCCGGCAAGGACTCACGTGAGCAGCGCTTGCTCACGCAGGGCTATCCCGCCTATACGACGTCCCCAGGATGGTTGGGCTACTCCGACGACAAGCTCGCACGGTTGGCCCTCGCAGCTGCGGAGGAGGGATTCGGCCAGATCAAGCTCAAGGTCGGGGGTTCCCAGACCGACGACCTCCGCCGGATGCGCCTGGCCCGTGAGGTGTGCGGGCCGGATATGCGGATCGCCGTCGATGCCAACCAGCGTTGGGGTGTCGAGGAGGCCATCGACGCCATCAGGGCGCTGCAGGAGTTCGACCCCTGGTGGGTCGAAGAGCCGACGGCGCCAGATGACATCCTGGGTCACGCAGCGATCCGGCGGGCCGTGCGTCCGGTCCGGATCGCGACCGGTGAGCATGCGCACAACCGGCTGGTCTTCAAACAGCTGCTGCAGGCCGAGGCGATCGACGTCGTGCAGATCGATGCATGCCGGGTGGCGGGCGTCAACGAGAACGTCGCGATCCTGCTGCTCGCGGCCAAGTTCGGTGTCCCGGTCTGTCCGCACGCCGGTGGCGTCGGGCTGTGCGAGCTGGTCCAGCACCTGGCCATGTTCGACTTCCTGGCCGTCTCGGCGACGGTGCAGGACCGGGTCGTGGAGTACGTCGACCACCTCCACGAGCACTTCGTCGATCCGGTCACCCTTCGACGGGGTCACTACTGTGCTCCGACGGCGTGGGGGTTCAGCGCCGCCCTGAAGCCAGCGTCACTCGCGGCCTACACGTTCCCCACCGGGACCGCCTGGAACGACGCGCAGACCGTAGGTGCGCTCGGCGGTGCGGCCGAGGACCTGCACGCGTTCGTCGTTGCCGAGGCCGTCGAGCAGTGAACGCAGGCTCAGCATGACGCGCGCGTAATCACCGGCCAGTTCACTCACCGGCCAGTCGCTGCCGAGCATCACCCGGTCGGCCCCGAAGCTGTCGAGTACGTGCTCGGCGTACGGCTGGAGCTCGGCGGTGGTCCAGTCGCTCCATCGTGCCTGGTTGACCAGTCCGGACAGCTTGACGTGCACGTTCGGCTCGGGGGACAGAGCTGAGATCATCTGGGCCCACGGCGCCCACGCGCCGCCGGCGATATCAGGCTTGCCGGCGTGGTCCAGGACGAACACTGTGCCAGGTGTCCGCCGGACCAGAGCAAGGGCAGCAGCCCACTGCGGCGCTTTGACCAGCAGGTCATACACCAGGCCCGCGTTGCCCACGGCAGCCACCCCAGCGGTGACGGCTGGGCGGACCAGCCAGTTCGGGTCGGGCTCGTCCTCGGCCTGGTGGCGCACCCCGACGAGGCGGGCCCCACCCGGACCGCCGCGTACAGCAGCCAGCTGACTGCTCACGTCGGGGGAGGTCAGGTCGGTCCACCCGACGACACCGGACACCAGGCCGTGCGAGGAATCGGCGATGGCGAGCAGGTGGTTGGTCTCCTCCTGCGTGGATACGGCCTGCACGAGCACGGTCGCCTCGACGCCGAGAGGTCGGGTCACCCGCTCGAGGTCTGCGAGGTCGTAGCTGCGGCGGATCGGCGCCAGTGGCTCGGCCGCCATGAAGGGGTAGGCCCGCTGCGCTGGGGCCCAGAGATGGTGGTGGGCGTCGATCAGCATGAGGCGCTCAGGGGGGAACGAAGCCGTCATGTGCGGGGTCGGAGCCGCAGCCCTTGCATGCCCCCATCCACGGCAAGCGCCGTGCCGGTCACCGACGCTGCGCTCGGGCCGGCCAGGTAGCAGATGGCTGCGGCGATCTCGGCAGCGCTCACCAGGCGACCGTGGGGTTGGCGGGCCTCCAAGGCGTGCCGTTCGGCGGCCGGGTCGGCAGCGCTGGCGAGCAGGCGGGCGACCCACGGCGTGTCGGCAGTGCCGGGGTTGACGCAGTTGACCCGGATGCCCTCGGCCAGGTGGTCGGCAGCCATGGCGAGGGTCAGCGACTGGACGGCACCTTTCGAGGCGGAGTACAGCGCACGTTGCGGGAGCCCCGCGGTGGCCGCGATGGAACACGTGTTGACGATCGCCGCATGAGTCGACCTCCGGAGTAGCGGCAGCGCCGCCCGGGTGGTGCGCACGATGCCAAGGACGTTGACCTCGAACACCTGGCGCCACTGCGACAGCTCGTTGGCGGTGATGTCACCCTGCGCCCCGACGCCGGCATTGTTGACCACGATGTCAAGGGCGTCGAACCGCTTCGAGATCGCCGCGAAGGCGCGCTCGACTGAGTCGTCGTCCGAGATGTCGCAGGTGATCCCGATGAAGCGGTCGTCTTGGTACTGCTGCTGCAGGTCAAGGACCACGACGGCAGCGCCGCGTTCGTGCATCGCCACTGCCGTGGCCTCCCCGATGCCGGAGGCACCGCCGGTGACGACCGCAACGAGGCCGGAAAGCTCTCCAGGCACGGGGACTCCGTTTCTGCGTGAACCACCCACCTGCGGGTGTAGGGACGGGTCAGAGCTTGGCGGTGCGGCGCGCGGACGCCTTGACCGCGGGGTTGGGCGGTGCGAGCAGGGTGCGCAGGAACGCCTCGGTGGTCGCGACGTGCGCGAGCGCGGCCGCGCGGGCGAGCTCTGCGTCGCGGATGGTGACGGCCGACAAGATGCGTTCGTGCTCGTCGATGGTTCGCGCGATCGCGTCGGAGTCGAGCATCCCGCGCCAGACCCGCGCGCGGAACATGCGACTGGAGATGCCGTTCAGCATCGAGGCGAGGGTCGCGTTGCCAGACGCTGCAGCCACCTGTGCGTGGAACTGGACGTCGTGGAGAACGAGCTGCTCGAGGTCCGAGCCGCTCTCGCGCATGCAGGCAAGGCTCTTTTCCAACTCGCCGAGAGCGACGGCGGTGACGTGGGTCGCTGCGAGCGCGGTGGCGGCCGGCTCCAGGATGCGACGGACCTCGAGTAGTTCTAGCGCGGAGTCCTCTTGCATCAGCTCCACCGCGAAGGCAATGCCTTCGAGCAACAGCTCAGGCCGCAAGCTGGTGACGTACGTGCCGTCACCTCGTCGTACATCGAGCACCCGTGCGGTCGACAGGGCCCGGACAGCCTCGCGCGCGGTGTTCCGGGAGACCCCCAGCACGACGGCGAGCTCCTGCTCGGGTGGCAGACGGGAGCCGGAGGGGAATGTCCCCGAGCTGATCATCTCGCGCAACCGCTCGATGCCAGCTTCGGTCACGGGTGCAGCCACGACAACGCCTCTCCGCCAGGAACGTCACCACACTATAGACATCCCATGTCCCTTGCCATCACACGCCCGGCAGAGCCAGGTCACTCGTCGGGGGGAGCACAGAATCCCTTCAGCCGTATCGCATACACCCGATCAATCGGTCCGACGGTCAGTGGGCTGTTCTCGACACTGATGGCCCTCGCGAGTTCCTGGGCTCAGTCGGGTACCGCCTCCCGCACGAGGATGACCTCAAGGCGCCGGGGACCGTGGACTCCCTCGACCCGGCGAAGCTCGATGTCGCTGGTCGCCGATGGCCCGCTGACCCAGGTGAGGGGACGCGTGGCGGTCAACCGGCTGACTGCTTCGGGGACGCTCTCGACCACCTGAGCCATGCGGACCACGCACACGTGATGATCGGGGATCAGCGACGTGGCACGCCGGCCCTGACCGGCTGATCCGTCGAGCACCAGCGTGCCGGTCGCCGCGACCGCGACGCTGGCTGAGGTCAGGACCGCGTCCATCATCACCAATGCAGGGATGTCGGTTACCTCCGGCTCGTCCAGGACCCGCAGAGCAGCCGAGGCTTGTGGCCTCCACCCGGGCTCCAGACCGGT
>Ga0123336_10004539_pt1 | contig 11238 bp, 8 predicted proteins | sample SSSSmetaG_FD_96466 | JGI IMG/M metagenome (GOLD analysis project Ga0123336, IMG submission 96466) | Glacier valley bacterial and archeal communities from Borup Fiord, Nunavut, Canada, to study Microbial Dark Matter (Phase II) - ​SSSS metaG | ecosystem: Environmental > Aquatic > Freshwater > Ice... | reverse complement strand
TCTACATCGTCATAAGCTAACTGCACCCAGTCGTCCAGCGTGCCGTCGGGCATCGCCTCCATCACAGCCATGATTTTGGCTTCGCGTTTCAAGCGATGCGCTTTGAGCTGGGCAATGGCTGTTTTGGCTTGACCGATGACGTAGCCGTGTGCAGGCAGGATGAAGTCGATGCTGTGTTCACTGCAGGCTGCGCTCAACACATCCAGAGAATCGAGGTAGCTGTGCATATTGCCGTCTGGCGGGTTTACCACCGTGGTGCTGCCGTTCAAGATGTGGTCGCCACTGAACAGCAAGCCGTCTTCGACAAGTACCAGGCACAGGTGATTTGCGGCGTGGCCAGGGGTGTATAAAACCTTCAAAGTGTGCGTATTTTGGCCATTTTTAAGAATAACATTGTCTTTTAGCCCAATAAATACAGGCGCTAGTAGCTCATTATTTAATAGCGTTCTATCTGGTGTGAAGCTGCTGTCAGCACGTGATGTGGCTGCGGATGGCAGGCCAGCTATTAGCGGATGTTTGCCTGACGCTTTGCACAGCGCTTGCAGCGGTGCGGCACCTGGCGAATGGTCGGGATGCGAATGCGTACAAACAATCAGCCGAATGTCGCCGCCTGCTGCGTCGTGCAATCGCTGCAAATGGTCAGCATCCGCAGGGCCGGGGTCGATGGCGATGTAGCCTGACGGTGCATCGCCCACCAGGTAGCTGTTGGTACCGGGCCCGGTCATCACGCCGGGATTGGGCGCTGTCAGCCGCATGACGTTTTTCAGTAGCTTTACAGGAGCATCGGTTTGCCAGTCGAGGTGGTGCACGATTTGCCCGTCGGGGCTGGTCAGCTCCAGTTCGCCGTAGGGCGATTCATGCTCCATGTAGCGTGCCTCGTGGCCACCTAAAAAGCCGGCCCGAGGACAGGAAGTCCACAAGGGCTTTTCGCTCGCGCAGGCCGTCAAAACCGCATCAACCGTGGGGTAGTGTTGCAAGCGCTCCAACGTGCGAATGGTCGGGAAGATGATGAGAAAGTTACCTGCTGCATGCCTGGCCAAAGCATCCGCCGGGCGTATCCATTCCGGCTCAAATTGCTCAGACTCGTCGGCCACCGGCTCTTGGCCTTCAGGCATACGGGCGACTAAAAAAGGCACGTCAAAACGGCGCGGCAAGTCGCGGTCAGTCACCCAGTGTGCGAGCACAAATACGTCGCTGCCTGCCAGCGTCAAACCGCGCGCTTTGCACTGCGCTGCAAAGGGCGCTTTTCGGTCCAGGGCGGCTATGTCGGCAGTCGTCACATGGCTGCCATCGGCATGCTTGGCCAGCAGCACACCCAGTTCTTCAAAGCTTTCGCGAATGGCGGCAATGGCTTGGGTCAGGTGCAAATCGCTTTGCGTGGTGCGCCTTGTCGATTGGTTGTGTGCCGCACTGTCTGCTGCATCAATCCCACCGCCCGGGAAAACATATGCGCCGGGTGCAAAGCTGGCTGTCATCGACCGCCTCGTCATCAGTACCTCGATGCCCTTTACCCCGTTAGCGCCATCGCGCAGCAGCAAAACGGTGGCTGCGTTGCGCAGGGGTACGGGTTCTCGCGTAGGGAATAAAAGTTGATTTGGTCTTACCATTTGAAGATTACAACACGGAGACTTCAATGAATTTCAAGCAAAGTTTTGTTTTTGGTTTGCTGGCTAGTTTTGCTCTCGGGGCGATGGCCCAAACAACGCCAGCCTGGCCCACACGCGGCCCCATTAAATTGGTAGCTGTCTTCCCGCCCGGCGGCTCGGTGGATCAGGTCGCACGCATTTTGCAGGTGCCGCTGCAAACGGCCTTGGGCCAAACTGTGATTGTTGAAAACAAGGGTGGCGCATCCGGCTCCATAGGCGCTGCCGCAGTGGCCGCAGCCCCGCCAGATGGCTACACCTTCGCGGTGGTGTTTGACACCCACGGCGTGAACCCGGCGCTCATTCCCAACCTGCCGTTTGACAGCAAAAAAGATTTGACGCCCATCGTGCTGGTCGGCACATCACCGATGGTGCTGGCCACCTTTGCGGGTAGCGAGTACAAAACCTTCGCCGACGTGGTGGCAGCTGCCAAAGCCAAAAAGAATGTCAGCTACGGCAGCATCGGCTCCGGCAGCCTGGGCCACGTGGCCATGACGCTTTTAGGCAAAAACGGCGGCATTGACTGGGCGCACATCCCCTACAAAGGCGGCGGCCCCCTGATGAATGACGCGGTTGCAGGCCACGTGCCGCTGTCCATCGGCTCAGTGTTTGTGACCAAGCCGCACATCGACAGTGGCCGCATGCGCCCGCTGGCCGTGACCAGCAGCAAACGCAGCCCCGATTTGCCCAGCGTGCCAACCGTGGCCGAAAGCGGCTACCCCGGTTTTGAAGCACCCGCCTGGTGGGCCGTGCTGGCCCCCGCCAAAACCCCACCTGATATTTTGAAGCGCATGAACGACGCGCTGAACACCGTTTTGAAAACCCCGGACATTGCCAAAAAGCTCGATGCGCAGGGCATTGATGTTGTCGGTGGCACGCCCGAGGCAGCCCGTGTGTTCATTGACAAGCAGATGGACATCTGGGCCAAGGTTGTCAAAGACAACAACATCAAGGCAGACTGATCACACTTCCGGTGATACCCCCATCGCCACCAAAAACCGCGCCACCATGTTGTAAGTGGCAATCGCCGCCGTCAGTTCCACAATCTGAGTCGTGTCGAAGTTAGCTTTTAGCTGCGCGAACACCTCGTCAGTGACTTTGACATCCAGCGTCATTTGTGCAGCATATTGAACTACTATGCTTTCAGTAGCGCCCAGCGTTTGATTTGATTGGGCTAGACGTGCATTTCCCTTGCAAATCTGCTGCAATACATCCAGCTCAGCCTGCGTGCCTCCAGCTTTTAAAAAATCGGGCGCGTGGTGGTGGTACTCATACGCTGCGCCTGTCAGCAGGGCCACGGTGCAAATGCCGAGTTCGCGCAGCTTCCAGCTCGTCGGCAGATCAGTACGTACGGCTTTGAGGTAGACGTTCCAGCCGCGTGCCAGGGGCTCGCTCCACAGCAGAGCCTTGTCGAGGTTGATCAACTCGCCGCCTCGGCGTTTCAAAATGGCTTGCACCAAATCGTCGGGTTGGGGTTTAAGGGCGGGTGTCCAGTCGGGGATACGCATCGTATGACTTTTAAAAGTGTTTAAAACTATAGGGTAACGCGATAATCTCGCCATGAAAGTGAAATTCACAAAAATGCAGGGCGCGGGCAACGACTTTGTCGTGCTGGATGAGACGCGTGGTCTGCTGGGGCTGACGACTGCGCAGTACCGCTTTTTGGCGGACCGGCATTTTGGTGTGGGTGCTGACCAGATTTTGTCGGTGCGGCCTGCGCCGTCGCTTGCTGTCGATTTTGAATATGTGATTCACAACGCCGATGGCGGTGAAGTTGAACATTGCGGCAACGGTGCGCGCTGCTTTGTGCGCTTTGCGCGCGAGCAAGGCTTGACTGACAAGGCGGTGCTCAAAGTGCAAACCATGAATCGCGTGATTAGCCTGGCCATGCAAGACGATGGCCGTGTGACGGTGGACATGGGTGCGCCGGTGTTTGACCTGGCAGAAATTCCGTTCGATGCGAAGGGTTTGACGCCTGAAAACGTCAATTCATGGCAAAAATGGCCATTAAATATGCCTGTAGCCCAATCAATACCTGTGCGAGCAGCTCCTATTTATGTAGCATCTTATGTTGCTGTGTTGTCAATGGGTAACCCGCATGCGGTGCAACTGGTGGATGATGTAGACAGCGCACCCGTGCTTGAAGTCGGCCCATTGATAGAAGGCCACGCCAGGTTTGCCCAGCGGGTTAACGCCGGGTTTATGCAAATCGTCAGCCGTCGTGAGATTCGCCTGCGGGTGTACGAGCGCGGTGCTGGCGAAACGCTGGCTTGCGGCACTGGCGCGTGTGCAGCGGTGGTAGCAGGCATTCGGCTTGGGCTGCTTGATACCAAAGTCGATGTGCAAACGCGCGGCGGTGTACTCACGATTGAATGGTCTGGCGCGCTGGACGCGCCTGTGCTGATGACCGGGCCAGCCACCACGGTGTTTGAATCTGAAATTGACATTCCTGAAACACGTTAAAACGCTTCAAAAAATTGCTAAAAACAATCACAATCCAACCATGAACCCCACCGACAACAACAACCCCATCACCGAAGACGACATTGCCAACTTTCTGGCCAACACGCCAGACTTTTTTGAGCGCCATGCCGAGCTGCTGGCTACGGTGCAGCTGTCTAGCGGGCACGGTGGCCGCGCGGTGAGTTTGCAGGAGCGCCAGGCTGGGTTGCTGCGCGACAAGATCAAAACCCTTGAAGGCAAAGTCGTTGACATGATTCGCCACGGGACTGAAAACGTGACCATTGCCGACAAGCTGCAGCGCTGCACCCGTAACCTGCTTCTCACCGCCCACGCGCGCGACTTGCCCGAAACCATCGTGCGCGAGCTCAAAGGCCAATTTGCGATTCCGCAGGCAACCATCAAGCTGTGGCGCGTGAACGGCGTGTTTACCGGCGAGCCGTTTGCTTCGGGCGTGAGCGCTGATGCACAGGCATTTGCGTCATCGCTCGGCGCGCCCTACTGCGGCGTGAATTCGGGCTTTGAGGCAGCCAGCTGGCTGCCTGACCCAGCCATGGCGATGTCGATTGCGCTCGTGCCCCTGCGTGAAGATTCGGCTAAAGATGCCTTTGGCATGCTGGTGCTGGCGTCGACCGACCCGCAGCGTTTTCATGCTGACATGGGCACTGAGTTTTTGGCGCAAATTGGCGACCTGGCCGGTGCTGCCATGACACGTTTGCTGCCGCAAGTCACGGCTGAGTAAACACTTCATGGCCGAGCCAGTGGCGTCTGAACAAAGTCAAGGCTTTGAACTCGACCCCCTGGCGGTGCGTTACCTCGAACACGTGCGGGTTGAAAAGCGCCTGGCCCAACGCACGGTAGAACTCTATGCCGCTGACCTGCAGAAACTGCAAACCAGCGCGCAAGCGGCCAACACCGATTTGCAATCGGTCAACAACACGCACATCCGCCGCTGGGTGGCGCAGATGCACAGCGCTGGCCGCACACCGCGCGGCATCGCGTTGATTTTGTCGGGCTGGCGCGGCTTTTACACCTGGCTGGGGCGTGAAGGCCTGGTGCCCAGTAACCCGGTGCAAGGCGTGCGCGCCCCCAAAGTGCCCAAGCCGCTGCCCAAGGCGCTGGGGGTAGAAGAAGCGGTGCAACTGGCCAGTTATACAAACGAACAGACCAGGCCTGTCCGTGAAGCGCGTGACCACTGCATCACCGAGCTGCTGTATGGCTGCGGCCTGCGGATTGGCGAGCTGGTGGGTCTGGATGTGCAAGACGGTATCAAGGCGCGTGGCTGGGTTGACAGCGCTGGGGCCGAGGCGCACGTGTTGGGCAAGGGCAGTAAAAAACGCAGCGTGCCGGTGGGTAGCAAAGCGCTGGCGGCGTTGGCGGAGTGGCTCAGCCTGCGCGCCCATTGGGCCAAAGACGATGCGGCACTGTTTATCAACGCTCAAGGCCTGCGTTTGACACCGCAGCACATCCGCGTGCGGCTTAAGGCCCGGTCATTAAAAGCTGGCCTGGCCACCCCCGTGCACCCGCACATGCTGCGGCATTCGTTTGCCAGCCATGTGCTGCAGTCCAGTGGTGATTTGCGTGCCGTGCAAGAGCTGCTGGGCCATGCCAACATCACCACCACACAGGTCTATACCCGGCTTGATTTTCAGCATTTGGCCAAGGTGTATGACGCGGCCCATCCCAGGGCCACGCGCAGCAAGTAACAGACTACAAAGTAAACACGGCGCGCTTGTCGTCTGCACTGGATGCGGCCGTCAACCGCTCGCCCAGGCGCGACATCAGGCTTTGGCCGCCGGTGTTTGCGTGGGGCACCAAGGCATAGGCCACCCGCACCTGCGCCACACATTCGGGATGCAGGCCCTTGAAGGGCATCAGGCAGCGCGCAATGATGCGTGGCCCCAGCGTGGCGGCTTCTTCAAGGCTGATGGGGCCTTCCACCAGCATGCCAAAGCGTAACTCTGAAAGGCGGGCGGCGCTGTCAATATCACGGATGATCGACAGCAGCCGCGAGGCCACCCGCAGCGGCAGTTCCTCAGCTTCCTTGCGGCCGAAGTCGCGCTGGGTTTGCTCGGTGTTAATGATGTCGATCAGCACCACGGCGCTTTGGTGCCTGAGCCTTCCGGAGCGGGCTGCCATACGCAGCAACCTTTCGGTAAAAACCTGTTCAGTGAGGAGGCCGGTGGCCGGATCTATCCGGTTCAGCCCCAGAATGCGGCTGCGGTTTTCACGACGCTGCTGGCTGCGCAATATCAGCACCGCTAGCAGCGCGGGCAACTGAAACACCATGCTGGCCAGCCCGCCCTGTTCAGTGGCAAAGCTCAGCGGGATCCACTCCAGGTAGCGAGCAATCGAAATCGCCCAAGTGACGGCAAACGGCGTGGCGCTTAATAATAGCCAGCCGCCAAAGCGGTCGCCATGGCGCCAGGCCCACAGGTTAATTGACAGCACCAATGTGATTACCACCAGCAGATACGGCACAAACAGTTTCAGGCGCAGCGCACTGTCGGTCACGGCCAGCGCCACCGACAGGCCCAAGCCCGCCAGTGCAATCACCCAGACCAGGCGGTTCAGCTGTTTGGAGCGCTCGGCCAACGACACTACAGTGGCATTTAGCAAAACAAACGACATCAGCGCCCAGGCACCCAGTATGGTCAGCGATCTGTCGGCCCAGTCAGGCGAGTTGGGCCACAGGTGCAAAGCGGCCGCGCCAGTGATGGTCGCCAGTGTCAAACCCACCAGCCCAGAAGCAAGCGCATAGTAAAGGTAGGCGCGGTCCCTTAGCCAGACCAGGCCAATCAGGCCAGTCAGGCAGCCTAGTGCCGCAATACCAAAGTACACGCCTAAAAATAATGAAATCAGTTGCTCGTTGCGCAGCGCGTACTTGGCATTGACAAACTGTAGCGGCGCGCTGAAGCCTTGGGCGTTCTCCAGCCGCAACAGGTAGGACGTAGGTTCCTCAGCATTGAAGGCCACCACCAACAGCGGGTAGCGGTGCGGCGTCGGCCATTGGTTGATGGCGGTCAAGTCGCCCGCCCGCTGCTCGGTAAACTGGCCGATGCGGTTCTTGGTGTACAGCGAGGCGCGGTCCAGCGCAGGGTAGGGGATTTCCAGCGCCCATCGCTCAGCATCGGGTGCGGGCGGGATGGTGAAGCGTATCCACAACGCCTGGCCTGGTTTGAGCGGGTAAATGCCGCGCTTGGGAGTTGGCAGCCAGCTGATAGCTGTGCTGGCATCGACCTGCTCGGGCCCGAACCCGGAGCTGTTGTCGACCCAGTATTCGCCCCAGTCACTTAGCGCAATGGGCTGCTTGGCAGCGTCCAGCTCCAGCACCGTGCGGGCCGGTACCCCAGAGTTGAAAAGCCCCAGCAAAACACCCACCATCAAGGCTTGGCAAAGCCCCGCCCACCAGCGGGCCAGTGGGTTTTTTAACACGCAGACTTCCGTCATACTGTTTAAAAAATGTCGTGGGAGTAGCTAAAACGCATCAATGTATTGTCATCATGTTTCTGACACACGGCTGTCCAGTGTCGTTTTTTTGGTAATAACAACTCGTCAGCCCTCACAATCACCAAATGAAATCATTAAGACTGAAACCCGGAAAAGAAAAATCATTGCTGCGACGCCACCCCTGGGTATTCGATGGGGCCATCGCGAATGGCGGGGGTGTTGCTATCGGCTCCGCCGAGGCGGGCGAAACGGTGCGCATTGAGAGCCACGATGGCCAGTTTTTAGGCTGGGCAGCGTACAGCCCGCAGTCCAAAATCCGCGCGCGGGTGTGGAGCTTTGACGAAGCGCAGCGCATCGATACTCCGTTTTTAGTAGCTGCTTGCGCTCGTTCTATAAGGGCTAGAAGCCTTTTTGACATCCAAAGCAACAGCCTGCGGTTGATCCACGGCGAATCCGACGGCCTGCCCGGCCTGGTGGTGGACAGGTACGACGACACGCTGGTGGCGCAGTTTTCGAGCTGCGGGTCAGAACGTTTCAAATCAGTCATTGTGGATGCGCTGCTTGAGCAAACCGGTTTGACGCGGCTGTATGAGCGTTCAGACGCAAGTGTTCGCTCACTTGAAGGCTTGCCTGAAGCGACTGGGTGGCTGGTGGGTTCTGGCAGTACAGAAATGATCCTGACCGAACACGACTGGAAGCTGAGCCTGGACGTGGCCGGCGGCCATAAAACCGGGTTTTACCTGGATCAACGCGACAGCCGCCACAAGTTCAGCCAGTACACCCGCCGCATGGGCTTTAAGAAAGTGTTGAACTGCTACAGCTACACCGGCGGTTTTACTGTGGCGGCGTTGGCCGGCGGCGCGGCGCACGTCACGTCGATTGACTCGTCTGGTCCAGCGATTGAACGCGCCGCAGCCAATGTAGCGCTGAACGGGTTTGACGCGGTGCGCACCACCATGCTGGACGCAGACGTGAACGCCGCATTGCGCCAGTACCTGAAAGACGGCGCAACCTTCGATGCCATCGTGCTCGACCCCCCCAAGTTTGCCCCCACCGCGCACCACGTCGAGCGTGCCGCCCGGGCTTACAAAGACATTAACCGCCTGGCACTGATGCTGCTAGAACCCGGCGGCGCGCTGTTCACCTACTCGTGCTCAGGCGGCATCAGCGCCGACCTGTTCCACAAAATCGTGGCCGGAGCGGGGCTGGATGCGGGTGTGGACGCTTACATCACCGAACGGATGGGCGGCGCGCCGGATCACCCGATGACGGTGACCTTTCCTGAGGGGGAGTACCTCAAAGGTTTGGTATTGGTTAAAAAGCTGGTTTAACATCTGTCACCAGTTAAAAATCCGTTTTTAAGTGTCAAATATGTTGCTAGCCCAATATGTACAAGCGCTGGCAGCTATTAAAAACATAGTAAACATAAGTCATTCGAGTATCGTGTCTCATCATGCCAAATCAAAAAGTTCTGATCGCCAGCCTGGCCTTGTGTGCCGCTGGCGGGTGCTGGGCCGCACCTGAAGAAATTCAGGTTTACCTCGACGAGTTTGCCGAGCCCGGTAAATTTGGCCTGGACTTTCACACCAACTACGTCTTGTCAGCGCAGCCCGGCTCCGTCACCCGGCGCATGCTGCGTGTCACGCCAGAGCTGAGCTACGGCATCAATGAAAACTGGGAGGCGGCGCTGTACTGGCTCACATCCGCCGGGCCTATGCAGTCGGACGGGCGTCCGGTGACGGATGGCGCCAAAGTTCGCGTCAAATGGCGGCCCCGGGCGCCTACCCCCGATTCGCCGTGGTACGGCGCTATCAATGTTGAAGTCGGTCAGCTGTCGCGGCGCTTTTACCCGGACCAAACCTCGGCAGAAGTCAAGTTCATTGGCGTCTACCAGAAAGACAAGTGGACGCTGGGTGCCAACCTGAACATCGACCGCGCCTTGCGCAGCAACGCCCAGCAACCGGCCACCAGCGAGCTGGATACCAAAGTGGCCTACCGAATTTCTGCGGTTGACCAGGGTGACTTGCGCCTCGGGCTGGAAAACTACCAGTTTTTAGGCGCCATCCGGCCGCAAGCTGGCCCCGGCACGCGCACGTCCAGCACGTTTTTGGTGGCAGATTTCACCGTGCGACACTGGGACTTGAACATCGGCTTGGGCAAAGCCTCAGGCGTCAGCACCGACAAATGGCTGGTCAAAGCCATCATCGGCGTGCCGCTGGATTGAAGCGGGGAGCCCGGCCAGCAATTGCGCTGCCTGAAACGGTAAAACGGCCCGCTTTAGGTGGTAAATTTGCCGATAGCCCAATGGATACAGTCATTAGAAGCTCTTGAAATCATAGCGCCTGGCAGCGTCTGACGACGTGGTGAAGGGCGGGCCCACCCTAGAAAGCCCGCAAAACGCCCAAAATGCGACAATGGCGGGCTACATGACATCCAACTTTTCCAATCTTTCGCTCGCACCGCAGCTGGCCCGCGCCGTTGCCGAGATGGGCTACGAAACCATGACACCCATTCAGGAGCAGGCCATTCCAGTCGTTCTGGAGGGGCGTGACGTAATGGGCGCGGCGCAAACCGGTACCGGCAAAACGGCAGCATTTGCCTTGCCGCTGCTGCAGCGAATGATGAAGCACGAAAACGCTTCGACCTCGCCCGCCCGCCACCCAGTGCGCGCCCTGGTTCTTTTGCCCACCCGCGAGCTGGCGGTGCAGGTGGCTGAGCAGGTCAAGCTTTACGCCAAGTACACCAACCTCAACAGTGCCGTTGTTTTTGGCGGCATGGACATGAAGGGCCAAACCGCTGAGCTGAAAAAAGGCGTTGAGGTGCTGGTTGCTACGCCGGGCCGTTTGCTGGACCACATTGAAGCCAAAAACGCGGTGCTGAACCAGGTTGAATATGTCGTTCTGGACGAAGCTGACCGCATGCTCGACATCGGGTTTTTGCCGGACTTGCAGCGCATCTTGAGCTACCTGCCCAAGCAGCGTATTACCCTGCTGTTTTCTGCTACTTTTTCGCCTGAAATCAAGCGCCTGGCATCGAGCTATTTGCAAGACCCGGTGACAATTGAAGTGGCGCGGTCAAACGCCACCGCATCAACCGTAGAGCAGCACTTTTACAGCGTGGGCGCAGACGACAAGCGCCGTGCGCTGCACCAGATTTTAAAAACACGCGGCATGAAGCAGGCCTTTGTTTTCGTCAACAGCAAGCTGGGCTGCGCCCGCCTGGCCCGTTCGCTTGAAAAAGAGGGCCTGAAAACCACCGCCCTGCACGGCGACAAAAGCCAGGACGAGCGTTTAAAAGCACTTGAAGCTTTCAAAAGCGGCGAGGTTGACTTGCTGGTCTGCACCGACGTGGCGGCCCGTGGGCTGGACATCAAAGACGTGCCGGCGGTGTTCAACTTTGACGTGCCTTTTAACGCTGAAGATTACGTTCACCGCATTGGCCGCACAGGCCGTGCCGGGGCTTCGGGTCTGGCAGTCAGTTTTGTGGCCAGTAGCGACCAGCGCCTGGTGGCAGATATTGAAAAGCTCATTAAAACCAAAATTGAGCTGGAGCCAATGGTTTTCGATGAGGCTCCTGGCGAGCACCAGCGCATCAACGACGGCAGGCGCATGTACCGCGAGGCGGATGACACACAGCCCCGCGACGCCTCGCCGCGTGATTCGGCGCCACGCGAAAGACGCGAACC
>Ga0123336_10004538_pt1 | contig 11248 bp, 9 predicted proteins | sample SSSSmetaG_FD_96466 | JGI IMG/M metagenome (GOLD analysis project Ga0123336, IMG submission 96466) | Glacier valley bacterial and archeal communities from Borup Fiord, Nunavut, Canada, to study Microbial Dark Matter (Phase II) - ​SSSS metaG | ecosystem: Environmental > Aquatic > Freshwater > Ice... | reverse complement strand
GCGGCCATGCTCACCTATGACAAAGCGGCCGCGCAAGAGTGGCGGTATTGTGTTTCGTGCGAAATGGCGATGCCACCCATACACGCGTGTTCGGCTACCACACCCACCTGAGCCTTTCTTTCCACACCCTTTCCACACCCTTCTTGAGTTGTCCACTGCGTTTCAGCGAATGTGTGGACAACTTCGGGGAAAACAGGATTGCCCCCACAAACCCTCTCCAGGTACACTTCTCGTAGCACGTCTTCCCATCTTTGACCACCCAGGCGGAACCAATGCCGCCTGGCTGCTCCCCCTTTTTTCCGTCATTGTATCCTTTGCTGAAAGGAAGTATCCTATGCCTGTTGTATCTCCACTCACCCCCAAAAGCGTCCTGCGTCACCGTCCTCTGTTCTCCGACGAGGCGATCCAGGAACGCCCGTCGGTGGCGCGAGCCTCACGTCCCCCGAAGCGCACACAGGAGGCCGTTCCCCCATTCGTCTGCGTCCGCAAAACAACACTTCCTTATAAGAAGTTCCCCCTATCGAACGCACTTGCCCCACTTGTGAGTGGGATGCTGGTGGCACTGCTCGCTGTCCTGCTAGGGCAAGCACTTCTCGCGTGGTGTGCGACGACGTGGGATGATCTGCATTATGGCCGACCTCGCACCTATCAAGTGGATGCATGGGTTGGACATGAACCGGCACACACGCCTTCGCACTTCGTTGTCCTCAATCTGCATGGACACATTGAAATCCTTGAGTTTCTCGGCGGCGATCCAGCGCATAGTAAAGTGTATCTTGGGCCACAGATCGCAGGGATCGGAGCAGAGCTTGTGCCTGTGACCATTCTGTTTGTCTCGTCGCCGCACCCTCAGCACCCTGACATGCTCGTTGTGTTTCAGGGCACACAGCTACGCTTTCACAACGTCGATGGTGGGTTTCAGGTCGCTGCACCATAACAGAGAAGAGTTGCCCGACCACTCTTGAGATACCTTTACTGTAAATCCCAGAATTAAACGGTTCATACACAACTTTGGTGAATGATGAGCTTATTAAAGAGGTGTTTTCTTTTTCTTGAGCATGAAAAGGAATCTTCCTCAGTCGTCAAACCGCCCTTTTCACCGAGAGTGTGTAAGACCCGACTAATTCCAAAATTTACAGGTGTGCATGGATTAGTGCTGTCAAGGTTTGATTATACTGCGTGTACGACCTCGTCGTGCCCTATAAGGTGTTCACGGATACCGTGCCACGCCGTCGCGCCCTCGCCTGCTGCGCTTACGAGCTGTTTCGTGCTACCCGCGCGTACATCGCCTGCGGCGAAAATGCCCTGCGTTTTTGTCTGTAAATCCATTCCGGTCTGTACAAAACCTAGCTCGTCAAGGGCAACTACGTCCTTGAATGGCTCGCTGTTGGGCGAGAGACCGATGAAGACAAAGACACCCGCCGGATGTAGTTCCTCCGTCTTGTTCGTCTTGCGATCCCTGATCACAACCGTGTTCATGCGGTGGTTTTCACCCTTGAACTCGACGACCTCGGTGTTGAAGCGTACATGCATGTTTTCTGAATGTAGGGCTTTCTCGGATGCGATCTTGCTCGCGGCCAACTTTTCGCCACGCGCCAAAATCGTTACGTTTGGACTAAAACGTGTCAGGAACGCCGCCTCTTCTACCGCGCTATTGCCGCCGCCGATTACAAGCACATCACGCCCTTTGTAAAAAGGGCCGTCACAGGTCGCGCAAAAGTGAACGCCTGCGCCGATAAAATCTTCTTCCCCTGGCACACCGAGCCGTTTATAGACCGAACCGGTGGCGATCAAAACCGCGTTACTGCGATACTTGTTGCCCGTCTCGATCTCGACAAAATGCTTGTCCATATCCGTCCCGATACGCACAACGTTCTGCGCCGAAAGCAACTCGACCCCGAAACGTTTTGCCTGCTCAATCACGCGTTCCGCGAAGTCGGCACCGGTCACGCCTTTTGGAAAGCCAGGGTAGTTGTCGAGCTGTTCGGTGATACCCGCCTGTCCACCGAGTCCGCTGCGCTCGATGACCAGTACGTCGTAGCCATCGCGGGCCGCGTAAATCGCCGTTGTGAGCGCGGTTGGGCCACCCCCGACAACGATCAGGTCGTAAAACTCACATTTCGCCTTTGTGTCCAATCCCAGCTTCGCCGCTAGTTCCGCGTTCGACGGTTCAATTAGCACCGACTCATCATCGAACACAATCGTCGGAATACTCATCCCGCCCTGCTGAGCCTCTTGCACAAACGCCTGGCCCTGCTTGTCGTCTTCGATGTTGATGTATTCGTAGCGAATACGCTGCTCGCCCAGAAACTTTTTGCTGCGTTTACAATCGCTACACCAGTCAGTGCCATACAATCGTATCTTGTCGTGAGTCATGTCACGGTTTCCTCTCGTTTATGCTACATTGTCACCACCTATAGTATATACCCATTCAGCGTCGAGTGTGCCAATGTCTGTCTTCTTTTCCTACCCGTGTTGCTATGTGTTATACTATTCAGGCTGGGAAAAGCTCTATATAAAAGGAATATGCATCTTGACAGAGAATGAAGACAGTTACATTGGCAAACAAATAGGCAACTACCGGATTACAGACCTCTTCGATAGCGGCTCGTTTGGGCGCATCTATCGCGCCACACACATCTATCTCCCGCGCATAGTTGCCATCAAAGTAATGCACCTTACCTTTTTAGGGTCGCAAAAAGAGCGCGACAACTTTCTGCAAGAGGCGCGTCTCCTTGACGTGTCCAAGCATCCCAATATCCTCTCGATTCACGACCTGGGCATTGAGGAGGGCTTCCCCTACTTCATCACAGAGTTCGCGCCCAATGGGTCGCTACGAAAGCGTATTCAGCATTTCGCGCCCAAACCCTTGCCGCAACAAGAGGCGTTGAACATCATCGTGCAGATCGGGCAAGGGCTACACTTTGTGCATGAGCAGTTGATCGTGCATCGTGATCTCAAGCCTGAGAATATCCTGCTCAACGCCAAAAGTGAGCCGTTGATTGCAGATTTTGGTATCGCTGTTTTCTTAGAGACGCAGAAGACTAAATATGTCAACGTGATTGGGTCCCCTCACTATATGCCGCCGGAGCAGTTTGAAGGCTTCGCAAGTCGGCGTAGCGACCAATACGCCCTGGCATGTATCGCGTATGAGCTGTTCACGGGGCAACCGCCATTCACGGCTGGTCATCCCATCGCGCTCTGGAACAAGCACCAGAACGAGCAACCGCGTCCATTGAGCGAACTCAACGCGAGCGTGCCGCCCCACATCGAGAAGGCTATTTTGACGGCACTTGCGAAGAAGCGCGAAGACCGCTATCATGATGTCGCCTCGTTTGTGAGTGACCTCCTGACGCCAATGAGTACCACTGCTCTGCTCAAGAGCAACAAGACCAAGCAGGAATGGGTCGATGAGGGGAACGCGTTGTTCAACACGGGGAGCTATATAGAGGCATTGAATATGTTTGACCGCGCGATACGCCTTGACGACGCCTACGCTGATGCTTACGAGGGGCGTGGTAGTGTACTGTTCCAGCTTGAACGGTACGCCGAGGCACTTGCATCGTATGAGCAGGCCATCAACCTGGACGCGCAATACGCCCAGGCGTACCTGGGCAAGGGCAACGTCCTCTATTACCTAAAACGCTATGCCGAGGCACTGATATGTCAGGATGAGGCGACGCGGCTTGACCCCACGCTCACCGATGCGTATTTGAGCAAGGCCGACATCCTCTACTACCAAAAGCGGTACGCGGCATCGCTTGCGGCGTATGAAGAGGCGACGCGGCACGACGCCAATTGCGCCCAAGCCTATGATGGGAAGGGCTGGGCCTTACGACAGTTGCAGCGGCATGAAGAGGCGATGACGGCGTATAAACGCGCAATTGAGTTGGAGCCAAACAGTCCCTCGTCCTACAATGGTGTCGGGCGTACCCTGTATCGCCTGGGCCGTTTTCAGGAAGCACTCCCGTACTTTGAACGGGCGTTACGGCTCGATGAACATATCGCCCTGGTACATGAGTTTCTCGGCGACACGTTCTATCATTTGAAACGCTTCGCCGACGCGTTGCCTGCGTACAATCGCGCAATCGAACTCAATCCACACGTCGCCTCGGCGTATGACGGGAAGGCGCGAACACTCTGGCATCTCCATAGACCTGAAGAAGCGTTGCCCAGCTTTGAGCGAGCGCTACAGCTCAACCCCAAGCTCGAAATCGCTTATGAAGGGAAGGGAACCGTGTTGTCTGAACTGAAACGGTACGAAGAGTCGCTTGCCGCATTCGAGTTTGCCCTGACGCTTAACAGCACCACCGCCTCGGCCCACAACGGACGCGGCAATGCCCTGTCAGACCTCAAACGCTACGAGGAAGCCCTCGCCGCCTATGATGAGGCCATTCGCCTGCAACCCAACAATCCCGCGTTTCAAGAGAACAAAACCGACGTGCTGAAACAGACAGGTAGAAGTCAGCTTCCCCCGTCCGTGTAGCTCTTTGAACGGTATCACACAGTGGGGCGTAATAAATTAGGCCCCTACGCCGCCTGTTTTTCCTGTTACGCATTCCTTGATTGTTATATTATGATAGGTAACGTAGGAGCCTGATTTATTATGCCCTACCCCACATTCTCTGCTTCGGCCAATTGCTTCAATTCCTGGCCGCGCCCATCCAGTGGCAGTACCTGACAGGCGGCGGGTGCGAATGTGAGGTGCACTTTTTGACCGGTCTTGAAGGCGTGGGCTTGCTGGCTGGGAATATCGGCGGTGAGGGTTGTGCCTTCGTTGACCAGCACATGAAAGCGTGTGAATGGGCCTAAGAAGGTGCGTAATTCGATATTGCCCGCGATACGGTTTGTTTCGCCCCCCGTGCCGTTCGCGCCGTCTGTATCATGCAAAAGCGAGACCGCCTCTGGTCGCACCATGATGAGGACCCGCTCCCCTGTATGCAGGTGGGCGAGGCGTGCGGTTATGAGTGTGTGGTCGCCGGCCTTACAGCGTCCTTCGGTGGCGGACTCGACAACCCCATTGAACTGGTTGCTTGTGCCGACGAAGGTCGCGGCGAAAACCGTGTTCGGGTTGCTATAAATTTCTTCGGGCTGGTCAAGCTGCTCAATCTTGCCTTTTGCCATGACCGCGATGCGATCAGAGACCGCGAGTGCCTCTTCCTGGTCATGTGTCACATAGATGGCGGTCATCTTCAGTTGCTGCTGAATACGGCGTATCTCGTTGCGAAGCGAGACGCGCACTTTGGCGTCGAGTGCTGAAAGTGGTTCGTCGAGAAGCAAGACCTTTGGTTCAACGGCTAGTGCGCGGGCGAGGGCGATGCGTTGCTGCTGGCCGCCCGAAAGTTGGTGCGGATAGCGCGGCCCCATTTCGCCTAGCCCGACAAGCTCCAGCAACTCGGCGCAACGGTGTTTGATCTGATCTTTCGGTGTTTTTTTAATCTGCATCCCGAACGCGATATTCTGTTCGGCGGTCATATGTGGGAAGAGGGCGTAGGATTGAAAAACCATGCCCATTGGTCGCTTGCTTGCCTGACGGTTGGTGATATCCTCACCGTCAAGCATGATCGTCCCCTCTGTTGGGGTCTCGAAGCCCGCAACCATGCGGAGAATTGTGGTTTTGCCACACCCGCTTGGCCCCAACAGGGTCAAGAACTCGCCCTGTTTGATGGAGAGGTTGATGTGATCGACGGCGGCCACCGACCCAAAGTATTTGGCGATACCCTCTAATTCAAGAAAAGCCATAGCTGTTTCCTTTTTCTGTTATTTCGTTGCTGCGATTTCGACATTGGCTCGTCTGCCACCGACTCGGCGCCCAACGAAGAGGAGAATGGCAAGGACACACACAAGTGTGAAGATAAAGCTAAGAATGGCAAGCGACGCCGCTTTGTGGGCGTCGTTCTGGCCCACCTGATCCAGGTAGATCGGGAAGGTGTAGATGCCGAAGAGCGACGACAGGGTAAACTCGCCCATCGCGGTTGAGAAGGTCAGCAGGGCCGCGCTTACCACACCAGGGAGGATATTGGGCAACACGATGGTTAAGAAGGTGCGCCACCAACCGCCGCCCAGACTGTACGACGCCTCGGTTAGCACACGGGTATTGATCGCGCGGAGGCTATTGTCTATGGGGCGATAGACAAAGGGAAGCGACACAATCACATACGCGCAGACCAGGAGTTGTGGTGTATTGACGATGTTTAATCCCGTACCGCTCAAAAGTGGCACGAGGCCCAGCGAGAGGATATCAATAACAATGTTTGAATTGCCATAGACCTCGCTTAGGCCCAGCGCAAGGAGAATCGCCGGTACTGCGAATGGGACAAGCGAGAGGAAATCCATCAACGGACGGGCCTGTGGCAGGCGCAGTTGTACCCAGTAGACCGTTGGTGTGATGAGTACAATCGCAAGTATCGTTGAGGCGAGGGCGAGTTCGAGCGAGATCGAGAGTGTTTTCGTGAAGTCTTTGTCGCCAAAGATTTGCTGATACGAGTGAAAATCAATCCCGTTACTGCCCGAAAGCCCGAAAATCAGTGTCGCGCCCAATGGAATAAGCATATATAGGACAAACACGATGAGAAAGAAGGTGTCCCAGCGAAACGCGAGACGCGGGGCTTTGCGTGGTATGTGTACGTTCTGCGCGTTCTGGGTTGGTGTACTGATGGTACTCATGGTTGCTATCTCCCCTGCCAGACGCTCACACGCCGCAGCATCGCGGTATACAGTGTAACAGCGAGCAACAGCACAACAATCATACCGACGGCGAGCGCGTTCCCTAGTCCGGTATCAAAATCGACATTGCCATTGACCGCGAAGGCAATTTGAATCGTGACCAAATTGATATTGCCCTGCGCCAATGCGTAAGCTGTTGCGAACGCGCCGAACGCATTGGCGAAGAGTAGCATGGTGGCCGCGACAAGCGAGGGCATGAGTACGGGAAGCGCGACGCGTCGCCAGTAGGTCGCATTCGACGCGCCGAGGTTGGTGGCCGCCTCACGCCATTCTGGACGTAGCGCGCTCAACGCGGGAACCGTAAGCAGCACCATGAGCGGTAACTGAAAATACACGTAGGCCAGCACGAGGCCCCAGAATGTATACAGGCTAAAGCCAGCGTCATAGATATTGACATGAAAGACATCATGAAGCACCACGGTCACAAAGCCTGTGACACCAAGCGTCGAGACGAACGCGAAGGCCAGCGGGACACCCGCGAAGTTCGCCGCGATACTTGAAAAGCCGACCAGCAAGTTACGGAGCCAGCTTGCCCGCGAATTGTAGACGCCATAGGCCGCGAAAAAGCCGAATACACCACCAACCAGTGCCGTGACGATTGAAAGCGAGATACTGTTTTGGAAGGCATGAATATAGCTGATGCCAGAGACCAGACGTTGATAGTTATTGAGCGTAAACGCGCCAGAAGTGGAGTCTACAAAGCTACCTTGAATGATGATAACGGCTGGTAGCAACTCGAACAAGAGACAAAAAAGTAAGAATGGAAGTAGCCCTAACCAACTGGTGAGCGTATAACTGAGACGAAAGCCACGTCCGGAGCGTACATGTGCTTGCGGTTGCGCGTCTACCGTCGAAGTTTCAGTCGAAGCGGGTATTTGCATATCCCACCACCTTCTAAGAGAAATAGCCAGGTTTTTTGCTTTATTAGAGGTGCGAGATGATAGGGGGGTAGGGGAGACTTTTGTGGTCTCCCCGCGCCCCTGTCCTTCCCATTTTGACTAAATGCTCTCTAATGGACAAAGAACCTGTGCGAATTATTGACCGATGACGGACGGCCAGTTCTTTGTCACGGTATCCGAAGCCTTTGAGAGTTTGGCGAGGTCGGTGACAAATTTGACATTGGCATACTGCTCGGCGGCTGGCAACTTTGCCGCGAGGTCGGCTGGCACTTTGCCGGAATCCACCAATTTCTGGTAGCGCGCGGGGTGTGCATAGCCCTTCAAGAAGAACAACTGCCCTTCGTCCGAGAAGAGATACTCGATCCATAGGCGAGCCGCGAAGGGATGTGGCGCGGTCTTGTTGACAACCGAGACATAGGGGCCGGCAATCGAACCGTCGGAAGGAATAACGACCTTGAGGTTCGGCTTGCCCTTGAGGGAGTCGCGGAAACCGAGGCCGAGATAGTCCCACATGATGCCGATTGCGACTTCGCCTTTAGTCATGTTGGCGAGGTTCGCACGAGCCGAGGTGAAGTTGCCCTTTTGCTTCAATTGCTTGAAGAAGTCGATGCCGGGCTGGATGTCGTCGATGCTACCACTCTGTGCAAGCGCGGCGGAGTAGACAGCGATGAAGGCATCATTGGCCTGACGTGGGTCGCCATCAATGCCGACCTGGTTCTTGTAGCTGCCCGTAAGCAGTTCTTTGAACGATGTTGGCGGCGTCTTCACGATATCGGTGTTGATGACAAACGCCTGTGTGCCGTAGTATTCGGTACACCAGTTGCCATTCGGGTCTTTGAGAGTATCTGGAATGTCGGCCCAGTTTGCGTGTTTGTAGGGGGTAACGAGTCCCTGCTGCATCGCTTTGGGGCCAAACTTGAAGCCAACGTCACCGATATCGCCGTGCGCGTGGGATTTCGACTTTGAGAAGACTTCGAGTTCCTGTGCCGATGAAAACTCGGCCTCGGCCTGGTAATCAATCGGGACATATTTCGCGGCATAGCCATCGAGAATGTCTTTATAGTCTGCCCATTCTGGCGGAATACCGACAGCTTCCAACTTGCCTTCTTTTTTCGCGCTACTGATGAGGGTCTGCATGTCGATAGGGCCTGCCATATTGACACTGCCACCGCCAGTCGTGGTGGTTGTCGCGGAACTGCCACATGCCTCTAAGAAAGCGGCGAGCGCGACGGATGAAACTCCGAGCGCAGCAGCTTGCTCGATAAAACGACGACGACTGCGTAGAGCGTTGTTAAATAGTTCCTGATTACTCATGAATGGGAATACCTCCGGCCACCTGAATGAGTCACAAATGCTCCTGCGTATCGTTCCGCAATGCCATAAAAAAGCAGCATAACAGAACACGCTGTACCATTGGAGACGCAAGTATTGCACACGAAGCGCAATGACAATAGATTTTTGGGCCGAACAGAGAGTGCAGAGAAACGGCAACGTTCCAGCGAACGCCACCTATAGAGATTGTACAGAATAGCTCGTCCGTTTCACAATAGATATTTTATACACACGAAGGCTACATATAGAGACATTTATTCTATAAAGTAAAAAATATCCCCTTTTTAACAGAGGATAACCCATCCTTTAACGATAGCTTAACAAAGCAAGGCTACAGTGATGTATGCAGAGTAAAAAGAAAAAAGTGGGCCGGTCAGATATGCAAACAGGTGGTTCTTCATGGGAAGAGTCGCCTGTTTGTTATTTCCAAAGTGGTCAAGGTGACGTTTTATGGTCATGCTGGCCGCCATAAGCTCGGAGCAAAAATTATGAATCATTACGCTATCATGGCGAATTGCTCGGAGGAGCAGGCGTGTGCGGTTGCGTCGCTGGTGATGCAACACTACGCGCAGGGTCAGGTGAAACTGATAAGCGGCCCTCGGCAAGGGCTGGTGATGATGCGTGTGCGTGAGACGGTGGCAAATGGATTGTTCAATGCGGGCGAGGTACTGGTGACGGAGGTCAAGCTGGAGCTGGACGGACAGTTTGGGTTTGGAATGGTGCTTGGCGATAGTCCCCGTCGTGCTCTGGCCGTCGCGCTTGTCGATGCCGCCCTTCGCAAAGAGGACGGGGACTATCACACGCGCCTGGTGCAACACCTCACGGACATAGAGCAGCAGCTTATAGATGCCAGGCAACGTATGCAGGCACTCATCGCAACGACAAAGGTCGAGTTTGACCGGATGGAGGCGTAGACGGATGCAACCGCCAACAGAACAGGAAGAGCGTATCCGTTACAGCACTGTCACCTTTCGCCATCTGCTGGATAGTCTCGCGCGTCCTGGAAAAATCACCACGCTTGAACCCCCCCCATTTTTGCAAGAAATGCCTGTATATTTTTCACTACACGAAGCGGCCCCTATCCCCGTGAATGGCTATGGATTGGGCGCGCTGCTCACACTGCTCGATAAAGAGGTGACGTTTGTGATAGCGGCCAACGGTGTGTGGTTGAACGCACAGGACGCGCTGATGCGCTGGATTGTAACGAGAAGCGGGGCTGGTGTTGGCACTCCCGAAAGCGCAACCTTTGCCTTCTTTTGTGATGGTGAGAGTTCTGGACTCCTCACCCAGTTGCCGCGTGGTACGCTTGTCGAACCAGAGTTGAGTGCCACCGCGTTTTACTGCGTCGAGTCGCTGGTCGATGCTTTTGGGCCGCTTACCAACGAAGAGCGGAGCGATGGCTGGCTCAAGCTCGAACTGACTGGCCCTGGTATTGAGGATACCCACGCCATTCGTATTGCTGGTCTCGCACATGAAGAGCTACAGCATATACGCCAGACGCGACAGGGCTACCCACTTGGGGTAGATGTTTACATGATTGACGCGAGTGGTCGGTGCGTTGGGTTGCCGCGCACGACAGCGATAAAAGGATAGAGCGATATGGGCTATGTCGCGGTAAAAGGTGGTACGGAAGCCGTTCTCAACGCGGAACAACTGGTAGAATATTTTCGTGTCAAGGGTGAGAGCGAACCGATCAGCGTTGTACAGATACAGGAGCAACTGCGCCTCGCTGTTGATCGGGCGATGGGTGAAGGGGCGCTGTACGCGCCGGAGCTTGCCGCGCTCGCGCTCAAACAGAGCGAAGGCGACGCGCTAGAGGCCAGTTTTTTGTTGCGCGCCTACCGCTCAACCGTGCCACGCATCGAGTACAGTTTGCCCGTTGCGGGCGCGCGGATGCGTCCCCTGCGTCGTATCTCGGCGACGTTCAAAGATATTCCAGAGGGACAACTGCTTGGCCCGACGCGCGATTATCAGCTTCGCCTGCTCAATACCCTGCTCACCCACGAGTCGAGCGCGTCCACACGGGCGTATCTCGCGCAGATCGAGGCAAAAATTACGGACGAAACAAAACCACTGGTAAACTTTCCAAAGGTGATTGAGAAGATGCGTGAGCAGGGCATCCTCGCGGAACCGCCGGAGCAGGAAAAAGCCGACGCCGACGCCGACCCGTACGATATTACGCGTAAAGCCTTGACGTTTCCCGCGCCCCGTAGCGCGCGGCTCCAGGTGCTGGCGCAGGGCGATGTGGGCGGCATGTTAACCTTTGCGTATAGCAGTGTGCGCGGGTATGG
>Ga0123336_10004537_pt1 | contig 11248 bp, 10 predicted proteins | sample SSSSmetaG_FD_96466 | JGI IMG/M metagenome (GOLD analysis project Ga0123336, IMG submission 96466) | Glacier valley bacterial and archeal communities from Borup Fiord, Nunavut, Canada, to study Microbial Dark Matter (Phase II) - ​SSSS metaG | ecosystem: Environmental > Aquatic > Freshwater > Ice... | reverse complement strand
GCAACCTGAAACCTGCTACCTGCTACCTGCTACCTGAAATCTGCTACCTGCTACCTGAAATCTGCAACCTTGCTACCTGAAATCTGCAACCTGCTACCTGCAATCTGCAACCTGCTACCTGAAATCTGCAACCTGCAACCTGAAATCTGCAACCTGCAACCTGCAACCTGAAATCTGCAATCTGCAACCTGCAACCTGAAATCTGCAACCTGCTACCTGAAATCTGCAACCTGCAACCTGCAATCTGAACTTAATTATTCAACATTACTGGCATAACTAGCATCGTTACCGTTTCACCTTCTTCTAATCCATCAACTGGAGTCAGGATTCCGGCTCTGTTTGGCAAAGACATTTCCAACATAATCATGTCGGATTGCAAGTTGGTCAACATTTCAGTTAAGAAACGGGAATTGTACCCAATTTGCATATCATCACCTTGATAATCACAAGTCAATCTTTCTTCGGCTTTGTTGGAGTAATCAATATCTTCGGCAGAAATGTTCAACTCAGCACCAGCGATTTTCAAACGAATTTGATGTGTGGTTTTATTAGAGAAAATGGCAACACGTCGAACAGAACTCAAGAACTGCGAACGGTCAATCATCAATTTGTTTGGATTTTCTTTTGGAATAACCGCTTCATAGTTTGGATATTTTCCGTCAATCAAGCGACACATTAAAATATAATTGTCGAAAGAAAAAGTAGCATTCGAATCGTTGTATTCAATCTTAACTTCTGCATCTGATGAACCAAGAATGTTTTTCAAAATAGTCAAAGGTTTCTTCGGCATAATGAAATCAGCCACTTGCGAAGCCGTTACATCAGTTCGTGCATATTTTACTAATTTGTGGGCATCAGTGGCAACAAATGTCAATCCTTGTGGCGAAAACTGGAAGAAAACTCCAGACATTACCGGTCGTAAATCATCGTTCCCGGCAGCAAATATCGTTTTGCTGATGGCTGTTGCCAAAACATCGGCAGGAACCAAAGTTACAGATGGTTCGTCCAAATTAACTGCTTTTGGAAACTCTTCTCCCGGAGCATACGCCAATGCATATTTTCCTGAATTGGAACTAATCTCGATCGTGCTATTTTCTTCAACGGTGAAAGTCAACGGTTGTTCCGGAAAGGTTTTAAGGATTTCCAAAAGCAATTTAGCAGGAACAGCAACGCTTCCTTTACTAGTAGAATCAATATCTAAAGTGGCTGACATCGTGGTTTCTAAATCAGAAGCAGAAACCGTCAAGGCTTTGTGATCCAATTCGAAAAGAAAGTTGTCCAAAATAGGTAAAGTATTGCTACTGTTGATAACATTTCCTAAAACCTGTAATTGTTTTAATAAGTAGGAACTCGATACTATAAATTTCATCTGTTTTGTTTTAATTTTTGAGGTATAAATTTTAGCGTATTTCTAAAATTGATACGTGCTACAAATATATTGTAAACTATTTTACTTTCTTAATTTTTTTATTAACATTACTTTCCGTATTTTCTTTTTCTCAGAAAGGTAAATACAACGCCAAAAAGCAGCAAAATCAATATTGGAAGCCCGATAGTTAGGATTTGTGTAACGGTGTATCTTTCGTAAACTTTTTCTTTATCCAATAAAGGCAAATCGAGATCTTTGCTTCGAATGTTAATAAGTCCATTGTCATCCAATAAATAATTGACACAATTCATCAGGAAATCCTTGTTGTCATATAAGTTTCCGGAACGTTGGTCATAACCCAATTCTACGGGTTGAAAGTTTTTATCCAATTGGTTTCGAATCAAATCACCATCCGAAATCACGATCATTTTATTGGCTGTGCCAAGAGGTTGAAATGATTTCTGGTCAAAAGCCAAAACCCGGTTTTCAAACATCGAATGAAACGAACCTTCCAGCAAAACCGAAAGCGGAATGTTTCCAGTATTCTGGTAATGATTAGGAGAAGTTTCTTCGGCAACGATGTTCAAATTGACTTCGACCGGCGAACCTATTTTCTTCGAATATCGGGAAGATTGCAACAATACTGTTTTCTTGATTCCGTTCTTCAAAGTGTCAATCGGATTGGCGAAATCGAACTTGATTCCGCCCAAGCTTTTCACGATGGGATGCGTGCTGATGGGATAAACCTGAGGGGCAAATTTCCAATTGAATTCCTGAAATTGCGCAGCACTTCCCGGATCTCCGGTTGCTAATTTTATTGGGCTTCCTTGTTCATCCTTAACCAAATCAGGGTTGATTCTAAATCCGTATTTAAAGAACATATCGTTCAAATTCAAATCCCTCGGAAAGGCCAAAGTGGAACCGGATGAATTGTACAAACTGTCCATTTCCATATTGACTTGATCCACAAGCCAGAGCGTTTTTCCCCCATTAACTATGAATTGATCCAAGACTTGTTTCTCGGCTTCAGTGAAAGTTTCTGTCGGTTTAGCTATAATTGCCAAGTCATATTTCTCTAAAGCGTCTAAACTTCCTATTGGGTTTTTGGCCACCGAATCCAACGTAAACGGACCAATGTGGTAGCTTTCGCGAACTTGCATCAGGAATTTGGCAATTTGCACATCTTGAAGTTCGCCGTTTCCTTTCATGACAGCCACTTTTTTCTGTTTGCCTTTGGTGATTTTGTTGATGGCATCTGCAATGGAATATTCCAAATGTTGCACGGAACCAACCACTTTTTCGGTGGTCGAAGCACCCATAATATTTTTCAACAAAGGAATATTGACTTCCTTATTGTTGTAAACTGCAATCGCCCAAGGAAAAACCATTTCCTGCGATTGTTTTCCTTTGTCGTCAACCGTGATGTTTATTGGTGTAAGCCCTTTTAGATACAGATTTTTAATGTTGTCCATACTTTCGTCTTCGTTTTCCAAAGGGTTAACAAATTCGAAAATAATATTCTTGTTGTAGGCTTGAAACTCTTCGAATAAATCAAGGGTTTCGCTTTGCAAACGCTTGAATTCGGCTGGCAAATCGCCTTGCAAATAGATTTTTACGTACAACGGATTTTCCACTTGTTTGATAATATTCAAGGAAGTGGTCGAAAGCGTGTATCTTTTGTCTTTGGTTAAATCAAAACGGTGGAAAAATTGGTTTCCAATACCATTTACAACCAATATAATTGCAATGGTAATTAATAAAGTCTTCAGGTTACTTTTTTTAATTGGTATCATTACGATTTAATGGATTTTAGATTATAAACAGTAAAGGAGAGAAACATGATGGTGACGCTCAAAAAATAAACCACATCACGAGTGTCAATCACGCCACGACTCATACTTTTGAAGTGATCTTGCATTCCAATACTTGAAATTAAACCTTGAAAACTAGGAACAATCGTCGCCACACTTTCGAATCCAAAATAAAAAAAGAAACACAAAAACACCGCGACAATAAACGCCACAATTTGATTTTCCGATAGAGTAGAAGTGAAGATTCCGATCGCGGAATAAGCCGCAATCAGAAACAGTAATCCAAAATAAGAACCCATTGTGCTGCCCATATCGATATTTCCTTGAGGCATTCCTAAATCAGAAATGACCCAAACGTAAATAAAAGTTGGAATAATGGCCATAACAATCAACAACATCGAACCCATAAATTTTCCGTTCACGATTTGCCAAATACTCAAGGGTTTTGTCAACAACAACTCCAATGTTCCCTGCTTTTTTTCATCCGAAAAACTGCGCATAGTAACGGCCGGAATCAGGAAAATCAGAATCCAGGGAGCCAAGGTAAAAAACGGACTCAAATCGGCAAAACCGCTGTTTAAAATATTGTACTCTCCTTCGAAAACCCAAAGGAACAAGCCATTCCCAATCAGGAAAACGGCAATCACCAAATAACCAATCGGCGAACCGAAAAAGGATTTTATTTCTCTTACTACTATTGATTTCATACTGAAGCCCCACCCTAACCCTCCCCGAAGGGAAGGGAACCGATAGTGGTAATTAGGTTCAAATTATTTATTTTTTATACTAATTTATTTTGTTGCTAATTCCCCCTTCGGGGGTTAGGGGGCTTATTTTGTCCACGCTCCAAGCTTCAGGTTTTTCGTTGAATAACTTTTTTGTAAAAGCCCAAACCGTGTTGAAAAGCTCCGATTTCCTGTAATTTTCCAAGTCTTCTTCGGTTTCCCAATAACTATAGGTAAAGAAAATACATTTGTTGGTTTTGTCCTGATACAATTCCAATAAACGGTTTCCCGGCGCATTTCGTATTTTCTCCTTAATTAATTCAAAGTTTTCCAGAAACGCAGGAATTTTTTCTTCGACGAAGGACATTTTTACTATTCGTATGAACATTTGATTGATGATTTTTAGAACTGATTACTGAACACTGCTAACTGAATACTATATTTATAACATCCCTATAATTCAACCCCAACAAACTATTTGCCGATCCAACTTTTGATGGATTACTTCTGAAAATAGCAATTTCCAGAAAACCGGCCTCGTTGAAAATCGCCAGTTTTTCGCCTTCATAATATTTGATTGGATATTTGTCAGAATTCGCAATCGCCGAATAATTGGGCAAAATAGTTTTGATATTTTTGGTTCGCAATACAATTTCGTAAGGTCTTCCTTTGGCGACTTCCAAGAATTGTTTTTTGGAAATATTGGTTACCACATTCCCAAAATGGTCAATGTAAATCACGTATCCTTTTATGGAACTTCCGTCATTGGCGGGAACAGCCTGCAAATCGGTGACTTGTTTGATAGATTTTATTTCCTTGCCAATAACGTTTAGCAAACCGCCTTTTGCAATATGACAGGCCACTTTTACAAAAACATCCATATCGGTGGCTTCGTTAGGCAAACGGTCATGGATATTGATAGACTATTTTTTGGGGAACAATTTTTTGCGTCAGCATACTCAAAATACCATTATCGGCGGCAATAAAATAATGATCGTTCCATTGCATCACGATATGTTGGTTTTCTTTATTTAATTCCAAATCCACGCCAATGAGATGCACAGTGCCTTTTGGAAAACTGGAATAGGATGCTCCAATAATGTAACTGGCTTCAACAGTGTTGAATGCGTCAATGTCATGCGAAATATCGATAATTGTAGCTTCGGAATACTCGGATAAAATTTTCCCTTTCAATGCGCCAACAAAGTGGTCTTTCAAGCCGTAATCGGAAGTAAGGGTAATTATTGACATAAAATTGTTTATAAATAAAACGAAAACTAAACTTAAAACTCATTAAATTTGAGAAATGCAAAGCTAAAGTATTTTAGGCTTTAATTAAGTAGATTTTTATAATTTGAATTTAAAACCAACACATGATCAAACCTCTATTTTTTCTTTTTATTTTGCTCTGTAGCCTTGAATCGTTTTCCCAAAAACTAGTTTATAAATCCAATGGCAATATTAGAGATTCTGAAAACAACAAAATTTCGCCGGTCCAAGTGCGAAAATTATTGGCAAACAACGAAAAATTATTGGTAGATTATAATGAGGGAAGAACAAAGAAAACGGTTGGAAATATATTGCTAATAGGTGGTTTAGGCTTTTTGACCGCTGATTTAATTCATGGAGTTACTGCGTCTGGAATAACCGCAGTTCCAACTGGCGGTGGTAATTATGCCATACAAACGGAGAAGACCTATCCAACGGCATTAACATATATAGGTATTGCGGCAGTGATAATAGCGATTCCTGTTAAGATTGGTTTTTCAAAAAAAATAAAAAATGTAGTGACTGAGTATAATAATCAAATGGCTACAGGCTTTAACTATTTTCACAAACAAAAACTAGATTTAATTACCAATTCAAAAGGAATTGGATTGCGATTGACCTTAAACTAACAACCTAAAACCACCGCTTTTGAACGAAAGAATCATCGAGCTCATAGACATCGCTCCAAAAGATTTTTGGGGCGCTCAAGACACTCATCTTGAAATGATTAAAAAATACTATCCCAAATTAAAGATTGTAGCCAGGGGAACAACCCTGAAAGCTTTCGGCGAAAAAGAAGTCTTGGACGAGTTTGAAAACCGCTTCAATCGATTGATGCTGCATTTTACCCGTTACAACAACATTGACAACAATGTGATTGAACGGGTTATTCAAAGTGACAGTCAGGACGACAGAAAAGCATTCGACCATGACAAAATTTTGGTTCACGGCGTTGGTGGAAGAATTATCAAACCTATGACACCTAACCAACAATTGTTGGTCGACACGATGAACAAAAACGATATGGTTTTTGCCGTTGGTCCAGCTGGAACCGGAAAGACATACACTGGTGTTGCTATGGCGGTCAAAGCGTTGAAAGAAAAACAAGTCAAGCGTATTATTCTCACGCGTCCGGCAGTCGAAGCAGGCGAGAATCTTGGTTTTCTTCCCGGTGACATGAAGGAAAAACTCGATCCTTACATGCAACCTTTGTACGATGCTTTGCGTGATATGTTGCCCAACGAAAAACTCGAAGACTATATTTTGAAGGGAATTATCCAAATTGCACCATTGGCATTTATGCGTGGACGAACTTTGGACAATGCTTTCGTGATTCTTGACGAAGCCCAGAACACGACCCATTCCCAAATGAAAATGTTCTTGACGCGTATGGGAAAAAGCGCTAAATTCATGATTACCGGAGATCCCGGACAAGTCGATTTGCCGCGACGAACTATTTCTGGATTGAAAGAGGCGATTTTGGTCTTGAAAGATTTGGAAGGAATTGGAATTGTTTATCTTGACGACAAGGATATTGTGCGCCACAGATTGGTGAAAAAAGTCATCGATGCCTATAAACAGATTGAAAATCACGATTAGATTTTATGAAAAATAAAATTCCATTGTTCTTGATTGTATTTCTTACGTCAATAATTATAGCAATTTATAATTTTGATGTTATAAGTACATTCGTTACCGAATGGCAATTAGGGAAGCATTATTTAGGGAAATTAATTTTTGTTATTGTAGTTTTTACAGTCCTGTTTTCTATGGCTCTGACATTCATTATTGATTGGATTAGAAAAATTGTTATTGGACGAAAATGGTAACGCTAAAATGATTTGTTAAGGAACATTTTTGGTTCCCGCTTTCAAATAGAGTAATTTTGCGCTTGTTAAAACAGATTAAATAAAATGATTAAAAAAGAAGGTATAAAAGTTATAATAAGCGATTTAGACGGTACGTTACTCAATACAGAACATCAAATATCAACATATACCAAAAGCGTTTTTCAAAAACTTCACAACGAAAATTATCTCATAATCGTGGCCACAGGTCGCCATCATTTAGATGCTTTACCAATTGTCGAAAGTTTGGGTTGTCCCGTTTATTTGGTGACGTCAAATGGGGCCCGAATTCATTCGCCTGCCAAAGAATTGCTGTTTTCTTTTGATATAACAAGCGACGCCATAAAATCTGTTTTGGATTTAGATATCGATCCCGAGTTTACGACAGTGTTATTCAAGGAGGAAGTTTGGCAAACCAATAAGGAAAACAAAAAGTTGAACAGTTTTCAAACCGTCATGAATTATCCGCCAGAAATCGTGGATTTTAATTTTGTCAAGGATTTAAGCGCCATAAAATTATTTTTTACCCACAACAGCCATCAAAAGTTGGTCGAATTAAAAGACAAAATTATGGAAGACCATTCAGATGATTTTCATTTTGCCTTCAGCCTTCCGTTTTGTTTGGAATTTATGGATAAATCGGTAGATAAAAGTATTGCTATTTCAAAAATTTTAGAAAAAGAGAACTATACTTTCGAAGAATCCATATCTTTTGGAGATGGTTTCAATGATGAAAGAATGCTTATTTCCTCCGGAAAAGCTTTGATTATGGAAAATGCTGTCGACAGTTTTAAAAACAAACTTCCGCAATTAGAAGTGATTTCTTCCAATGATGATGATGGCGTTGCAAAATACCTGACAGAAACACTATTGTAATAATTCACTTTTAAATATAAAATCAAAACCCGTTGGGTGCAATTATTAAATTATTAGAAATAAAAAAATTGAAACGCATAGAAACATGGGAAAAAAATTGAGATAGAACAATTCTTGGTTTCCTCATAGCCTATGTAATCTTAAAATAAGTGAAACGACTAAATAAAATCAACATTAGCTATGTTTCTATGCGTTTAAAAAAATATAAATTGAATTACACCCAACGTTTTAAAATCAAAACACAATTCGTGGTTTTTACCTTAAAAATAATCTTAAATTTGCCTTCTTAAAACAACACTACAACAATGAACACAATAACAACTACTAACTTCAATTTTCCGAATCAGAAATCAGTTTACCGAGGTAAAGTAAGGGAAGTTTACAATATCAACGACGAACTTTTGGTTATGGTTGCCACCGACAGGCTTTCGGCTTTTGATGTGGTTTTGCCAAAAGGAATTCCATATAAAGGTCAAATCTTGAACCAAATTGCTACCAAATTTATGGAACTGACTCAAGATATTGTTCCGAATTGGTTGATTGCAACACCGGATCCAAACGTGGCCGTTGGTCATTTATGCGATCCTTTCAAGGTCGAAATGGTGATTCGTGGTTATGTTTCAGGTCACGCCGCTCGCGAATATGCTCTCGGAAAAAGAACAATTTGTGGTGTTACAATGGCCGAAGGATTGAAAGAAAACGACAAATTCCCGGAACCAATCATTACACCAACAACCAAAGCGGACAATGGTTCACACGACGAAGACATTTCACGTGAGGACATTTTGTCGAAAGGAATTGTTTCTGAAGAAGATTATTTGGTTTTAGAAAAATATACCAGAGCCTTGTTTCAAAGAGGAACAGAGATTGCCGCCAGTCGCGGATTGATTTTGGTGGACACCAAGTATGAATTTGGTAAAACCAAAGAAGGAAAAATTGTTCTTATCGACGAAATTCACACACCGGATTCTTCTCGTTATTTCTATTCGGAAGGCTACCAAGAAAGACAAGACAGGGGAGAAGAGCAAAAACAATTATCAAAAGAATTTGTTAGACGCTGGTTAATCGAAAACGGTTTTCAAGGGCAAGAAGGCCAACAAATTCCGAATATGACCGACGAATATATCGAAACGGTTTCCGAAAGATACATTGAATTATACGAAAACATCTTAGGAGAAAAATTTGTTAAAGCGGATGTTTCCAATATTTATGACCGTATTGAAAAAAATGTTTTAGCGTATTTGTCTAAATAGAAAAATGCTTTTTCCGGAACTGGCGTGAACATTCAGCTTCGTTTTCAAACATTTAGCCTAGATGCTATTCACAAAAACCACCTGAACTTTAAAACATAAAAAAGGTGTAAGCTATAAAACTTACACCTTTTTTATTCCTATAATTCTTGTTACTATTCAGCCACTCAAATCAATGTCGTTTTAAACGTCACTTCGAGTGATTTAGAACAGTAATGCGATAGCTTTAATCTTCTAAATTGTGTTGAGAAGCCTGAAGTCATTATGTTCTCGATACATTTTCTTAAAAAAAGCTGTCGCATTTTTTAAGAAAACAATCGAACTGACGAAATCCGAGATCTTTTTTTTGCCAGGCTGAGCAGTTACAAATTCTTTTACTTCAAATACTTTGATAAAAAACCTAATGTAGCTTCATACATTTCAATTGAATTTTCTTCTTTACCAAAACCGTGACCCTCGTCATATTTAACCAAATAAGGTACATCAAATCCTTTGGCTCTTAAGCTCGTTACTATTTGATCAGATTCTGCAATTTTGACACGTGGGTCATTGGCACCTTGAATTACAAATAGAGGTTTTTTAATTTTATCAACTTGAAAAACAGGTGACACTTCTTTGGCTATTGCTGCCTCTTCTGGTTTATCCAAATCATACCAAATTTCTTTTATAATTTCTTTATACGGTTTCCAATATTCTGGAAAGGAATCAAAAAAGGTAAAAATATTGGAAACACCAACATAATTAACCCCACAAGTATAGAGATCTGGAGTTTTTACCAAGCCCATCAATGTGGCATAACCGCCATGACTACCACCATAAATGGCCATTTTATCCTTATCAACCCAACCTTGTTCAATAGAATATTTTACACCATCTTCTACATCATCCATCAGTTTTCTACCTATTTGCTTGAAGCCCGCACGCAAAAATTCTTTGCCATATCCTCCGGAAATTCTAAAATTGACTTGTAAAGTAGCATAACCTCTACTGGCATACAATTGTGTTTCTGGATTAAAACCCCACGAATCACGTACACCTTGTGGTCCACCGTGTGGATTAACTATCAAAGGTACTTTTTTGCCAGCCAAAGCTTCTTTTGGTAATGTGATGTAACCATAAATAGTTAATCCGTCTCTACTTTTAAATTTTATCGGACGCATCTCTGCCATATCTGCTTCTTGTAATTGAGGCATAAGGTCAAATAATAAGGTAAACTTTTTAGTTTTTACATCATATTGATAATATTTGCCATACAATTTATCGCTTTGTACGATGACTAAAAAGTTATTTTCATCATCATCAAAGCCAACTATGTTAGTTTCTTTATTAGGAAACTCTTTCTTCATTTGACTATCGATAGATTTATAAAGGGTACTTACCGGAATCATTTCATACTTTTCGCCTTCGTAAGCAAAATTATTGATTTCCCAGTTTCTTTTTTTAGATAAGCTCATGTCTCTAACATCAAAGGTTGGATTTGAAAAAATTTCCTTTATTGTTTTTTTATTTTCTAAATCATATAAAATAATTCGGGTGGTATTACTGTCTAAGTTGGTCATTATATAGGCTTCATTTGGATTTTTTGAAGCATAATCAAAGCTTAAAATAGCAAAGGTGTCATCCCAATTATTAGTTGTGATTAAGTTAAACGCTCCTGTTTTTAAGTTTTTGTAATACATCTCATTAGTCACACCATTGACCAATTTTGAATAGCCACGCAATTGACCATCTTTATCAAACTCAAAACCTTGAATAGGATTTTTAACATCTTTGTTTTCAAATAGTTGTACTAAATCACCTGTAACTACATTCAATTTATAAGGTTCAAAAACTTGTTTATTGTTTTTGTTCATTGAAATAATAATGTAATCTTTTTGTTCTTTCAAAATTTTTGTAATGCTAGCCGTTACACCATCAAAAGGCGTCATATCTTTTAGGTTTGAACCATCTAAGTTTACAGCATAGATGTGATAGTTTTCATCGCCACCTTTATCCATGGCAAAATAAAGTCTTTCGTTGTTGATCCAGCCATAATCACGTACTAACTCTTCTTTTTCTTCTATGGCTCTTTTGGTTTCGCCCGTTTTAATGTTTTTCACAT
>Ga0123336_10004536_pt1 | contig 11248 bp, 9 predicted proteins | sample SSSSmetaG_FD_96466 | JGI IMG/M metagenome (GOLD analysis project Ga0123336, IMG submission 96466) | Glacier valley bacterial and archeal communities from Borup Fiord, Nunavut, Canada, to study Microbial Dark Matter (Phase II) - ​SSSS metaG | ecosystem: Environmental > Aquatic > Freshwater > Ice... | reverse complement strand
GTATATATTTTTTAGGAGGACGTAAATGAAAAAGTGGTATACAATTGATAAGGAAGAAATAATATCAGAATTAAATTCAAGTAGAGATGGATTATCCAATGATGAAGCAAAAAAAAGATTGATGGAAAAAGGATATAACAAATTAAAAGAAGCTAAAAAAAGAGGAATACTTTTAAGATTTGTAGATCAATTTAAAAATGTTATGATAATTGTACTTATAATAGCAGCATTGCTATCATCTATTGTATCAGTTCTTGAGCATGAACCATTAACAGATACAATAATAATATTAGTTGTAGTAATGTTAAATGCAATACTTGGTGTTGTACAAGAGAGTAAAGCTGAGAAAGCAATTGAAGCTCTAAAAAGTATGTCACTACCATATATTAAAGTAAAACGTGACGGAAAAATTTTAAGTATAAAGGTTGAGGAAATAGTTATAGGAGATATTGTATTAGTTGAAGCTGGTGATTATATACCTGCAGATATGAGAATAATAGAGAATCACAGTTTGAAGATTGAAGAGTCATCTTTAACTGGTGAATCAGTTCCTGTAGATAAATTTGAAGATATGTTAAAAGTAGATGTTGAGTATGCATTAGGAGACAGAGTAAATATGCTTTACTCTGGAAGTAGCTGTGTATATGGTAGAGGTGAAGCAATTGTTACCGAAACAGGAATGAATACTGAACTTGGCAAAATAGCTGAAGCTATATCTGGCATTAATTCTGAAGAAACACCACTACAAGCAAAAATGAGAGAACTTAGCAAAATGATTAGTATAATTGTAGTGGCTATAGCATTTATAATGGTTATAGTTGGAATGGTACAAGGCAAACCTATACTAGATGTATTCATGCTCGCAATAGCACTTGCAGTTGCAGCTATACCTGAGGGTTTGGCGGCAGTTATTACTATAACACTTGCAGTTGGTGTACAAAAAATGGCAAAAGAAAAAAGTATTATACGTAAGTTATCTGCAGTTGAAGCATTAGGTTCTACAGAGGTTATATGTTCTGATAAAACTGGAACTCTTACACAAAATAAAATGACTGTAAGAAAAATATATGTAGATAATAAAGTAATTGATGTAACTAACGATGAAAATTTAAAAGATTTAAATATAGATATATTTTCAAAAATATTTACTTTGTGTAATGATACTAGATTTGGAGAAGATAATGGTAATAAAATTTTACTTGGAGATCCAACTGAAACTGCTCTAATATCATTTGCTGAAAGAATTAATATTGATAAAGAACAGTATGAAAAAACATACAAAAGACTAGAAGAAGTTCCTTTTGATTCTACTAGAAAAATGATGAGCACAATAAATGAAGTGGGCGGAAAGTACATGATTTGTACAAAAGGTGCTATTGAGTCCGTTATTAATAATTCGAAATACATATTAATTAACGGTGAGGTTAAAGACTTAACAGATGATATAAAAAGTGATATATTACTTGAAAATTTATATTTAGCTAAAAATGCTTTAAGAATTTTGGGGTTTGCATATAAATACGATGAAAATTTAGTAGTTGTAAAAAGTCAAGAGGATATTAATAAAATTGAATCAGATTTGATTTTTGTAGGTATGACTGGAATGATTGATCCACCAAGACCAGAAGCTAAAGAAGCAGTTAAACAATGCTTTGAAGCTGGGATGATACCAGTTATGATTACAGGAGATAACATTGATACAGCAATTGCTATAGCTATGGAACTTGGGATATTAGTTGATCCTAGTCAAGCAATAATCGGTTTAGATATAGATAAAATATCAGATGAAGAATTAATTAAAAAAGTTCAAGATATAAGAGTTTATGCTAGAGTATCACCAGAAAACAAAATAAGAATAGTGAAAGCTTGGAAAAAAGCTGGCAAGACTGTTGCAATGACTGGAGATGGGGTAAACGATGCTCCTGCACTTAAAGGTGCTGATATTGGTATAGGCATGGGTATAACTGGCACAGAAGTGTCAAAAAGCGTATCTAGTATGATACTTGCAGATGACAACTTTGCTACAATAGTTGTTGCTGTAAAAGAAGGCAGAAGAATATATACTAATATACAGAATGTTATAGTTTATCTATTAGCTTCAAATTTAGCAGAAGTATTCATAATATTTTTTGCAACACTTATGGATAAAACTTTGCTTTTACCTATACAAATATTATGGATAAATTTAGTAACAGATACAATACCTGCAATAGCACTTGGATTTGAAAAAGAACAACCAGATATTATGAAACAAAAACCAAGAAAGAAGACAGAAAAGTTTTTTAATGCTTTTCTTACATCTAGAATTGTAATACCTGCTATTTTAAAAACAATTGTTATATTTGTATTATATATGTTTGTAGAACAAACACATAATGCTGTTATTGCTAGTGGTGCAGTATTTGTAACACTTGCTACAATAGAAATATTATTTTCATTTATATGTAGATCAGATAGACAGCCAATATATAAAATAGGATTTTTCTCAAATAAGTATATGGTTATATGCGTTATTGCAACACTTATAATTCAATATACAATACTAATGATACCAATGACACGTGAATGGTTAAAAGTTGAAGCTATTCCAGCTGAAATATATGTATTAATAGTATCATCAGCCATTATATCAATCATCCTATTTGAAATTGTAAAAATTGTTCTTGCAAAGATTTATGTTAAAGAAGATAAATAATATCATAAAAAAAGATGTTAAACATACAATTAACTAAGGTGATTGTATGTTTAATTTTAATTTTAATAGACACAATATATTTGATAATATATTAGGTAATGGTTTCAAAAGAGGAAGTAATAGTAGAAGCAGTAGATTTTCAGGTGAATACAAGGTTATTCCACAAGAGGAACTGCATGAATTTTTAAAACAAGATGTATGTGTTTTGGATGTAACTACTGAAAGTGAGTTTAAAAGTATGCATATAAAAAATGCTATAAATATACCTTTAAATGTGTTAGGAAGAAATTTTCAAAGTATGGTTCCTGATATAAAAACAAAAATACTCGTGTATTGTGTAACTGGAGAAAGAACTAGAATAGCAATACAAAAGCTCAACAACATGGGGTATAAGAATATACATATATGGGGAAATGGTGGACTAAATACTTTGAAACTTAAAGAATTACTCGAATATTAAAAGATATTGTATAAAAATGTTAAAAAAAAGTTAATTTTGTAAAAAGAATTAACTTTTTTCATATATAAAATTAAAGCAAAATATATCTTATATTACATTATTATTGTAAACTCACTCGCGAAATATGTTGCTTAATATACAAGTACTAATAATAAAAATAGTATAAAGACAGTTTTAGTAATAAAAATGTAACAAAAATAATATATAAAAAGTATTGCTTTTTGTTTTCATATGTTGTACAATATTATTAAGTTAAAAATCATATGATTTAGTTGTATGAGACTATACAAAAGAGGGTGTTGTTTTATGTTAGAATTTTGGAAAAATGAATGGGAATTATTATTAAACGATTTAACTACAGTTAAAGAAACTATTAAGAAGATGTTTGGCGTAAAAGAGGAATTATTAATGCTTAATGTTGCGACTGAACAAGTAGCTGAAGTTGAAGAAGAACAAGAAAAAGTATACGAAAATGATGCGGTAGATCATAAAGTTACTGCATATTTTGGTGAAGACATTGAAGCAGTAAGACAAAATACAAGTGGAGATAAAACTCAACACGAAGTATTAAGAGGATATGCTCAATATTTCAAACCATATGTTGCTAGTCATGAAATGTGTAATGGTGCTTTTAGAAAGTATTATGATAGACATGTGTTAGAAATAGCAACTAGTGATATTCCAGTTGAACAATTAAGAATTGTTCAAAATAATGTGGATATATTTATTGGTGGACAAGAAGTGTTTGGAGAAAATGGTCAATTCATTGATTCTAGAGTTGATACTATATTCAAAAAAGTTGGTGCACCACAAATATGCAAAATGGTTGGAATTTTACATGATAATACAGATAATGTAGTAAATGCACAAGGTGAAAGATTATTTGCAGAAGCAGTTCATTATATGGTTGATAATGGAATCAAAATAGATAAAGATGGAGATTTAATAAAACCTATTAAAACAGTTTTAGAAGATAAGTTAAACAACGTTCATACTAGTTTACGCAATCATGAAGACTGGAATGATGAATATCAAAAATTACTTTCTGATGAAAGAAAATATTTATATGCATTAAACAGAATAGAACAATTCGAAACAGAACAAAAAATATCAGAATTCGAGTCTAAACTTAGTAGTATAGGTTTACCTCAAGACGTACAATAATATAATAAATTATTAACAAAAGTATACAAAATTGCAAATTTAAAGTAGCAATATTGTATACTTTTGTTTTTGACATAATTAGGTATAGCTTTTTTCATGATTTATCTTCAATATTTTAATGCTTTCCTTGATTTTACGTTACTTTTATTATATAATTAAACTATTAAAAAAATAGTAAAAACTAGGAGATGTACAAAATGAATGATAAATTAAAACAAATAAAACAGCAATTAGAGCTAGAATTAAATGATTCAGTTAAAGTAGAAGATATAGAAAACATTAAAGTTAAATATCTTGGTAAAAAAGGTGAAATAACTACAATTCTTAAAACTTTGGGCCAAATGGCGCCAGAAGATAGAAAAGAAGCTGGTAGTTTAATTAATACTTTAAGACAAGAAGTTGAAATAGATATTGAATTTAAACTTAAAAAACTAAGAGATAGTGAAATAGAAAAGAAAATAAATTCTGAAAAAATTGATGTTTCTATTGATAAGTCAAATAGACAAAGTGGTAGTAAGCACCCTTTGACTATTGTTTTAGATGATATAAAAGAAATATTTATTGGTATGGGTTACTCAATTGCTGAAGGACCTGAAATAGAATTTGCAAAATTGAATTTTGATGCTTTGAACACACCTAAAGATCATCCTGCTAGAGATTTGCAAGATACATTCTATATAACAGAGGATATAATACTTAGAACTCAAACATCACCTGTTCAAGCTAGAACTATGCTTAAACAAAAACCTCCTATAAAAATAATATGTCCAGGTAGAGTATATAGATCAGATAATGTCGATGCTACTCATTCACCTATGTTTCATCAAGTTGAAGGATTAGTTGTAGATAAAAATATAACTATGTCAGATTTAAAAGGAACTTTAGAAACATTTGCAAAAACATATTTTGGAGAGGAAACTAAAATACGTTTAAGACCACATCATTTCCCATTTACTGAGCCTAGTGCAGAAGTAGATGTATCATGTTTTGTATGTGGCGGTATAGGATGTAAGGTTTGTAAAGGTGAGGGCTGGATAGAAATATTAGGTGCTGGTATGGTTCATCCTAATGTATTAGAAGCAGCTGGTATAGATTCTAAAATTTATTCTGGATTTGCGTTTGGAATGGGATTAGAAAGAATAGCAATGACAAAATTTGATATAAACGATATGAGATATTTATATGAAAATGATGTTAGATTTTTAAAACAGTTTTAGAAAGTAGGAAATAATATGAATGTTTCACTTAATTGGCTAAAAGAATATGCTAAGTTAGATGATAATTTAGATATAAAAGAAATAACTGAAAGACTTACTATGAGCGGTAGTAAGGTAGAAAAATATGAAAAATATGGAGAATCTACTGAAGGAGTATATACTGGATTAGTAGAAAATATAGTTAAACACCCAGAAGATGATACTTTTAATATTGTAACATTAAACCTTGGTGATAGAACGTATACAGCAGTAGCTAAAATACCTGATATACAAATAGGTGATATAGTTCCTGTAGCACTTCCAAATGCAAAAATAATTGGGAAGATTGTTAAAGAAGATTTAGTTAAAGGTATTAAGTCTGAATGTATGATTTGTCATATATTAGATTTAGGCTTAACAAAAGAAAATTTTCCTATTGTTAAATCATCAGGATTAATATCTTTTCCTAAAGATGTTAAAATAGGAGAAGATGTATCAAAATTAATAGGTCTTGGAGATTATGTAATAGAATTTGAAATAACTCCAAATAGGTCAGATTGCTTATCTGTAGAAGGATTGGCTCGTGAAACAGCTGTAACTTTTGGATTAGAATGTGTAGAATTATGGCAAGATAAAGCTGTGGATTTAAACAATGTTCAAAATATAGATAAATTAAGTGTAAAAATAGAAACAGAAAATTGTAAAAAGTATGTAATGGGTGTTGCTAAAAATATTAACATAGGAAATTCACCTTTTGAAATGCAAGTTAAATTAATGAAATCAGGATACGCAGTTATAAATAACATAGTTGATATAACTAATTTTGTTATGCTTGAAATGGGTCAGCCATTACATGCGTTTGATAGAGATATATTAAATAAAGAAATAATAGTTAGGCAAGCATATGAAAACGAAAAAATAGTTACTTTAGATAAAGTAGACAGAACATTAAATACTAATAATATGGTTATTGCTGATAGTGAAAAAGCTGTTGCAATAGCTGGTGTTATGGGTGGACTAGATTCAGCAATTAGCAGTAAAACAACTTCCGTTGTAATTGAATCTGCAAATTTTGTTAGAGGAAGTATAAGAAATACATCTAAAAAATTATTACTTAGAACTGACGCTTCAGCTAAATATGAAAAAGGTCTTGCACCAGATTTAACAGAACATGCAATGAATAGAGTAAGTTATTTAATAAATACTTTAGGTGTCGGTAATATTACACCAAATGTGGTTAATGTAAATAATTATGAACAAAGTGATTATAAACTTGAAGTTTACTACAATAAAATTAACAATATAGTTGGTACTAATCTTAGTACAACTCAAATAAATAAAATATTAAACAACTTAAATTTAAAAGTAACGAATGGAATAGCACAAGTTCCTTACTATAGAGAAGATATACGTATAATAGAAGACTTATCAGAAGAAATAGCACGTATATATGGATATGATAAATTACCTTCAACAATGCCTACTACAGCTGCTACATTTGGTGGCAGAACAGAAAAACAGATATTTGAGGATAAAATAAAATCTTTAAGTATAGCTTCAGGATGTAGTGAAATTTATACTTATACATTCTTTAGTTTAGATACTTTAAAAAAAGCTATATCAGAAGATAACAAAAAGTTGTATAATCTTGTTAAACTTGAGAATCCGCTTAGTAAAGATTTTGAATATATGAGAACTACAACTGTTCCTCATATGTTAGAAGCTTTAGAGAGAAATAACTTAAGAAAAAATAATGATGTTAAATTATTTGATTTAGGAAAAGTATTTTTGAATGCTGAAAATATATTAAATAATGAATTATGTAATGAACAATTACATTTAACTTTAGGAATGTATGGAGATAATTTAAACTTTTATGAGTTAAAAGATATAGTTTCTAATATTTTGAGAAACTTTAAAATAGAAATAGATATAGTTAGAAGTACTGAGACATATTTACATCCAGGAATGTCAGCTGATTTGCTATTTAATGACGAAGTTGTTGCGACAATTGGTAAAGTAAATCCTAAAATTATTCAAAATTACACATTACCTGAAAATACATATATTGCAATAATATATATAGAAAAAATATATGAAAATAAGATAAGTAAAATAAAATACAGAGAATTACCTAAATTTCCAACTGTTGAAAGAGATATAGCTTTTGTAATAAATGAAGATGTTTTGTCAGGAGATATAGTAAAAGAAATAAAAAACATAGATAAAAACATTGTAGAGAATGTCTCATTATTTGATGTATATCAAGGAAATCAAATTGAGCAAGGTAAAAAGAGTATGGCATATAGAATAAGACTAAGGTCTAATGATAAAACATTAGAAGATGCTGAAATATCAGCATTTATGGATAATTTATTTAATATGTTAAATAGTAAATTTAAGGCAGAAGTTAGAAAATAACCATATAAGAGGTGGAAATAATGAAAGAAATTTTTAGATTAAAATATTCTATTACTTTAATAATAATACTTAGTCTTACAGTTATAATGTTTGAAATGGCACCAGCTAAAACAAGAGACGTAACGTCATTAATAATATTTGGAGACAATATAGAAACTGATTTCAAACCATTTATACAAGATGGTGGAATATATCTATCTTCTGATACTATTGGAAAAACTATTGATGATAATATATTTTATGATAGTATAACTTCTAAAATTATAGTTACTACAGATGTTGACGTTGCAAAATATAAAGTAGGAGAAAAAAAAGTTAATCTAAATTTAGAATATAAAGATATTGAAAATGAAATTAAACTAGTTGATGAAAAAGTTTATGTACCTATCAATATTTTAAAGGACTTATATAACATTGATGTACAATACAACGAAGCTTTAAATTCAATAGTAATTGATAAAAAAACAATAGTACAAAGCGATATATTATTCAACAAAGTTAATGTATATTCGGATATACTTACTAGTTCTGATGTTTTATGTGAGCTTAATAAAGATGATAAAATTACTATTTATGAAGATAGTCTTAAACATAATAGATGGATAAAAATAAAGACAAGCGAAAATATAGTTGGATATATATTTAAAAATTCTTCTATACTTAAAGAAGTAGAAGTTGAAGATATTGTTAAAGAGAAAAAAGATAAAATAGTTATGTTTTGGCAATATGGAAACAGCCTAACTACATTGGAAAATTCAAAAATTGACGTAGTTAATGTTGTATCACCAACATTATATGAACTAAGTAATTCAAAAGGTGATATAACTAGTTTATCTACTGATTCATATATAAGTAAAGCTAAAAGTTTGGGATATAAAGTATGGCCAATAATAACTAATGGTATTGGTTCAGTAGGATATTCACCAACTGACACATCACTTTTAATGAACAGTGAAACTTCAAGAGAAAATTTAATTAAGAATATACTAAATATATTAAAAAATGATAATTTAGATGGTATAAATATAGATTTTGAAAATATGAAAACAGATGATAGAAACCTATATACACAATTTATACGTGAACTTGCACCGTTAGTTAGGAAACAAGGAAAAACAATATCTGTTGATATGTATTTTGTGGCTTATGTTGATAGAAAAGGTGTAGGTGAAGCGGCAGATTATACTATACTTATGGGATATGATCAAAGAGGAAGTTGGTCTAACGAAAGTGGATCTATATCTGAAATTTCATGGGTTGAAGAAAATATTGAATCACTAATAAGTGATTCAAAAATACCTTCAGATAAAATAATACTAGGTGTTCCTTTCTATACAAGATTGTGGACAGAAAAAGTAGGAATAAGCAAACCAACAACTAATGTATATACTATTAAGGAAGCGGCAAACTATATTAAAACTAATAATTTAACTTCAACTTATGATGAAAAATCTGGTCAAAATTATGTTCAATATACAAAAGGAAGTGTTACCTACAAAATGTGGATTGAAGATGGTACATCTATGAAAAATAGAGTAAACACGATTAATACATATGAACTAGGTGGTTTAGCCGCATGGCAAAAGGGATTTGAGTCTCCAGACATATGGAAAACAATAAATGAAAATATAAGTAAATAACAAAATATAAATAATAAAAATAAATTATATGAATATAATAATATGTAATTCCTACATTTAATAAAGATGTAGGAATTATATAAATGTATAGGTTAGAATTTTAATATTTATTTAATTGGAATAGAGATAAAAAATATGCATAAAAAATTAACAATTATTAAACTAATACATACAATTATTTGGTTTATATATGTGATAATTATATTATATATTGTATACGCTGGATTAACAGATAAATTTGATAACTTACTATTAATTGCTATCATACTTGTAATTGTAGAGTTTTTAGTACTAGTAATAAATAAAGGGATTTGCCCATTTACTACATTAGCATATAAATATTCAGATAAACACGAAGTGGGATTTGATATATTCTTGCCAAAGTGGTTAGCTAGATATAATAAAATGATATTTGGTACAATTTTTTTTATAGGAATTGTAGTAATAGCATTCAAAAATTTATTTTAATAAATATTGAAAATAGGAGATAGATATGACTTTAATACTAATAATAGCACTAATAATTTGCATATCAATATTTACTGTATATGTTACATTAGATAACAATAAAGTAAATGTGAAATATAATGATGTATATATTGAAAATTTACCAGTTGAATTTAATACTTATACAATTTTGCAAATGACAGATTTACATTCAAAGGAATTTGGAAAAGTATTGTATGATAAAATTAATAATGTTAACTATGATATGATAGCATTTACTGGAGATATGATAAATAATAAAGACTTTAACATGCAAACTTTGAAAAACCTTGTAAGTAATATAAAAAACAAAGGAACTATGATATATGTTGATGGGAATAATGGACCTAAAACATATAATGAAAATAATAATAAAGTAACTGATTTCGGCGCAGAAGTTGAAGAACTAGGGTGTACACTACTTAAGGATACTTACTGCATTGAAAAAAATAACTGTAGAATTTGGTTATCTAATTTTGATATAGCTACTAAAATGATTTGTTATGGTAAAAAATATTACTATGAAGATAAGTTCAAACAAAAATTTTCACTTATAGGAAACGATATAAGTATAGGAATTGGGCATGAACCTGTGAATAAATCTATTATAAAATGGATAGCAATGAATAAAATAAGATATTATAAATATGATTTAATAATAGCTGGACATTATCATGGAGGTCAAATTAGAATTCCTTTTGTGCGGAGCAATGTTTGTGCCAACTAAAAACCCTAAAGAATCTTTTTTTCCAGATAAAGAAATAGTATCTGGACTATATAATTATGAAAATGTGAGTCAATATGTGAGTTCAGGATTGGGCGCAAGTAAAAAAATTCCCTTTCTTGGTTTTAGATTATTTAACACACCACAAATTGATGTAATTAGATTGATGAAGAAATGATACTTATACATAATGAAAAAACCAAACAATTCCATTTTTTTGTATCAATATCTAATGAATTAGCATGTAACTATTGCTTTTTGCGTATTTATAGTATATAATATATACATAATTAAGATGAGGGGGTTGACAAGATCCTCTCATTTACTATTCTGTGAAAGTATGAGGTGATTAAAATTACAAATAAATTGATGAATGAAATTGAAAAAGTGGTTGAAAATGATATAAAAGAACTAGGTTTTGTTATTGAATATGTTGAGTATGTAACTGAACTAAACAGTAGC
>Ga0123336_10004530_pt1 | contig 11252 bp, 7 predicted proteins | sample SSSSmetaG_FD_96466 | JGI IMG/M metagenome (GOLD analysis project Ga0123336, IMG submission 96466) | Glacier valley bacterial and archeal communities from Borup Fiord, Nunavut, Canada, to study Microbial Dark Matter (Phase II) - ​SSSS metaG | ecosystem: Environmental > Aquatic > Freshwater > Ice... | reverse complement strand
TGCGGGCGGCGGCGGGCCAGTCGGCCATGGCGTGGCGGCCGACCCGCCAGCCGTTGGCCTGGTAGTAGTTGAAGAAGCGGGTGGCTTCGGCGGTAGCTGCGGCGGCGGGGATATCGGGTTGGGCGGTGAAAAACGCGATGACCTGGGGCAGCTGGGGGCGGGTGAAGCCAGTGGCGGGGTCGGTGGGCTTGGCAGTCGGCGATGGGGCAAGGGGGGGGCGCGCAACGGGGGGAATGGGGCGGGCGTCCGCGCCGTTAGGGTCAGGCTCACCTTTTACTTCAACCTCGGGCGCGGACGTAGCTTCTCTCTCCCATTCATTATTATCATTCTTTTTACCTAATAGGAGTGCCTCCATTTCGGTGAAGGAAATTTCGGGGTAGGTCGTACGGTTTGGCGGTACAGGGGGTGCGGTTATTCGGGCGAGGGTGTTCGGAAAAGCGGACGAGGCATCCAGGCTTTCGGGAGAAGGCTGCAGGATGCGGCGGTTGCCTTTCGTGCGGTCGACGGTGGCCACGAGGTGGCCGCGCTCGGTGAGTTGCTGCACCCAAGCCGAGACGGTGGCGCGGCGCACTTGATAGAGGCGGGCGAAATAGTCGTTGGTGGCCCAGCAGTAGCCGCGCTGGGCGCAGAGGGCCGTGATTTCGCCGTAGAGGAGACGGGCGGCGGGCGTCAGCTCCAGGTCGTAGCGCACGGCGGCCGGGATGATGGCGTGAGTGGTAGGTAGCTGGTTCATGATGCTCCCCCCTACTTGCTCCGGTTTTCCTCGAGCATCTTCAGGATGTCGTCGGACTGGTAGTAGACCATGCCCCCGACCTTGGTGAATGGCAGCGTGCCGTTCACGCGCAGGTTTTGGAGGGTGCCGGGCGAGATGCCGAGCAGCTCGCGCACCTCGGTTGACTTGAGCCACTTTTTCTGGAGGCCACTGCCGGCTTGGGCGGCGAAAAGCTTTTGGAGCTCCTGAAATAACTCTTGCTTGAATTCAGCGAGGTCTTCGGGGGTGATGATGCGGGCAGCCATACGATTTGCGGACGTTTGATGATGCCGGCAAAGGGAGGCTGGGCGGGGATGCGCCGCCAGTTAGAGGGGTGGTACAACCCCCAACAACCCTACTGATTTACAAGGGTATAATTTTTAACGGATTGGCTAATTTGCTTGGTCGTTGGTGGGCTGCCGCACAGATTGAAGCATTTTGGCTACCAGTTTTTCTACGACCTGGCGGGTGCTCTCCTCAGCGTTGTAGAAATTAGCGGCCAGGCTTTTTTCCGAAATGTTCTCCTGACGGGCGGTGCGGAAGTTGGCGGCCAGCAGCTTAAAAAGGTCGCGCTGGCTGGCCTGCCCGAAGACACCGGCATCGTAGAGGGTGCGCAGTAGCTGGGCCATTTGGGCGACCGACAAGGGGGTGAGAATGCGGGCGACTTCCGAAGCGGCAGTCGGAGCCGGGGCGGTGGTGGCCTGCACCAGGTGGCTGAGGTAGTCGCGCTCGGCTTCAAGCCAATTGAGCAGCTGGGCGCGGAGTGGCGGCAGGGTGGGCACGTAGGCCACTTCGGTGGCGGGCTGCAGCTGGCGGTAGCGGGTGAGGTAGCGCAGGATGACGGGCAGTTGGTCGGCGAGGTGGTCGGCAGCGGCTTCGGCCTCGGCGCGCACGTAGTCTTTGACCAAGCGGAAGAACTCAGGGGAATTGAAATTGTAGCGCAGCAGCAGGCGGCCCAAGTTTTCGGGCGTGAGGGTCCAGCCGCGCTGGAGACGGCCGTGCAGCTCGCGGAGCAACAAACGGGGGTAAAGCAAATCCTGGTAGCTGGGGCCGGTATCCTGAACGGTGATGAGCAGGCGGCTCAGGCACTCGTGCACGGGCGTAAGCAACGGCTCGGGTAGGCCCTCGGCGCTGTGCAAGGCCAGCAGCACGGCCGCCAGCGGGATTTGCACGTCGGTAAGAGCCTGCACTCTGCGGCGGTAAGATAGCGGCGTGGTGAGGTTGAGGTGTTCGGGAAAGCTTTGCTCGAAATAGGCCAGCATTTTTTCAATTTCCACGTACATCAACTGGTGAACTTCGGCCAGGGAATAAAGCTGCGAGATGCCGTAGCAGGCGGCGCGGCGGGCGGGTTCGAGCTGCTGGCGGGCGTGGGCCAGCAGGTTTTGCAGGGTGTGCTGGTGCTGCTGCACGTAGCGCGTGACGGCGGCCGCATCCGGGCGCAGCAGCGCACACGCGGGCAGAGCGCGGCGCAGACGTGCGGCTTCGTCGAGTAGTTGGGTGTGGTAGTAGAAGTAGCGGGCTTTGGCGGGCTGCAAGTTGTCGAAACTGCACGCGGCCGTTAGTTCCAGAAAAAACTGGTCCGCCAGCTGGCGGCACGTCGCGTCTTGCAGCTCGGGCAGGGAGAGGCCGAGGCGGGGCAGCGCATCGGCCAGCAGCAGGCCGAGGGTGCGCGGCTCAGGACCGGCATGCACAGTGGGCAGGCCGGGTAGGTCGTTCAGCTCGAGGAATACAAACTCGTCGTGGTGCTGGTGGGTAAATTCGCCGGGGGCCGGGCTGAGGTACTGGATTTTGAAGTGCCGGGCGTAGGTGCCGAACCGCTGGCGGAGGAAGTCGCGGTGGGTGGTTTGTTCGGGAAAATGAAAACTGGCAGGAGACAAATCACCGGTGACCAGCCGGGTTAGCAAGTCGAGTTCGTAGGGCACTTAGGGTAGCTGGTTACAGTTTGTGGGCGGGATTGGTAACACAAACGTAATAGGTGGCTGGTTTGCTTAGGCAGATAAAAATCAGCTTCTCCGAGGTCACACTAATCCAGCACTTTTGGAACAGTTTAAGCTCTGTCGGTGCTTCAACTGCCGTAATTTGGGCCTCTTTGCTGCTAAATCTAGCATGACACTTAGCTGTGGGCTATCTTTCGGCGACCAATTTCGTGGTTCCTACTCATTCCACGCGCTCGCCTTCGCATGCAACCTACTCTTTTACCACTGTTTGCAACTCACAAAACTCAGGTAAAAGAGGCAACAGCACTGACCCCGAAACAACGCGACGAACAGTTGACCAAACTGCTCCAGGAAAAAACTGTAACAGACCCGCTTTACTGGAGCTTGCCCGACCGCAACCGGCGGCAACTCGCTCACTCGCTGTTTCAGTACCCGGCGATGATGGTGCCTGAGGTGCAAAGACGTCTTGTTGAAGCAATTAAGTCGGTCGACACCACAATAAAGTCACTTTACGACCCGTTTGTGGGGTCGGGTACGGCGCTGGTTGCTGGAATGCTGAATGGCCTGCGCTGCGTGGGGCAAGATATCAACCCCTTGGCCGTGTTGCTGGCACGGGTAAAAACTCAACCCTACCGCTACCGGGTGTTAAAGCCGAAGGTGAAGGCTGTTGTTAAGGCCGCCAGAGCCGATAAGTCATTGGAGTGTGCGGTAGCTTTTGCAGGGTTGGATAAGTGGTTTCGGCCAGACGTTCAGCGCGACCTATCCCGGTTGCATCGGGCTATTCTATCACAACCAGGAGAGGCACGGCCATTTTTATGGGTGATTTTAGCCGAAACTATTCGCCTCACCAGTAACGACCGGACATCCACTTACAAGCTTCACGCCCGAACACAAGAGCAAATCGCGGCTAGAGAGTTGGCTCCATTGGCTACGTTTGAGTATTTAGCCACCCGCGGCTGTGAGGATTTACAGGCGTTTCATATCAAATTGGCCGAAGCCGGTTTGGTGGTTCAGCATAACGTGTACAGAGGGGAGGCAAATGCGCAACTGGAGAACACCCAGCTCCGAGCAGTTGGGCTACCCGATGAGGCCGGTAAGTACGATTTGTTAGTGACCTCGCCACCTTACGGCGACAACATGACAACCGTAACATATGGCCAGCATTCATACCTAGCCTTAAATTGGATTCCGGCGGCTGACATCGACCCCGGTGTGGACAACAGCTTGCTATCGACCACACAGGAAATAGATAAGCGAAGCTTAGGCGGCAGCTTGGAGCGGCAGGAACTAGCCGAACTGGTAACCGAGCTGGGAAAGAAATCGAAAAGCCTGGCAGCTACTTTAAAAAAGCTTGATGGTAGCACCGTGTACGCCGCCTCGTCTCGCGTGGCTTCCTTTTACCGGGACTTGGACGACTGTTTGGTAAATGTACTCACCGTGATGAAGTCAAACAGCTACCTGTGTTGGACGGTAGCCAACCGCCGGGTGGGTAACGTAGAAATTCCAATTGATAAAATCTTAATAGAGTTGCTGCAGGCTAAACGGGTAAAATACGTAACGGGAATTGAGCGAACTATCCATTATAAGCGCATGGCAAGCCGTAACAATACGGCGGACACGATGAAGCAAGAGCGCATCTTGATTTTCCGGGTACTATGAGTGAATCAAGCAAGCAGTTCGTCATCAGTGCTCACGTTGTCAGGCAGCTTGGGGAGCAACTCGTTTCGGATGAGGTAACCGCTCTTATTGAATTGGTGAAAAATGCTTACGATGCCGACGCGCGGAGCGTGGTCATCGAAGTCAATACGAAGGGAGCTTACCAAGACGAAACCCTCTCTCCCACAGCCACCGGCCCGGTTGCACCAACTGGCTACGTGCTTTTGTCCGATACCGGCACTGGCATGGACGAAACGGACGTGACGAAGGGATGGCTGCACATTTCGTTTTCCGCCAAACGAGGCGTAAACGAACTGGGTATCGTGACGCCACGTTTTGGCCGGTCACTGCTCGGTAGCAAGGGCGTGGGCCGGCTTAGTGCTCAGCGCATCGGCAACCGCCTCGACTTGTTTTCGCTGAAGGAATACTACGAGGCAGAAACCAACAATTGGCGCAAAGCTGAAAAAGGCGTGCACGTGGGCATTAATTGGAACGACTTCGGGGAAGGTGTCGGCCTGCAGGAGGTGCCGGTAGCGTTTGAGTACTGGCAGCCTAAAAACGGCCGTCCAGGCACTAAGTTGGTGGTTACGGACCTGCAAAACCCCGAAGTGTGGGAAGAGGAAGCTAGCCGGAGTGCGTTGGTTAGCACGCTAGTTCAAATGATTTCACCATTTGAACCGGCAAAATCATTTAGTATAAACCTCAAAATCAACAACCTAAACTACGACCTTTTTGAACTGACGAAGGGCATACGAGACACTGCAATTTCGACGTATGATTTCCGATTTGACAACCAGGAACTGGTCGTTAGGGGAAAAGTAAAAACCACCCTCTTTCGTGCCACAAATAAAGGGGATGACTTGCGGGACTTTCAAGCGCTGATAGCTACTGACAACGGAGCCGGGTTCCTCGCTTATCTTATCGATAATAAAGTTATCACTGGAATACAGCCGGGCGTGGATGGTTGGTTATTTACTTTTGAAACACGGATACAGGCTGTTTCCCTGGGGCTAGTGATAGTAGTAGATGGGAGCGATAATGCGGTGATAGCAAGTCCGGGGCCGTTCCACGGAGAAATCGACCAGTTAGCTTACGACGGCTACGATGCTGAAGTAGGGTCGCCTGATGCAGTGTTCAATCAAGTAGCAGACTACCGCGACTACGTGCGAAAGCAGGCCGGGCTGCGCATCTACCGCGATGGGTTTGGTATCAGGCCCTATGGCATTGATGGTGATGATTGGATAGGTTTTCAGGCTGGTACTACTTCAGGGAGTTCCTTCTATGGTCTACGCCCCAAAAACCTGATTGGCTACGTCTCGCTCACAGCCAAAGCAAACGGTTCGCTGGAGGAAAAGACCGACCGGGAGGGATTTGTACTCAGCCCTGCCTCACGCAATTTTTTCCTGTTGATGGGACAGGTTAAAGAGCAAATAAATGGTATGCTCTCCCGCGTGCGGCGTCGTTACAACTCTTACAAAGAATTGCTGGTAGTTGAGCAAATTAAGACTGTCTCGCCTCGGGAGGTGTTAGGCAATTTGCGAGACACTGCGCAGCAAGTGAGCGAACTTAATCGCCGGGTCGAGCGGAACAATATTGCGGCTGTGCAGACTTCGATTGAGAAGAAACTGACGGCAATTAAACACACGCCGCTTTTGGAAAGCGGCAATGATGCTGCTTTAGGCCCACTTTTAACGACGGTACAAGCCGAACTAGACAAGGCTAAGGAGATTGTGGAAATCCTGGCCGGTATGCACGCCCGCCTGCAGGAGCTAGCCCCGGTGGCGATGTACATTGAAGGCCAGCTGCAACAGCTTAACTCGAAGCTTACCGACTACTCGGAACTGGCCGGGGTTGGACTGACTGCCGAAACCCTTTCCCACGAAATTGGAAATGTGGTGGACAGGTTATTAGAAGAAACCAAGCAGGTTACGGACTTCATGCGCAAACAGCAAGGAGTTAGCCCCGAGGTACTACTATTCACCGAGCGGGTGCGGTCGTCGTTACATGCCCTGCGTCGGCAGACCCAGCACCTCGCCCCGTCGTTGCGGTATTTGCGGGAGAAACGCGAAACCATTGATATTGAGCGATTCGCCGATGGGGTGCGCAACTTTTACGAGTCGCGCACCCGCTTTCAGGAATCCGGTATCAAAATACTAGTTGAAAAGCAGGACAAGGTCGTATTCAAGGTGACTTGCAGCCGGGGTAAATTGACACAGATTTTTGATAATCTTATCATCAACTCTGAATACTGGCTGCGCGAGGCGTTGCGACAGAAGCGCGTTACGGACCCCCTCGTCACTATTACGCTACGTCTCCCGTTTATTGAAATCGCCGATAACGGAATTGGCGTGGACCCGGGTATCGTGCCGAATCTGTTCGAGCCTTTTGTAACGACCAAGCCCAAAGAGGTAGGCCGCGGTCTGGGCTTATTCATAACTGCTCAACTGCTGGATTCGATGGGCTGTACCATTGAGCTACTTCCGAGCCTCAACCGCTTTCAGCGACCCTTTCTATTTCGAATCGACTTGACTGGTGCCCTCCATGAGCAATCTGCTACCTGATACTGCTGCTAATGCACTCGAAGACCGGTCGGTCGAGACAATTAAAAAGCTGTTCACTACCACCAAAATTAAGCGTATTGTTTACGTCGATGACCATTTTGAGAAAAATGTCGACCACGTAATCGAGCTTGTAGCTGTTGGGAAAGAGTCAGATAAATTACTGGCTATCGCGGGGTTGTTTCCGGGAGTTAATTTGGAGGATGAGCGGCCAGTATGGGAGTCCGATTTACGCAATCAATGGAGTGAATTGGCCGCGCCCAAGCAAACAAGTTTGGTCCGCCAACTCCATGAATTGGGCATTGTGCCAGCTGACGTAGACCAAGAGGCAGCTGATGCGTTGCGCAGGCTGATTCCGGACGATGTGGAGTATTACCCAGTGCCTCCTTCTGCCTGGGTGAGCGGAGGCGGCGAGTGGCTAGAACAAGCCTCTGCCGACGCGCGGTTATTGTGTTTGTTTGACCGGGAGCTTTCCCACCGCCCACCGGATGAAGAAATTGCGTTGGATGGCCTGGCCATGCTCGACGATGCCGTAAGGACCGTCGGTGCCAAATCAGACGATTACGACGGCCGCGTCATATTCGGGGTCTATTCCCATAAGTTCAGCATCAGTGACGAGCAATCCAAAGGGGCTCAAATCAGTAACGAAAAGGGCTACCGAGCCGACTTATTTCTGCCAATTTCAAAAGAACGTAGAAGTGACCTCGGGAAGCTTGCCGAAGGTATTCAGCTGACTGTGCTCAACCTCTATGCGGGGGCTATGAAAGGGGTGGTGAAGACAGCGATGAAAGCAGCGTGTGATGCAGCCATAAGCGAGCTGGATTCACTTGACGTGCTTGACTTTGACGATATGATTTTGCACTCCTCGTTGAGAGAAGGGGTTTGGGAAGGCGAGACATTGCTGCGGCTTTTTTTACTCTTGCAGCAACGGGAGGGTTGGAAAGGACTGGCTACGCAGGCCATTGCTGATAAATTCAATGCCCAGGTGCGCATAGCCAGGGAGATTGCTGACCCAAGGTTGGCTCGGAAAGAGTCAAACGACAAGCTTTTTAATTTGAGGAAGCTGGAGCTTTATGAGGAGGGAAATTCGCTAAACGGATTTCATGCCCCGCTGAGATTAGGTGATATTTTCGAGGCTACCACTAAGTATCGTTACATATTGCTTGCACCTCCTTGTGATTTGATGGTACGTTCTCACTCAAACAAGGGGCCAGGTTTACGCAGTGCAAACCTTAAAGCAGAGCTATTCCGTATCGCGGATACAACAGATGAAAAAGCAAAAGAACTGAGTGCTAATGAACTCAGCGTCTGCGCCTTCTTAAAGCACTATAAAAAGGGGAAGTTGGGGCGCATACTTTTCAAGGAACGTCTTATACTTCCGATTGAAATTCTAGATTTAGCAGTTCTCAACAACGAAGGAGCCTGCCGTATTGATTTGGCCAATCCACCTGCTATGCCGGCACAATTTCAACCGGCTTGGCAAGCGCGTCACGGTTTATTATTGACTCATTTCCAAGAATTTGCTAAACCACTAGTTAAGTTAGCCCCGTTGTTAGCAGACCAAGAATTAAATGCGGACACGTGTGAAGCTTTAGGAAAAATTAAAAGCAGTTATTTGAATCCGTCTGGGATGATTCCGAAGGCCCCAACATTTCAAAACGATGTACTGGATTTTCAATTAAAACGAGTAGCTCACTATCGTACCAGTGTCTCGCAGCACCTTTTGACGGCCTACGCCCATTTTGTGAGTCGGCCAGCCGAGGAACACGACTTTTCAGCTGTACAAGCGAGTAGCTCCACCGATTGATGCTCGCAAATAATGCGAGAATCAACTTGCGTTAGTAGATGCGGCTCGATGTTTTAGAGCAAGCTATCCTTTGTCCAGGGAGTCACTTTTACGTCCGAACCTTGTGGCCCAACTCTAATTTTGGTTACGTAGTTTTCGTAGGATTGTAAGCCAACTGATAAAGGAAATCCAATTCCTTTTTCGTGAGGCCCTACGACGAAAACTTGGCGATGCTGTGGCCACCCATGTTTTTGGTTCAGGGTGCGTAGTAGTTCTTCTAACTCCACTTCATCGACGGGCTGGAACCCCCTGATTTCAACGTGCCAATCGTAGCCTACGGTCACGGTACGGTGGTCATATTGGTGCCGTTCCTCCATAACAACAAGGTTTTTATTCATCTTACTGATTTTAAAAGTGCATCGCATTCCATCAAAGGCGTTACTATCCCTTACCTAGTATTACCGCTTCAGCGTGCTTCACCAGGCCCGCCAGCAGCCAGCGAAACGTAAGGTCGGGGGCGGGCTGGGTGACGGCGGTGGGCGTGGCGTTGGTGGCCAGCAGCAGACAGGCGGCCGAGTACAGGTTTTCGTGCATCAGCCGGCGGCAGAGAATTTCGTAGCGCTGGGCGTATGATGTGCCGCCCTGGGGCGTGACGAAAACGGGGTCGACGGCGAAGTAGGGCTGGTTGAGCTTGACAGGGGCGTGGACTTTGGGGCAGTCTTCGAGAAGAAACAAGTAGCCGAGGAACGGGCGCGGGCCGGGGCCAAACCGTTGCTCGCGGTAGGCTTTCCAAACATCTTCGGCGCTGCCGACGGCTTCTTCCACGCGGTTATTGGCGTTGTTGCCGAACGAGGGGCCAACCTGGCTTTTAAACTCCAGCGCGGCGATGAGCTGGCCGTTGGAGAAGACGAGCATGTCCCATTTCTTCTCGGGGCGATAGTAGCCGGGAATCTCTAGGCGGCCTTGCGAGGTGACATCTTCGGAGCGGCCGATTTTGATGTCGAGGTTGGGCAGGCCGACGAGGCGCAGAGCTCGCACGATGAGGGCCTCGAGGGCGCCCATCTGGCCGCCAGAGGTGACGGCGCTGCGGGTGCCGGCATCGAGCTGGCCGGTGGCCTGCTGCCGGGTGCGGGCCTGGTCGCGGGCATCCCAATAGTACTGCACGGCCTGCTGCAGTTCCGTGTCGAGGTGTTGGAAAAGGTTGTCGAGTGGGGTGGGCACGGTGGGAATAGAATTAAGCGGCGGGCCAGAGGTGGCTAATGCCATACACGGCCACGGCGGCGGCGGTGGCGGCGGCCACGTCGCGGGTGCGGAAAGCCTGGCGCAGCGCGTCGGCCTGGGATAGAGGAATGGCGGCCGGGGCCGGCACCCGGATTTTGCGCAGGTACTGGGCCTGCATCCGGAGGTAGCCACCACGCATCCGCACACCGTAGCATTCGACGAAGAAGGTGCCCAGGTCGCTCAGCAGCAACCCGCCCAATACTTCCAGGTCCCAAGCGTCGGAAGTAATGAAGTAGAGGTTGTGGTCGGGGTACGTTTCGCCGCGGTCGAGCACCGGGAACAGAGTGTTTTTGATGTCGGGAATGTAGAGCTTGGGGCGGCGGTAAAGCTGCTCGTCGATTTTGTCGATGGTGCGGTACCAAGCGGCGGGGTTCTTTTTGCCTACATGGCGGCCGGCGAGCTGGGCGCGGTGGGCGCTTAAGTGGGCCTGCAGGCGAGGGCGCTGTGCCAGGTCGACCAGCTTGCCGTGGTGCCAGGGAGTGATGAGCCACTGCCCGCTCCAGGTGAGTTGGCCGGTGCGCACGTCGGCGGGACGAGCCAGGCGCAGCTGGTGAGCCGGCTCGACCTGGTTGGGGTTGGTGGTGAAGAACACCGCGTCGGCCCCGGTGGCCACGCCGATGCCGACGCGGGTGCCGGTGTCGGTTGATACCAGCGGCTTGAAGTGCTGCTCCAGGTAAGCCAACAGGGCCGTACGGGCGGGAGTGGTGCGCGTCCACGGCTCGCCGCTGGGGAACCACTCTGGTACATGAACTGCCGTCAGGCCGGGCAAGACTGTTGAAGTAGCCGCGCCGCGCGCCGCGGTGAGGTGCGCCACGATACGTGCCGTAGGGACGTGCTCTAACTCGCCTGTGGCGCTGGCTACTGCGGCAGGGCCCTGGGTTGCGCGCCGGATAACGGAGATGGCCGGGTAGGCATTCACCTCTTCTTCAAAAGCGGCCGTTTGGTGCATTTCGAGCAGGGTTTCGACGGCGAAGCCTCGGGTGATGTAGCGGCGCAGGGTTTCGCCGTACTGATTCACCATCCAGCGGTCGGCGCAAATGAAGGCGCACACGCCGCCGAGCTGCAGCTGGCGCAGGGCGGCCTCGTAGAAGCCCACGTACAGGTCGGCGCGGCCCCGCATGGTGGGAAAGAGCTGCCGGTACTGCGCATTCAGGGGCTCGGGAATGCTTTCTACCCGCACGTAGGGCGGATTGCCAAGCACGAAATTCACGCCGGCGGGGGCGGGGTCGTCGAAGAGCTGCGGGGGGCGGGCAGCCTCGGGGGTGGTGCGGCCGACCAGCAGC
>Ga0123336_10004528_pt1 | contig 11253 bp, 12 predicted proteins | sample SSSSmetaG_FD_96466 | JGI IMG/M metagenome (GOLD analysis project Ga0123336, IMG submission 96466) | Glacier valley bacterial and archeal communities from Borup Fiord, Nunavut, Canada, to study Microbial Dark Matter (Phase II) - ​SSSS metaG | ecosystem: Environmental > Aquatic > Freshwater > Ice... | reverse complement strand
TCGGCGGAACGGGTCTTGGCGAGGCGCTCTTCGGGGTGAACTTTCGTGAAGAGCATGCCATCGACACCCCGTTCGGCGCGCCCAGCAGCCTCATCCGGACGCTGTCCTGGGCCGGGCTCGACGGCGCGTACCGACGTTCTTCGACGAAGGGATGGCGGTGCACGTCGAGCTCGCGAACCCTACTGCGCAGCCCTGCGCGAGCGTCTCCTGGCAGCGTCACCCGGGGCCCACGCGAAGGCCACGTACGTGTGCATCGAAGGCCCTTCCTTCTCGAGCGTCGCCGAGTCTCACGAAGCCTTCGTACGTGCGCGTGGGCCCGTTCCTGGGCGGCAGCGTGCGCTGCTTCGTGGACGACATCCTGGTCGACAGCGCAGTGATGCCGGCTCCGTGATCGATGAGCTCTGTCGCCCACCGAGATCCCTGCGCCAATCATCCCGGAGGCCCCTCCCTCGGGCGCTGCATCCGGTGCCGCGTAGCGCTCTGCGATTCGTGCATCGCGTTTGCGATCAACGATGACCCATGGTGCGAGGCGTGCGGGAGCGCCATCGAGGAGGAGTCGCGACCCCGCTATGCGCGCGGCGCTGCCGTGCTGACGGTGATCTGGGGGCTGGTGTCGGCGCTCTGGGTCGTCAGATTCCTCTTCGTCCCCGGGCCTATTCCGTATTTCTACGGGGTCCTGCTCCTGGGATATGCGGGCGGGCTCTACGCCGCCTGGAGCGCGGTGTCGCCCGTCACCGCGATCGATGCGCCGACCATCGTCAGGAGAGCGCCGGGGAGCCCGCTTCCCAGGCGGCTACGCTCTTCCTGACGGCGCCCTGCCGCGATCACGACGAGGCCGTGATTCCCAGCGTCGCTTCCCGCGTGAGCTCCACGCGGATCGCGGCGTCGAGCCACGCGCGCGCGCTCGCCGCGTCGTTCGTGCGGATCGCCTCCGCCAGCGCGCTCACCCGCCGCGCCGCGCCCTCGAGGCCGACCGCGGCGAGGGTGTCGACCGCCGACGTCGCGCGCTCGGCGAAGCCCGGGCGCAGGCGCGCGAGGCCATCGTGCAGCGTCTCCTCGAGCAGCGCGCTCGCCTCGTGGAGCGCGCGGCGGATCGGCGAGCTCGTGCCCGGGCCCAGGTGGGGGAGCGCCTCCACGTGGCGCGGCCCCGTCTCGAGGTCCGGCACCAGCACGCGGTCCGTGACGATGGCGGTGGGATCCAGCTCGAGGCCGAGCGGGCCGAGGCGCACCTCGCCGGCGACGAAGCGCAGGCCTGGGGCCTCGCCCAGCGCGCGCGCCAGCACGTCGAGCGCGTCCGGCCCGGTCCGCGAATGACGACGCACGAGATGAACCACGTTGCCGCCACCGAGCGAGCGCGGTCTCGCGTTCGGCGCTCATGGCGACTCCTTCACCAGGCCGTCGCGCCCGTCGAGCGCGTCGCGCAGGCCGTAGCTCTGCGCGAGCGCCTCGGCCGCGGCGTCGATCCTCATGCCCGCCATCGTGACGTCCGGGTCCACGGTCAGCTTCGGGAGGGAGCGGAGGTCGGCGCCGGTCGCGTCGTGCAGGGTGAGCACCTGCTTCGCGATCTGCTCCTTCTCGCGCGGCGGGAAGTACGAGAACGCGAGGCGCAGCGACGGGATCGCGATCAGGAAATCGTCGCGCGTCATAGGCACCACGACGTCGTCGACCACGCCGAGGAGCGTCGCGGAGTGGCGGACCTCCTCGCGCGCGAGGGCGAAGAGGCCCGTGAGGAAGTCACCCAGCAGCTCGGGCCGCGCGTTGCCGCGCACGGCAGCGGCGGCCTGCGCCTCGTCCACCTCCGCGCGCGTCGACCAGAGAAAGCCGAGCGCCGCGCCGCGCACCGCGGGCGGCGCCGCGGGATCGGCCGTTCGCCGGCGCATCACCGCCTCGGCGCGTGGTCCGTCGACCGCGAGCTTCGCCCCGCCGAGGCGGAGGGCATCGCGCAGCGCCAGCGCGCCGTCGACCTCGGCGGCACGATGGCGTCCCGGCGAAGCGTGTATGATGCATGGATCGCATCCCGCGCCTCGCGCCCCGCCGGCAGCGCCTCGCGCACACCGTGGGCTCGTCGCGGCAGAACGCGTGCGCGCGCTCGTGGGGTCCAAAGGAGGTGGTCGGAGGGCAAGGCCATGTCGGGCCCCAACACGATACGCGCGTCGGCCGCGCGATCTCCCCTGAAGCCCGATCCGACGAGCTACCGCGGGGTGGGGCGGACGGGGGCTTCGAGTCGGGCAGCACGCAGCTCGCGAGATCGAAGAGCAGGAACTCGAGCGCGAGCTCCTGCGGTGTGAGCTTCGCCGCGCCGCAGTTGCCGGGGATGTTGCGGCCGCCGTTCTCGCCGCTCACGTGGATGTCGCTGAACGTGGCGCGGCCGCACTGCTCCGCGGGCGGTGCCCCCGCGGGCACGTCGAAGCTCGGGTACGCCGTGTTCGCCGGGCTCTCGGTGTAGAGCCAGCGCTGCGCGGTCTGCGCGTTCACGCTTACAACGCATTCCAGCGCTCCAGAAGCGTATGCGCCGGCTTGACCATGAAATAGGTCAGGCTATGGTCAACTCTATGGTCAAGCGGAACGTCGCGGAAGCAAAAGCGGAGCTGTCCGCGCTGCTCGACAGGGCACACCGCGGCGAAGAGATCGTGGTCTGCAAGGCGGGCGTCCCCTGGGCGCGCATCGTGCCGCCCGCGGCCGCCGAGGCTCGTCGGCCGGGCGCCTGGCGCGGTCTGCTCTCCGAGAAGGCCCTCGAGGCCCTCGAAGCACCGCTGCCGGAGGAAGAGCTCGACGCGTGGCACGGCTGAAATACCTGCTGGATACGAACGCGCTTCTCTGGTGGATGACCGACAGCGCGAAGCTTCCGAAAAAGGCGCGGCAGGTCGTGAGCAGACCCGACCACGCGCTCTACGTGAGCGCCGCGACCGGCTGGGAGCTGGCGACGAAGGTGCGCATCGGCAAGCTGGAGGAGGCACGGCCATTGCTCCAGGACTTCTCCGTCCGGCTGGCCCGCGAGTACATCGACGTCCTGCCGATCGACATGTCCGCGGCGTTGCTCGCGGGGAGCATGGTCCACGTGCATCGTGACCCGTTCGACCGGATGATCGCCGCTCAGGCCACGATCGAGAAGATGGCGGTCATCTCCTCCGACGAGATCTTCGACACCCTCGTCGGTCGCCGCATCTGGTGATCCGGCGCGCGCGAGCCGATGGTCACGGACGCTCTCCATCCGCGGCGAGGCGGACGGGGACCGAGGCGTCGAGCGCGTAGCCGTCCTCGTCGCGCGCGAGCATGCCGGCGAGCCCGGCGCGGCGGAGGCGCGCGATCGTGACGTGCAGGCGGTTCTTCGCCGCGCCGGCCAGCATGCTCTCGTCCGGCCAGCCCGCGCGAACGAGCGCAGCGGGAGTGACGACGCGGCCCGGGTAGCGCAGGCGCTCCTGCGCGAGGCGCAGCACGATGCTGCGGAGCGCGCCCTTCGCGAAGCGTCCGGTGCTGCCGTCGGGCGCGCGGAACCAGCTGCCGTCCGCGGCGATGACGAACGCGTCGTCGCGCGCGGTGCCTGGCGCATGCGCTCGCCCCGAGACGCCGCGGAGCTGCGCGACGACCCGCCGCGCGAAGCGCACCTCCTCGGCGTCCACCGCGCTCGCCGCGTCCACCGCGCTCGCCGCGTCCACCGCGTCCGCCGCGCTCGCCGCGGCGCTCGGCGCGAGCACCGCAGCGAGGATCTCCACGGCGGCGTGTCGGGCGGCGCGCGGGTCGTCACGCAGCAGCGCCCGCGCCTCGCCCAGGCGCGACCGCGCCGCGGCGTCGCGGCCGAGCGCCACGTCCACGACCGCGGCGCCGGCGATGCTCATCGCCTCGCTCCCGTGGTCGCCGACCTCGGCGAGACGGAGGCGCGCCTCGCGGTAGCTCGTCTCCGCGTCGGCGAACGCGCCTTGCTCGAGCGCGACGTTGCCGAGGTAGCCGAGCACGAGCCCCTCGGTGTGCACGTCGCCCACGACGCGGAAGACCGCGAGCGCGCCGTCGAGCCGCGAGCGCGCGGAGCTCAGGTCGCCCTCCTCGGCATCGAGCAGCGCGAGCAGCACCTCGCACCAGCCCGCGGATCGATGGTCGCCAGCGAGGCGCAGCTGGGCGAGGCCACTCGTGCAGTCGCGGCGTGCGTCCCGCAGGCGGCCGCCGTCGAGCAGGCGACTGCCGAGCATCATGAGCACGAAGCCCTCCTCGCGCCGATCCCCGGTCCGGTGCAGCAGGTCGCGGGCCTGCGCGAGCTCGACGATCGCCTCGTCGTCGCGGCCGGCCTCGGAGAGGACGTTCGCGTGATCCTTCGCGAGCACGCCGCGCAGCCAGGGATCGGAGCGGGCGTCGAGGCGGGAGCGCGCGGCGACGAAGCAGGTCTCGGCCTCGTCGAGGCGGCCCTTGAGGCCCAGGATCAGGCCCATCTTGCTCGCCGCGAGGACCTCGGTGCGGAGGTCCTTGGTGCGCGCCGCGAGCCGGCGAGCGATCGCGAGATCGCTAAGCGCGTCGTCTCGTCGGCCGTGGTGGATGCGCGCGAGGCCGCGCGCGAGGCGGAGCTCGGCGGCCGGGCCGCGCGGCAGGCCGCCCGCCTCGAGCAGCGCGTCGACGTGCGCGAGGAACGGCACGAGCGGGCCGCGGGCGAGGGCGAGGGGCGCGAGCGCGAGCGCGACGCCCGCGGCGAGGGCGCGGTGGCCGTGCTCGGTGGCCCACGTGAGCGCCGCATCGAGGTCGTCGCGATCGAGAGCGAGGCGGTCGGCGTGCGTCGCCCCCGCCGCCCGCGCGCGGCCGAAGTGCTCGGCATGCCGCCGCGCCGTCTTCTCCGGGCTCGTCAGGCGATCGGCGGCGAACAGGCGCACGCTCGCGGGCATCGTGTGACGCCGCACGCCAGGCAGCTCGGGCAGCTCCACGGCGCGAACGAGCGACGCATCGTCGAGGCGCTGGAGCGCCTCCGCGACGCGCAGGCGCGGCTCCGCGACGATCGCCGCGGCGGCCTCGAGATCGAAGCTGCCGCGGAAGACGGAGCACGCCGCGAGCGCGCGCGCGTCCCCCGGCTCGAGCTGATCCCAGGAGAGATCGAACGCGCCGCGGAGCGAGGGGCCGCCGCCATCGAGCGCGTCGAGGCGGTCGGCGAGCAGCTCCGCCATCTCCGACTCGGCGAGCGCGACGACCCGCGGCGCGCACAGCTCGATGGCGAGCGGCAGCCCGTCGAGCGTGCGCGCGATCGCGGCGACGTGGCGAGCGCTCTCCGCGCTCAGCCGGTACCCCGGGCGTACCGCCGCCGCGCAGCGCACGAAGAGCGCCACGGCCGGCGACCGCTCGATGATCGCGCGGTCCCGTTCGCTGCCCGCCGGCACCTCGAGCGGCCCGAGCTCGAAGCGCTGCGCCGCGGCGAGCGCGAGGCGTGCGCGGGCCGCGATAAGGAAGCGCGCGGCCGGCGCCTCGCGGAGCCACACCGGGACGAGCTTCACGAGCGCGCTGCTCGCGCGATCGACGTCATCGAGGACGACCACGATCTTGCCGCGGCTCTCGAGCGCGCGGGCGATGCTCGCCGCGCTGCTGCTCGCGGTGGCGGTCGCGCCCGCGGGGACGCCCAGCGCGCGGGCGAGCTCGCGGCACGCGCCGTCGGCGTCGGTCTCGCCCGCGAGCGAGCAGATCACCGAGGCGTGCTCGGCGGCGAGCTCCGCCGCGAGCGCGCTCTTGCCGATGCCCGGCGCGCCGGTCAGCGAGACGAGCCGATGCCTGGCGACCGTACGCGCGAGGTCCGCGAGCTCGGTGTCGCGCCCCAGGAGGGACGAGCGCCGCGCGGACCCCTTCGGACGACGCATCTCAATCGTAGGTGACGACGGCGCGGATCGCCGTGCCCGCGCGCATCAGCTCGAAGCCCTCGTTGATCTTCTCGAGGGGCATGACGTGCGTGATCATCGAGTCGATGTCGATCTTGCCGTCCATGTACCAGTCGACGATCTTCGGCACGTCGGTACGCCCGCGGGCGCCACCGAACGCGGTGCCCTTCCACTCGCGCCCGGTGACGAGCTGGAAGGGCCGGGTCTTGATCTCCTGGCCGGCGCCGGCGACGCCCACGATGACGCTCACGCCCCAGCCGCGATGGCAGCACTCGAGCGCCTGGCGCATCAGGTCGACGTTGCCCACGCACTCGAACGAGTAGTCGGCGCCGCCCTTCGTGAGCTCCACGAGATGGGCGACGACGTCCGCGCCGCCGATGGCCTTCGGGTTCACGAAGTGCGTCATGCCGAGCTTCCGCGCGAGGGCCTCACGCGCCGGGTTGATGTCGACGCCGACGATCATGTCGGCGCCGGCCATCCGCGCGCCCTGCACCACGTTCAAGCCGATGCCGCCGAGGCCGAACACCACGACGTTCGCTCCGGGCTCGACCTTCGCGGTGTTGATCACCGCGCCGATGCCCGTGGTGACGCCGCAGCCGATGTAACAGACCTTGTCGAACGGCGCGTCGGGCCGGATCTTGGCGAGCGCGATCTCCGGGAGGACGGTGAAGCTCGAGAAGGTCGAGCAGCCCATGTAGTGGTGCACCTTCTGGCCGCCCACCGAGAAGCGGCTCGTGCCGTCGGGCATGACTCCTTTGCCCTGCGTCGCGCGGATGGCGGTACAGAGGTTCGTCTTGCGGCTCAGGCACGATTTGCAGGCGCGGCACTCCGGCGTGTAGAGCGGGATGACGTGGTCACCCTTCGCGAGTGACGTGACGCCGGGCCCCACGTCGACCACGATGCCGGCGCCTTCATGGCCGAAGATCGCGGGGAAGAGGCCCTCCGGATCGGCGCCGGAGAGCGTGAACTCGTCGGTATGGCAGATGCCCGTCGCCTTCAGCTGGACGAGCACCTCGCCGGCTTTGGGCCCTTCGAGGTCGACCTCTTCGACGACGAGCGGCTTCTTGGCTTCGTAGGCAACGGCGGCGGACCTTCATGGGGCGACAGCATACACGGTGGCCGCTCCTGGCAGTGTCGCCCGCGGGTGGTACGCTGACGAGGAGTGAGGCTTCGCTCGAGAGTCGGCAGCGTGGGGGTGGTCCTCGGCCTCGCCGCCGTGGCCTCGCCCGCTCTGGCCCAGCCGAAGCCCGCCGAGGTGGCCCGCGCCGCGACGCTCCTCGACCGCGCCCGGCAGAAGCTCGCGGCAAACGAGATCGAGGCAGCGTGCGCCCTCTTCGCCGCCAGCTACGGCGATGACCCACAGGTCGGTACGCTCCTCGACCTCGCGATCTGCCACGAGCGTGCGGGTCGGGTCGCGAGCGCCTTCGGCGAGCTGAACGCGGTTGCCGAAATGGCGACCCGGATGGGGCAGGCCAAGCGCGCCGAGGCTGCGCGCGACCGGGCCCAGCGCCTCGAGCCGAAGCTCTCGCGCGTCGTGTTCGACGTCCGCGAGCGGGACCCGGGCGTCGTGCTGAAGGTGGACGGGCGCGCGCTCGTCGCCGCCGACGTTCGCGCTGGGGCGGCCATCCCCGTGGATCCGGGCGGCCACTTCGTCACGGCGAGCGCGCCGGGCAAGGTGCCGTGGAAGTCGACGCTCGCCGTCGTCTCCGGCGCGCCCCAGGCCGCCTTCGCGGTGCCCGCGCTCGACGATGCGCCGCCGGAGCCCGTCGCGGCTATGGCCCCCGTAGCGCCGCCGTTCCGCGTCGTGACCCGCGTGAACCAGCCGCTCCGCACGGGCGCGTGGATCGCCGGCGCCGGCGCGCTCGGCGGTCTCGCGCTGGGCGGCGTGGGCGCGTTCGCTTCGCTCGCGGACGACCCGGCGCCCGAATGGAAGACGGTGGCCACGGCAGGCCTCGTGACGGCGGGCGTGCTCGCCGTCACGTCCGCCGTGCTGTTTCTCTTGTCGGGCGACTCGTCGCGGCGCGTCGAAGCGCTGGGGTCCGCGCCGAGACTGACCTTCTGAGGAGGACGCTCCCAGGCGCGTCCTCTGGCTCGCTGTCGCCCGCGCCGGCCCCGCACGCTGATCCGCGCGAGTGAGGTGGCCAGGACTCGGCCCCGGCCGCGTCGCTAGATGTCGTAGTAGAGGAAGAACTCGTGCGGGGTGGGGCGCATGCGGATCGGGTTGAGCTCCTTCGTGCGCTTGTAGTCGAGCCACTCGCTGATCGCGTCCTTCGTGAAGACGTCGCCGCGCAGGAGAAACTCGTGATCGCGCTCCAGCGTGTCGAGCGCCTCCTCGAGGCTGCCCGGCATGTGCGGGACGTCCTTCAGCTCCTCGGGGGAGAGCGCGTAGATGTCCTTGTCGAGTGGGTCACCCGGGTCGATCTTGTTCTGGATGCCGTCGAGCCCGGCCATCATCATCGCGCTGAACGCGAGGTACGGGTTGCAGCTCGGGTCGGGGAAGCGGACCTCGATGCGGCGGGTCTTCGGGGAAGGGCCGGTGATCGGGATGCGGACCGACGCCGAGCGGTTGCGGCTCGAGTACGCGAGGTTGACCGGCGCCTCGAAGCCCGGCACGAGACGGCGGTAGCTGTTCGTGGTGGGGTTCGTGAAGGCGGCGAGCGACTTCGCGTGCTTGATGATGCCGCCGATGTAGTGGAGCGCCATCTGCGAGAGGCCCGCGTAGCCGTCACCACCGAAGAGGGGCTTGCCCTCCTTCCAGATCGACTGGTGCACGTGCATGCCCGAGCCGTTGTCGCCGAAGAGCGGCTTCGGCATGAACGTGACGGTCTTGCCCGCCTTGCGGGCCACGTTCTTCACGACGTACTTGAACCACATCAGCTGGTCGGCGCAGGGGAGCAGCCGGTTGTACTTCATGCCGATCTCGCACTGACCGCCGCTCGCCACCTCGTGGTGACCGACCTCGACCTCGACGCCCGAGGCCTCGAGAGCGAGCATCATGTCCATGCGGAGGTTCGCGAGCGTGTCGGTCGGCGGGACGGGGAAGTAGCCCTCCTTGTGGCGCGTCTTGTAGCCGAGGTTCGGGAACTCCTCGCGGCCCGAGTTCCACGCGCCCTCGACGCTGTCGAGGTAGTAGTAGCCCTCGTTCGGCTTCGAGTGATCGAAGCGCACGTCGTCGAAGACGAAGAACTCGGCCTCGGGGCCCATGAAAGCGGTGTCGCCAATGCCGGTCTGACGGAGGTAGGCCTCGGCCTTCTTCGCGATGTGGCGCGGGTCACGCGAGTACGGCTGCTTCGTGATCGGGTCGTAGACCGAGCAAACCAGCGAGAGCGTCGGGTACGCGAAGAACGGATCGAGCTTGGCCGACTCGGCGTCGGGGATCATCACCATGTCCGACGCGTTGATCGGCTGCCAGCCGCGGACCGACGAGCCGTCGAACGCGATGCCGTCCTCGAAGAGCGCCTCGTCCAGGCGGTGCGCCGGGATGGTGGTGTGCTGCCAGACACCGGGAAAATCGATGAACTTGAGATCGATGAATTTGACGTCGTTCTTGGTGGCGAGCTCGATGACTTCCTTCGGCTTCATGACTTTCCTTTGGTTCCGCGCACTCAGATAGCGTCTTTGCCGCGCTCGCCGGTCCGGATGCGGACCGCTTCCTCGATCGGGCTGACGAAGATCTTCCCGTCGCCGATGCGACCGGTCTTGGCGCTCTTCTCGATGGCGTCGAGCACGTCGTGAACGAGCTCGTCGGGGACGACGATCTCGATCTTCACCTTCGGCACGAAGTCGACGACGTACGCCGAGCCTCGATAGACCTCTTTCTTGCCGCCGGTGCGGCCGAAGCCCTTCACCTCGGTGACGGTCATGCCCTGGACACCGACCTCACTCAACGCGTCTTTGACCTCGTCGAGCTTGAACGGCTTGATGATGGCCTCGATCTTCTTCATGCGATTCGTGCGGGATGAGACTCCAGCCCCCGTGCGCTGCCAAGGGTGAAATTCGTCCTCGCCTTTTTCTTCTCCCTCCGCTTCATCTTCATTTCGCCAGGCGCACGTTTCGGCATTGTTTCGTAGGATGCACCGTTGGCGCACGCAGCACGGATTTCGCTCGGCACGTATCCCACCCCCACGGCGCGGTGCGGCGCGCTCTGGGTCAAGCGCGACGACCTCTCGGGCCCGATCTACGGGGGAAACAAGGTCCGGAAGCTCGAGCTGCTCCTCGGTGCCGCGCGTGACGCAGGCCGGACGAAGATCCTGACCATCGGCGCCGTGGGCAGCCATCAGGTGGTGGCGACCGCGATCTACGGCAAGCTCCACGGCTTCGCGGTGGAGGCGATCCTCGTCCCGCAGCCCGACTCCGCGCACGCGCGCGCGAACCTGCGCGTGGCGCTGGCGAAAGGGCTGCACGCCACCGTCGCGCCCGCCTGGGCGCTCGCGCCGCCGCTGCTCGCGACGCGCTGGGAGCGTGACGCATACTTCATCCGGCTCGGCGGCTCGAGCGCGCTCGGCACGCTCGGCTTCGTCGACGCGGCGCACGAGCTCGTCGCGCAGATCGCGGCGGGGGAGCTGCCCGAGCCGCACGTCGTGTTCGTGGCGATGGGCTCGGGCGGCACCGCCGCGGGCCTCGCCGTGGGCTTCGAGCGCGCCGGGCTCCGCACGCGCGTCGTCGGCGTCGCGGTGTCGCCGCCGGCCTCGCTGCTCGCGCATCTCGCGCGACGGCTCGCGAGCAAGACCGCCACGCTCGCCGGGCTACCCCCGGCGTCGGCCGTGCGTAGCGCGCGGCGCATCGAGATCGACGGGCGCTGGATCGGCCGCGGCTACGGGCACCCGACGCCGGAAGGGAAGGCGGCAATGGACGAGGCGGCGGCCTCCGGGCTCGCGCTCGATGCGACCTACACCGCCAAGGCCTTCGCTGCCGCGCTCGCGTACGCGCGCGAGCACCCCGCCGAGAGGGTGCTCTTCTGGCACACGCTCTCGACCGCGCCCCCACTCCCCGTCGACGACGTGCCGATCCCGCCGCGGCTCGAGCGCCTCTTCCGCTGACTGGCTCCCGGGCGCCAGCGGCGGTGTCGCTTCTCGCCCTGCGCGGACCAGGTGAGGCGAAAGCGCACGGTGCCGGGGAGCGCTCGTCCGCGCGGTTTCGCGGCGTTTGCTTGTGGCCGAGCTCGGCCCGAGGTTTGCGAGCGGACTCGCATGCGATTCTCACCTGGTGACAATGCGGATGGCTCCTCGGTCGAAGATCGCCGCGGCATGGGCGGCAAGATCGGCATGGCGGGCGGCGGGCTCGGCATCGTCGGCGTCCTCGTCGTCCTGCTCGTGCGCGCCCTCGGCGGCGACGTCAGCACGGACCCTGGTCCCGCGCCGCAGGCTGATCCGCGCGCGCCAGGCAACGCCGGTGCCTCGCAGACGAAGGCCAC
>Ga0123336_10004521_pt1 | contig 11263 bp, 12 predicted proteins | sample SSSSmetaG_FD_96466 | JGI IMG/M metagenome (GOLD analysis project Ga0123336, IMG submission 96466) | Glacier valley bacterial and archeal communities from Borup Fiord, Nunavut, Canada, to study Microbial Dark Matter (Phase II) - ​SSSS metaG | ecosystem: Environmental > Aquatic > Freshwater > Ice... | reverse complement strand
CCACCGCATGGCCGTCCATGTCGATCTTCACCAGCGAACTGGCCGTGATCTCCTCGAACATGTAGCCATAAGGATTGATCAGGAAGTGATGCTCCGGCCCCGGAATGCGCGCCGAGATATGGGTGAAGATCAGATCGTCCCACCCGTGCAGCGCCACCAGCCGATACGCCGCCGCCAAATCGCGCCGTATCGCCTGCTCGCCCGAAAGCTCCGAAATCTGGTTCATGCCCGCTTCTCCCTACTCTTCCAGCAATTCTACAGACATCGCCTTGATCAACGCCAGCACCTGACGCCCCGGCGCCAGCCCGAGGCGCGAGGCTGCGTCCAATGTGATCCGCGCGAACAACTGCCCGCCCGCCGCCTCCATCCCGATCAGCGCCGAGTGGCCCGACGCCTCCTCCACCCCGTCCGTCACCACCGCCGGAATGCAGTTGTTCACGCTGATCCCCCGCGGCGCCTCCAACGCCAAAATCACCTCGCGCGCCGGCACCAGCAGGCGAACCGCACTCCCCTCCCGCGCCGCCAGCAGCGGCACCAGCACCAGATCCGTCCCGCACGCCACTGAAGTCAGCCGGCGCCGATCATCATGTGCCGCCACATGCCCCCGCAACACGCCCGCCGCCCCCTCCCGGCTCGCCAGCCCGCACGACAAATCCGAGACCACATCCCCCAGCGCCCCCGCCCGCGCCACCCGGCCACCCTCCACCAGCACCAACGTATCGGCCAACCGCATCACCTCATCCACCGCGTGGCTCGCATACACGATCGGAATGCCCAGCCGCCCCCGCAGCCGCGCCAGATACGGAATGATCTCGTCCCGCCGGGGCTGATCCAGCGCCGACAGCGGTTCGTCCATCAGCAACAGCCGCGGTTGCGCCAGCAGCGCCCGCCCAATCGCCACACGCTGCCGCTCCCCCCCCGAAAGCGTCCGCGGCCGCCGCTCCAGCAACGCCCTAATCCCCAGCAGATGCACCACGTCGTCGAACCGGATCGGTCCCGCTCCCACCCGCCGCAGCCCGTAGCGCAGATTGTCCGCAACACTCATGTGCGGAAACAACCGCCCGTCCTGGAACACATACCCCACGCCCCGCTGCTCCGGCGGCACGCTGTGCAAGGGCTCGCCGTCCAGCACCACCTGTGCGCCTTTCGGCCGCAGAAGACCGGCCAGCGTCATAAGGATGGTTGTCTTGCCAGCGCCGGAAGGGCCGAACAGGGCGATCACGCCGGGGGTGGGGGCTTCGAAAGCAACCCCTCGCGCGGCGAAGATCAAAGACAAGGAAGAGTTCTTTTTTGAAAAAAAGAACCAAAAAACTTTTGCTCGTTTGGATACGCTCTGTTGCAGCAGCCGCCGAAGGGAGCAAAAGTTTTTGCTTCTTTTTTCAAAAAGAAGTCTTCCTTCTCTTCCCTAAAACCTCCGCCAAAAGCAACCCCGCAACAGCCAGCCCCACCGACATCAAAGCCAGCCGAGCCGCCTGCGCCTCCCCCCCAGGGCTCTCCAGCGCCGAATAGATCGCCAGCGGCAGCGTCCGCGTATGCCCGGGTATATTGGCGGCAAACGTGATCACCGCCCCAAACTCCCCCAACGACGCCGTATAACCCAGCACCCCCGCCGTCAGCAGCCCAGGCATCGCCAGCGGCACCGTAATCGTCGCGAACCGATTGAGAAAATGCGCCCCCAACGTCCGCGCAGCCTGCTCCAGATGCGGATCAACCGCCTCCACGGACAACCGGATAGCCCGGACCATATGCGGAAACACCATCACCCCACAGGCCAGCGCGGCCCCCGCCTCGGTAAACACCAGCCGAAAATGTAAATGCCGCAGTAGCCAGCTCCCCGCCAGCCCCTGGCTCCCAAACACCAGCAGCAACAGCCACCCCGTCACCACCGGCGGCAGCATCAGCGGCAAATGAACCGCGGCATTCAGCAGGAAACGCCCCGGAAACCGGCCCCGCGCCAGCACGATGGCCGTCACCAATGCCAACGGCAGCGCAAATGCCACCGCCAGCCCCGCCACCCGCAACGTCAGCAGAACCGTCTGCTGCTCGTCCGCAGTCAGCCCCAGAATCACGCTGCCATCACGGCTTGGTAAACCCGTAATGCGTGAACACATCCTGCGCCGCCTGGCTGCTCAAAAACGCCAGAAACCCCCGAGCCTCGCGCCCATCGCCCGCGCTCACCACGGCCGCCGGATAGCGGATCGGCTCGTGGCTATTGGCCGGAAACACCCCGGCCACGCCCAGCGCAGGCGCCACCTTCACATCCGTCGCATACACGACCCCCGCCGGCACCTCGCCCAGCTCCACGAACCGCAAGGCGGAGCGGACGGAGTCTGCCGGCACCAGCCGGTTCTTCACCGCGTCCCAAGCGCCCAGCTTCTGCAACGCCTGCTTGGCATAAATCCCCGCCGGCACATGTGCCGGATCACCCACCGCCAGAAGCCCATCCGTCCCCAGCACCGGCCCCAATGCCACGCCCGGCTTCAATACGATCGGGTGCAGCCTGGCCACCGGCTCCACCAGCACCAGGCTGTTGCCCAGCAGATCGTGCCGCGTTCCGGCCGCCAAAGCATGACCGTGCGCCAGCTCGTCCATCCATTTCTCATCCGCGCTGATGAACACCCCCGCCGGCGCCCCATGTTCGATCTGCTGCGCCAAGGTGGAGCTGGACGCGAAACTGAACACCGGCTTGGCATGCCCGCGCGCCGCCCACAGCTCGCCCACATCCTGAAGCGCATTCGTCAGACTGGCCGCCGCAAACACCGTCACCGGCTGCTCGGCGAAAGCTTGGGTGCTCAGCAGAAGGGCCAGGACGGCGAGTCTCATCATCACAAAACTCCTTAGATGAAGGAAGGCAAGGCCTTCTTTTTTGCAAAAAAGAAGCAAAAAACTTTTGTCCGGCTGTCGCGCCCTCAACTGATAAAAGTTTTTTGGTCCTTTTTTTCAAAAAAGGACTGCTTGCTTGCTGTGTTGCCTGACATCTCGCCCCCCGCATCGCGCCGCAGCAACAGGCACAACGGCGCCGCCATCGCCGATACCCCGGCCACTACCAGGAACGCCACCCCGAAATCCTCCGGCCGCGGCACCGCATGCCCAGACCGCGCCAGATGCAGCACGAATGCGCTCACCGATATCCCGATCGTCAGCGAAACCTGCTGCAACATCGCATACAGCGTCGTCGCCGCACTCATCCGCGCCGCCTCCACATCGGCATATGCCACCGCATTGAATGCGGTGAACTGCAACGACCGCAACACGCCCCCCAACGCCAGCGCGGCATACAGCGCCGCCACCGGCCAACCCGGCCGGAACGCGGCATACGACGCCAGCGACAGTGCACAAAAAACCCCATTAGCCACCAGCGTGGTCCGAAACCCCCAGCGCCGCAGCACCGACGTCGTGATCGGCTTCATCCCCAGCGCGCCCACCGCACTGGCAAACGTGATCATCCCGCTCTGCGCCGCACTCCGCCCGAACCCCAACTGGATCATCAGCGGCAACAAAAACGGCACCGCCCCCACCCCGATCCGGAACAACGACCCGGCCACCACCGAAACCATGAAGGTCGGCACACGGAGCAACGAAAAATCCAGCAGTGGCATCGCCTGTGCCCGCGCCCGCCGCACATACGCCGCCGCCGCCGCCACACACAGCCCAGCCAGCCCCCAAACCACCACCGGCGCCACCAGGCCACGCCCCGCCAGCTCCAGCACACCCATGAAACTCGCCAGCGCCACACCCGCCAGCCCCAGCCCCATTGCATCGAACCGCCCCGGATCCGGCTGCGCGCCCGCCCCGAAAAACCGCGCCGCCAGCACAATCCCCAACGCCCCGAACGGCACGTTGATGTAAAAAATCCAGTGCCACGACAGATACGTCACGATGAACCCGCCCACCGGCGGCCCGATCACCGGCCCGATCAGCGCCGGCATCGTCACCCACGCCATCGCCCCGATCAGCTGGTCCTTCGGCACGGACCGCAACAACACCAGCCGCCCCACCGGCAGCATCATCGCACCCCCCGCCCCCTGCAGAACCCGCGCACACACCAGCGTCGCCAAACTGGGCGACAACCCGCACAACACCGATCCCAGCGTGAACACCGCAATCGCAATGCAGAACACACGCTTGGTCCCGAACCGGTCTGCCATCCAGCCGCTCGCCGGAATGAACACCGCAATGGCGATCAGATACGCGGTCAGCGCCACGTTCATGTGCACCGGATCCACGCCGAAATCATGCGCCATGGTCGGCAGCGCAGTCGCGATCACGGTGCTGTCCAGGTTCTGCATGAACAGGGCGCAGGCGACGATGATGGCGATCAGGCGTTGGTGGGAGAAGAAAGCCGTTCTTTTTTGAAAAAAAGAACCAAAAAACTTTTGCTCCTTTAGGGGCGCTTCAGAACCACCAGCACGCACGATGTAACGACCTAGTAGGTTTTGTAGGGCAGGAACTTGCCGCTCATGGTGATCGCCACACGGTCGCCGGCGGGGTCGGGCTCGCGCGACAGGTTCATCCGGAAATCGATGGCGCTCATGATCCCGTCGCCAAATTCCTCGTGGATCAGCGCCTTGAACGTGGTGCCATACACCGCAACCAGCTCATAAAACCGATAGATCAACGGATCCGTCGGCACGGCCCCAGGCAACGATCCCCGATAAGGCGGCGTATGCAGCAGCCTGATCTCCACCGCCGACAATCCAAGATGATGCCCAATCGTCTGCGCCGCATCCTTCGGCAAAGTCTGCTGCCCCAGCAGCGCCGCCGTAGCGAACTCCTTCGACAAGCCAGGCGCCAGCCCAGCCAGCTCCGCCCAGGTCAACTCCCGCTCCAGCTTGATGCGAACAATCTTTTCGGTCAGCTCTGCGCGGCTGAGGCTTTCCGCGTGCATGTCTATCGCGCTCCACTTTTGAGGCACCCGAGCTGTGACTCGATCAAGGACGTCACGTTCAACAGCATCAGAAGCAAGTGTTTTTTGGTTCTTTTTGCAAAAAAGAACCGCTTGCCTTCCTAATGACCGCGCACCCGCCCAGAAAATCAGCTCCGCCGCTGCTTCGTCCGCGTAGAGACCTGCGTCATCGCGGTCACGGCGCCGCCCGCGCACATGATGCCAAGGCACACGGGAATCAGCCAAGCCGGCCGCACCAGAAACGGCACCACCAGCGCCGTCGTAACGCCATGGCCTAGCACCTGAACCACCGCCGCCTGCAAATGCCACGGCGCCGTGGAATCGATCATGTGCAGGAACTGCCCCAGGCTCGTCCCCTCCGGCAGCAGCGCCGCCAGCGCCACGGAACCCACGAGCAGCACGGCCGCCAACACGGCGAACGCCCGCGGCAGCAAAGGCAGCTCCGGCCCCTTCTTGGGGCGGGTCGCATGTGGCCGCTTCAACAGGTCACCCTTTCACACGCATCGTCACACCCCGATGTGCGCCCGCAAACCGCCGGAGCAAGGGCGCCAGCCCCACCATGCAGGTACGATGCCGCACCTGTCATCCCGCCAGCAGAGTCCAGCCAAGGCTCGCCACAGCCGAAAGCCCCAATACCGCCGGCACCGGCAGCCGCAACCGGAACAGGCACACCCCCGCCCCCACCGCCAAAACCGCCGCAAACCAGTCCAAGCTGCCCAGCACCGGCAGGTCGCACCGGATCGGTCCGGCATGCACCGCAAAGGTCTGCCGGAACAGCACATGCAGCGCGAACCACACCGCCAGATTGGCGATCACGCCCACCACGGCCGCCGTCACGGCCGCCAATGCCGCCCCAAGCGCCCGGTTCTCCGCCAGCCGCTCCACTACCGGCGCGCCCAAAAACACGAAGGCGAAACACGGCAGGAACGTCACCCACAAGGTCAGCGCGCTGCCCGCCACACCGCCCGCCAGCCCGTGCACCGCCCCCGGGCTGCGCGCCCCCGCCAAAAACCCCACGAATTGCAGCACCAGGATCAGCGGCCCCGGCGTGGTCTCGGCCAACCCAAGCCCCGTCAGCATCTCCGCCGGCGCCAGCCAGTGATAGGTCCCCACCGCCCCCTGCGCCACATAGGCCAGCACGGCATACGCCCCGCCGAACGTCACCACCGCCATCTTCGAAAAGAACCAGGCGATATCCGCATACGTGCCCGCGCGCCCTACCAGGAACCACGCATTGGTCGCCAGCCACACCGCCCCGCACGCCACCCCGGCCCGCCGCGCCCCGCGCGCCTGCCGCTCCGGCCGGCCAGGATCGTCCCGCAACACTCTGTCGATCAGCCCCTCGGGCGCATCTCCAGCCACGCCATGCGACGCCGCCCGAAAGCTGCCGGGGAATGCGTATCCCACCACACCCGCCAACAGGATCAGCACTGGAAACGGCACCGCCAGCGCGAACAGCGCCACGAACGCCACCGCCGCCACCACCCAGGATGCCCGCGTCTTCAGCGCCCGCCGCCCCACCCGCAGCACCGCCTGCGCCACGATCGCCAGCACCGCGCATTTCAGCCCCAGGAACACCGCCGCCACCAGCGGCATCGCCCCCAGTTGCGCGTAGATCACCGACAGCCCCAGCAGAACGCAGGCCCCCGGCAGAATGAACAGCCCCCCGGCCACCAGCCCCCCCGCCGCGCCGTGCATCAACCAGCCCAGATACGTCGCCAGCTGCATCGCCTCCGGCCCCGGCAGTACCGTGCAGAAACTCAGCGCGTGCAGGAACCGCCGCTCGCCGATCCACCTGCGCTCATCGACCACCCCCCGGTGCAGCAGCGCGATCTGCCCCGCCGGCCCGCCAAACGACAGGAGCCCCATCCGAAGCCACACCCACGCTGCCTGCCCCAGCGTCGGCAGGGGCGCGTCTAGCCCAGGCATCCGCGCACCGATCCCACCGCAATCCCGTTCCAATTCGTCAAAGTTACCTCAGCCAACCGGTCCAGAACCTCATGCGCCCCCAGCAGCTTCCGCAGCAGGCAAGCTGTCGCCGCCTCCGCCCCGCGCACCGCGCCATCATCGCATTTCAGCGCAAACCCCAGCCCCAGCCCCGGCAGTGCCCCGCAATACACCCCCTCGGCCCCCACCTTCACGAACGCCGCCTCCCCCAGCCCCGCCGCCACCTCCGTATCGAACCGCCCCGGCCCCGCGACCATCGCCGGATGCGCCGCCACCGCCGCCCGCAGCCGCCCGGCCCCAGCCGCAAACTCCGCCGGCAACCCCACCCCGGTGCCGAACCGCGCAAACCCGGCCGCCAGCGCCCGCAACGGCATCTGATACGTGGGGATGGAACACCCATCCACTGCCGGCACCTGATCGCCCAAGGCCAGCCCCGTCACCTCCGAGACCGCCCGCGTCACATCCCGCATCGTCGGATGATCCACCCCCACATACCCCGTCGGATCGCGCGCGGTGGCCACCGCCGTGCACACGAACCCCGCATGCTTGCCCGAGCAATTGTTATGCAGCGCGCTCGGCGCCTCCCCTGCCGCCGCCAGTGCCCTGGCCGCGGTCCCGCTGCTCGGCCAATGCGCCCCACATTCCAGGCACCCCGGCCCCACCCCCGCCGCCGCCAGCATGCCAGCCGCCACACGCGCGTGTTCCGGCAGCCCGGCATGCGACGCGCAGGCCAGCGCCAGCGCCGCCCGATCCAGTCCAAACCGGTCCGCCGCGCCTGAGGCCAGCAGCGGCAAGGCCTGCAGCGCCTTGATGGCCGACCGCGGAAAGATCGCCCGCTCCGGATCGCCGCCGGCCTCCACGATGCGGCCATCTGTATCCGCCACCACATAGGCGCCGGTGTGACGGGACTCGACCCAGGGGCCGCGGAGGGTTTCGGCGATCAGCATGAAGGAAGTAAGGCCTTCTTTTTTTGAAAAAAAAGAAGCAAAAAAACTTTGCTCCTGCGCCAGGCGGATAAACCTTTCTTCCTTCCGGCGAGGCGCTTAATCAACCTGCATGATCGACATTTCCGACTTCGAGCGTCTGGATATCCGTGTCGGCACCGTTACCGACGCAAAGCCCTTCCCCGAAGCGCGCCGTCCCGCCATCCGCCTCTGGATCGATTTCGGCGGCGAGATCGGCATCCGCCAATCCAGCGCCCAGATCACCACCCACTACCGCCCGGACCAGCTGATCGGCCGCCAGGTCTGCGCCGTCGTCAACCTGCCCCCCCGCCAGATCGGGCCTCTTCTCAGCGAAGTACTCACGTTGGGCATGCCGGACGAAAACGGCGAAGTGGTGCTCATCAAGCCGGACTTCAAAATCCCGGATGGCGGGCGGCTGTATTAAGGAAGCAAGAAATTCAACCACGAAGGCACGAAGAACACGAAGCAGTCACGAAGAAGCAGATGCTCAGGTTATCTCCGCCTAAACACCGTCCTTCTTCGTGAAATCCTTCGTGTTCTTCGTGCCTTCGTGGTTGATTCTCTTGCCTTCGGCGCCACAAGGCGGATGACTTGGTTTCCGGCTGTCGCGACCTCAAATTGACAAAAGTTTTTTGGTCCTTTTTTTCCAAAAAAGGACTGCTTTCTTTCTTCCGTCCAGCAGGCCCATGACCCAAATCACCTACGCCACCGTCACCTGGGACCAGCTCCACCGCGACGCCCGAACTCTCGCCACGTCCCTCATACCCCGCGCCCCCTTCGCCGGCATCGTCGCCATCACCCGGGGCGGCCTCATCCCCGCCGCCATCGTCGCCCGCGAACTCGAATGCCGCCTGGTCGAAACGGTCTCCGTCGTCGCCTATTCCGGCGAAGCCGGCACCCAGGGCAATCCCACGGTGCTCAAATCTCCCGATGCCGCCGGCGACGGCGAAGGCTTCCTCATCGTCGACGATTTGGTCGATAGCGGCGTCACTGCCCGCCTCGTCCGCACGCTCCTCCCAAAAGCCACTTTCGCCTGCCTCTACGCCAAGCCCGCCGGCCAGCCCTACACCGACAGCTTCGTGGCCGAAGTCCCGCAGGACACCTGGATCCTCTTCCCCTGGGACACCGCCCCCCTCTTCGTCCCGCCGCTGGCCCGAAAAGCCTGATGCCCATCGTCCGCGGCGGCCGCATCCCCGCCTGGCTGCCGATCCTGCTCGGCTTCCTGCAAGCCGTCGGCCCCATCTCCACCGACATGTATCTGCCGGCCTTCCCCGCCATCGAGACCAGCCTGCACGCCCCCCTCGGCAGCGCACAGTTCACGCTGGGCACTTGGATCCTCGGCCTGTCCTGCGGCCAGCTCGTCCAGGGGGCGCTCGCCGACCGCTTCGGCCGCCGCACGCCCTTGCTGGTCGGCACCCTCATCTACACGCTCGGCACCATCGGCTGCGCGCTGTCCCCCAGCATCGCGGCCCTCTCCGCCTGGCGCTTCCTCACCGCCCTCGGCGCCTCGGCCAGCATGGTCATCCCGCGCGCCATCGTCCGCGACATCACCGAAGGCCACGAAGCCGCCCGCCTGATGAGCCGCCTGATCCTGGTCCTCGGCGCCGCCCCCATCCTCGCCCCCAGCCTCGGCGGCCTGGTGCTGCAATGGGGCACCTGGCGCGACATATTCTGGATCAACGCCGGCTACGGCCTGCTCGCCACCGCCTGCGCCTTCTGGCGCATGCCCAACACCGTGCCCCGCGCCCAGCGCGTCCCCATCCATGTGGGCGCCATGCTCGCCCGCTACCGCCACATCCTCACCGAACGCAGCTTCCTCACCCACGCCCTGATGATGTCGTTCTACGCCTTCTCCCTCTTCGCCTATCTTGGCGGCTCGCCCGACGTCTTCGAAGGCCATTACGGCTTCTCCCCCGGCCGCTATGCCGTGGTCTTCGGCTCCGTCGCCGCCTGCTTCATCGCCGCCTCGCAGATGAACGTCCTGGTCACGCGCCGCTTCGGCCTGGATAACACGCTCAGCCGCGCCAGCACCCTCTATCTCGCCCTCGCCATCTGCGTCCTCGCCTTGGCGCTCACCAACGCCACCGCCGCCTGGCTCGGCCTGTTCCTCGCCCTCACCCAGGGCCTCACCGGCTTCCTCAACCCTACCGCCACCGTCGGCGCCCTTCGCCACCACGGCGCCCACGCCGGCAGCGCCTCAGCCGTCCTCGGCACCCTCATCTTCTTCATCGGCGCCAGCAGCGGCTTCCTCGTCGGCTGGCTCTCCGACAACACCGCCCTCCCCATGGCCGCCCTCATGCTCGTGGGCGCTGTGCTGGCCAAGATCGCCGACCTCTGCCGGCCCTTAGAAAGTAGGCAAGGCAAGGCCTTCTTTTTTGAAAAAAAGAAGCAAAAAACTTTTGTCTCCTAGGCGCGCTGACACGTCCGCCCCGCGCACTAACCACCCGTAGGATGGGGTGCGCTTTGGCACCCCATCAGGGTCTGCGACATGGTTCGACACGAGAGCAAAACCCCAACGTTACTCTCTCAAGCAACATGATCCGTCAGACACACCGAAAACGCGTTCGCTTGTCGATAGGCCCTCGAAAATAACCGAAATGGCGGATGACGCCTTCATACGCTTGCCAAGCTTCACCACTCCTTATTTCGCCGGACGGTCCCGCCAAATGTCCGGCATTGAGATACGCGGTGATCTTTGCAAGATCACCGACCGTGGCTGATCCGTTGATTCCGGTAGGGTTATCCTCCCCAGAGCCAGGAATATCGGCAAGCAGAAATGAGGCATAGGCTATCAAGGCTGACCAAAGTTCCGCGTTGCAGACAAAGGCAACCACACCCGCCGACGCGCCGAAAAAGATCCGCGGCAGAACACCTAACTGCCTAGACGGCCGATGGGGCAGGGCAAGCCCACTCTGCAGACTTAGTTTCCGCCACCACATCCCTCGATTTCTAGCAGGCATCAACACCGAAAGCGGCGTTGCCGGCGTGATCCACCTTGCAGAATTCTCCTGTAAAAACGCCGATTGAAGACGCCAGAATGCGGTGGCGGTGAGGCATCGTTCAGCGCCTCGGTCGACGATTCTCACTTTGGATTTTACGACGTTAAACAAGTCGCCCACGGTTTCGCACGCCGCCGCTTCCGCATCGGTGATCTTAATCTTGAACGCATCTTCAACCGCTCTCACAATCTCCACATCGTCAAGATCTGCGATGGTTATTTGCGACATTCGCCGGCTCCGAAAAAACCGTTCATCCAACCCTATGGTGCACTCGATGTGAACTTAACAGGCTGCGGAAATTCGGCTTCCCAAATCGGCATTGGTACGATTCACTGCGTGAACTGAGGCGATTGGGGATGAAGCGGCATGCGCGGGCGGGATCGGCAGACTGGCACGATGTTCAGCTATGCGAGCCCGGAGTCGCTGGTGCCCGAGGGCCATCCGCT
>Ga0123336_10004520_pt1 | contig 11265 bp, 8 predicted proteins | sample SSSSmetaG_FD_96466 | JGI IMG/M metagenome (GOLD analysis project Ga0123336, IMG submission 96466) | Glacier valley bacterial and archeal communities from Borup Fiord, Nunavut, Canada, to study Microbial Dark Matter (Phase II) - ​SSSS metaG | ecosystem: Environmental > Aquatic > Freshwater > Ice... | reverse complement strand
GCAATTAAATAAATCTAAAATCAGATAACCCTTAAATCCTTTAAATGTGGCTATTAAAGCCTCGCTAAAATCCTTGCAAACTATTGTTTCAAAGAATATTCCAAAAATAAGCAAAAGATTAAGGAAGGAGAATATTCAGAAATCGATTCAATTAAATTTGTAGAATTACGTTAGCTTATTTTAGACATTGGAAAAGTAGCCGTCTGAAAATTCGAATATGATAACAACAAAACCACAACATAATGAATGCAAAAACACTTAGAATATTCGTAGCCTTATCAATTCTGTTGTTGGGAAGTGTCGTCATTGTTCAATATTATTGGTTTAGACAGGCGTACAACCTTGAAGACCGTGATTTTGACCAACGGACAACTTCTGCGTTGAGAACCGTAAGTAAAAGATTATTGGAATCTAACAAAAATCCGAACAGTCAATTATTACAACCCGTAGAGAGAATTAAATCGAATTATTACACAGTACAGGTAAATGACACCATCAATCATTTGATTTTGGAAGAGTTTTTAAAACAAGAATTTGCTCATTCCGATATCCGACTCAATTTTGAGTACGGGATTTATGACTGTTTAAAAGATAGAATTCAGTATTCATCCTTCGTATGTTTTTCTGAAAATTGCGACCGCTCGGATTCAACTGCCAATTATCGTTTTCCAAATTTGAATATCCACAATTATTATTTTGGCGTTCACTTCCCCGATAAAAGATATTTGCTTTTGGGCGACCTCAATAACTGGTTTGTTTCGTCGGCAATTCTTTTGGTGGTAATGGCATTTTTTGTGTATTCCTTGATGTTAATTTTCAAGCAAAAACGACTTTCAGAAATTCAGAACGACTTTATAAACAATATGACTCATGAATTTAAAACACCTATTTCAACGATTTCTATTTCCAGTGAGGTCTTGATGAAGCCTGAAATTATTAATACACCCGAACGATTATTGAGTTATGCCGCCATCATTAGAAAAGAAGCCGCTCGTTTGAAGAAGAATGTGGATACCGTTTTACAGACTGCCAATATTGCCCAAAAAACTGATAAACTGAATTTTGAAGAAGTAGAAGTTCATGAATTAATTGAAGATTTATCCATCAGTTGTGAGCCATTATTTAAAGAAAAGGATGGAGAATTAATTATAAATCTTAGCGCAAAAAATACGACTATTAGAGCCGATAGATTACATTTTACGAACGTAATTCATAACCTAATTGACAATGGAATGAAATATTCAGAGCGTTTGCCAATCATAACAATTACGACTGAAAATATCAATAATGAACTGATTATTGGCATAAAAGACAATGGAATTGGCATTGCTGACCGTGACCAAAAGCAAGTTTTCAGTAAGTTTTTTCGTGTACACACGGGTGATGTGCATAACGTGAAAGGTTTTGGTTTAGGTTTATATTACGTCAAAGAAATAGTGGAAGGACACAAAGGGAAAATCGAACTAAAAAGTAGAATAGGAGAGGGGAGCGAATTTAAGTTAATTGTGCCGCTGGTTTAGAAAATGACTGATACGAATTATGATTTTATTCATAATTCGTATCAATTAGTTCGTCTTAATTTTATATATTATCCATTCTTTACTTTTTTTACAAACGCTCTAATATCTGTTTGTAAATCTTTGGAAGTCCCCAATAATTTAATAAAAGCACTACCAATAATTGCACCTGATGCATGTGAGGCGGCTTTTTTGAAAGTTTCATTATCCGAGATTCCAAAACCAATCAATCTTGGATTTCTTAGATTCATGGTATTTACTCGCTCAAAATAAACTTCTTGGTCGTTTGAAATCCCTGTTTTTACCCCCGTCGTACTTGCTGATGAAACCATATAAATAAATCCATCCGAAATATTATCAATGTGTCGAATTCTACTTTCTGCGGTTTGTGGTGTTATCAAAAAGGTATTTAAAATTCCGTATTTATCAAAAATTGCCTTATATTCGTCCTCATACACACTGGCAGGCATATCAGGTAGAATCAAGCCATCAATACCAACCTCTTGACATTTTTGGCAAAAGTTTTCAACCCCAAATTGTAGCACAGGATTGATATATCCCATCAATAAAATCGGAACAATGATTCCCGCCTCACGAATACCAGAAAGTTGTTCAAAAAGCAATTTTACGGACATACCCGCATCTAATGCCACTTGATTAGACTGTTGGATGGTTTCGCCATCTGCCACTGGGTCAGAATAGGGCATTCCGATTTCTATTAAATCCACTCCACCGTCTTGCAAAGCCTCTAAGATCAGGACTGTATCATTAATTTTTGGAAATCCTGCGGTAAAATATACGTTAAGGATATTTGTATTTTTCTCTTGGAAAAGCTGTTTTATTCTGTTCATTTTCTTGTAATCCGATGCTTCTGCCTCGGTTTTTATTAAAACGAACTGGAAAGTTCGTTTTACGTTAAAATTAATTTTGCTAATTCCCCAAAATCTAATCCATTAAAAGTGCCTGACGACATCATTAATAAATTTGAGCTACGCCATCGTTGAGCAAGGAGAAAATTTTTCAGCGAATCATTATCCGTGAAAACATGAAGATTGGGATTATTGAAATGCACTTTAATATCTTCGGGCGTAATGGCAGGTAATTTCTTGTTTTCCAAGGTTTTAGGACTAAAATATATGACTGGAACATCGGCTGCATTTAGTTTATTGGCGTATTCTCCCAAGAAATCTTTATTCAAACTGCTGAATGTGTGTAATTCTAAACAAGCCACCAATTGACGGTCTGGGAATTGAGCTTTTACTGCCTTCGTTGTTGCCTCCACTTTGGACGGAGAATGAGCAAAGTCCTTGTAGATTACCGTATTGTCATCTTTTCCTACTAATTCCAAGCGTTTTGATGCTCCTTTAAAGGAAGGAATAGCTGCGTAAAATTCATCATCATCAATCCCAATTTGAGCTAAAACTAATCTCGCACCGTTTAGATTTTTAAGGTTGTGTTCACCAAAAATTTCAATTTCTAATGCTTGTTTATTCGGTAAAATCAAAAATGTTTTACCGTCTTTTACTCTACTTGGAAGAGCCGAATACGGAAACCTTTTAATGCCCAAACGTTCTACTGATCCTATTTTATTAACTAATTCATCAGTTTCATCATAAATGAAACTGCCCGCTTTTGATAAATCGTTAGCTAATAATTCAAATTGATGAACGTAATCGTTAAAATCTGGATAGACATTTATATGATCCCAAGCAATGCCCGACATCAACATTACGTGAGGATGATAATGCAAAAATTTAGGCTGGTGGTCAATCGGAGACGATAGATATTCATCACCCTCAATCACAATTACGGGAGCATCCGAAAGTTTTGCCATTGTGTCAAAACCTTCAATTCTTGCCCCAACCATATAATCAAACTTACGGTTATGAAATTTCAAAACGTGCAGAATCATGGAGGTAATAGAGGTTTTACCATGACTTCCCGCAATTACAACTCGCTGTTTATGAAGGCTTTGTGAATAAATAAAGGCTGGATATGAATAAATTTTAATACCTAATTTTTGGGCTTTTGCCAACTCTGAATTGTCCACACGGGCGTGCATCCCCAAGATTACGCAAGATAAATCGGTGGTAATTTTTTCAGGAAACCAACCCATTTCATTGGGTAGAATTCCTTTTTCAGCCAATAAAGTCCGTGACGGTTCGTAAATCTCATCGTCAGAACCCGTGATTTGAAAGCCTCGGTTATGTAAATCAATCGCCAAATTGTGCATCGCTGCTCCGCCAATTGCTATAAAGTGAATTTTTTGCATAAGGGAAATAAGCTGTAAACCATTAGTTGTGCGTTTCGAGCTTTAAGCTGAGAGTTTTAATCTCTCAAAGCTCGCTACTCAATGCTCAGAACTAATATTAAACTATTTTTACGAAAAGAACGTTAAACAATCGTTAAACCAACTTTATTTACTTGCAAAGGTCATACTTTTATCGCACTTTTGCACACTTTTGAAGGAATGATGTTAGGTATGGATATTTGAATATTACCGAAGACATTAATAATCCAACAATCCAACTTTCAGAATTCTTAAAATAAAAATTAGGTTACTGATTATCAACAGTTTAACCAGTAGCCCATAAGTATTAACTAATAATTTTCCCCCGTTTATGCTTTTTAGCTTAGGATGAAGAACTACATTGACCTGATTGACCAGACGATTGAATTCCCAACGTTGGAATTTAACATCGACCATGATAATGAACTTTTGTTCAACAATGTTCCTCTGATGGACATTATTGAACAGTATGGCACGCCCCTCAAGATAACCTATCTCCCAAAGATTGGTGAACATATCGAAAACTCCAAGAGGCTTTTCAAGAATGCCATCAAAAAGTACAATTATAAAGGAAACTATGTTTATTGTTACTGTACAAAATCTTCTCATTTCAAATTTATTGTTGAAGAGGTATTAAGCCATAATGTTCACTTAGAAACGTCGTCGGCTTTTGATATTCCTATTATCAGAGAACTTTACAATGAGAATAAGATTTCTAAAAATACATTTATTCTTTGTAATGGCTATAAATTACCGCTTTATACGCAGTATATCAGCGAGTTAATTAATGAAGGCTTTAATTGTATTCCAATTCTTGATAACCTCAAAGAGATTGATTTTTATGACAAATCAGTAACGGCAGAGACGGTTAATTTAGGGATTAGAATTGCCACAGACGAAGAGCCAGACTTCTCTTTCTATACTTCTCGTTTGGGACTCAGGTATTCTGATGTCATGGAATTGTACAAGAATAAAATTGAAGGAAGTAGTAAGTATAAATTAAAAATGTTACATTTTTTTATCAATACGGGCATTAAAGATAGTGCCTATTATTGGTCGGAATTGAGCCGTTTCATTTATAAATACTGCGAGATGAAAAAGGTATGTCCTGAACTTGATTCGATTGATTTAGGTGGTGGATTACCAATTCAAACATCGTTGCAATTCAACTATGATTATCAGTCGATGATTGATGAAATTGTGGAATCCATTTCGTGGATTTGCAATAAAAGTAATGTACCAGTTCCAAATTTATTTACGGAATTTGGCTCATATACCGTTGGAGAAAGTGGAGCAGTTTTATACGAAATTATTGACCAGAAATTGCAGAATGACAAGGAGTTGTGGTATATGATTGATGGATCTTTCATCACACAATTACCAGATTCTTGGGGGATGAACCAGAAATATATTATGTTACCCATAAATAACTGGAATTTCCCATATCAGAAAGTAAATTTAGGTGGTTTGACTTGCGATTCGATGGACTTTTATAACACCGAAGCACACAGTTCAGATTTATATTTGCCGATTTACGAAGAAGCCCAAGAACGTCAATTTGTAGGGTTTTTCCATACAGGGGCGTATCAAGAGTCATTGGGAGGTTATGGAGGAATTCAACATTGTTTGATTCCAGCCCCTAAACACGTAATTGTAGACAGATTAGAAGATGGAACAATCACAACCCGACTTTTTGCCGATGAACAAGGCAAAGAAGGCATGATGACGATTTTGGGATACGGTGATGAAGTTGAGAAGCAAGAGGAAAAAGTATTGCTAATAAGCCAAGAGGACATGAAGTTGGCGGAACAGATGTCATTGGTTGAACAATGAAACAGAAAGTGAGTTAATTAGGAATGGAAAAGCTAATTTCTCCTAACTGTCTGAAAATTAATTAATTCAAAACAATATTTGGCAAGATTTTTCGTAGTTTTGTTATGTAATCAATACTGTATCATGAAAAAATCAACCATCATTTTGGGATTATTAACTGTTATTTTTTTAGTCTCCTGTGCAAGAAAAAATAATTGTCCTGCCTACGGAAGTACGAGCATTGAAAAACCTGCGTACAAAGGTAGGAACTAAAAAATTAGACAATAAGAAAGGTGTCAAAATGAGTTTATTTCACTTTAACACCTTTCTTAATTAATAGAAATCTGCAATTATTTAGTCTTTAAAAGCTCCACTTCAAAAATCAATGTTGCACCTCCTGGAATGTCTTTACCAGCTCCACGTTCGCCATACGCCAAATGATGAGGAATAAAAAACTTATATTTGCTACCAACTGGCATCAATTGTAAACCTTCTGTCCAACCCGTGATTACTTGATTTAAGCCAAAACTGATTGGCTCATTACGCAATACACTGCTATCAAAAACAACACCGTCAATGGTTGTTCCGTGATAATGTGTGAGTACGTTTGCTCTTGGACCGCTTGGTTTTTCACCCGTTCCTTCTACTAAAACTTCGTACTGCAAACCACTTGCCGTTTCAGTAACTTCTGGTCTTTTGGCATTTTCGGCTAAAAAAGCCATTCCTCTTTCGATTTCGTTTTTCATTATTTCTTGTAAATGTTGTTGTTGTCTTTCAAAAATATTCATGTTGTAATCTTATTTAATCCCCCAATTTTTTATAACGAATCCGTTTCGGCGTGGCATCATTCCCCAAACGTTTTTTACGATTTTCTTCATAATCAGAGAAATTTCCTTCGAACCAATAAACTTGAGAATCTCCTTCAAATGCTAAAATATGTGTAGCAATTCTGTCCAAGAACCATCTATCATGGGAAATAACAACGGCACAGCCACCAAAGTTCTCTAAGGCTTCTTCTAAAGCACGTAAAGTATTAACATCCAAATCATTGGTTGGCTCATCTAATAATAAAAGGTTCGCTCCCTCTTTCAACATCATCGCCAAATGCACACGGTTTCTTTCTCCTCCCGAAAGGTTACCAATTTTCTTTTCTTGGTCAGCTCCGTTGAAGTTAAATTTACTCACATACGCACGAGCATTTACTTGTCTCCCGCCCAAAAGCGTCATTTCCGTTCCGCCCGAAACCAATTCAAATACGGATTTTTCAGCCGCTAATTGATTGTGTTCTTGATCGACATACGCCATTTGTACCGTTTCGCCGACTTCAAATGTTCCTACGTCAGGCTGAACTTGTCCCGTGATGAGTTTAAAAAGCGTTGATTTTCCCGCACCATTGGGTCCAATAATTCCTACAATTCCCGCAGGAGGTAATGAAAAAGTAAGATTGTCAAAGAGTAGTTTATCACCATAAGCCTTAGTAACCCCTTGAACCTCAATGACTTTATTTCCTAATCGTGGTCCCGCTGGAATAAATAATTCTAACTTATCTTCCTTCTGACGATTCTCTTCCGACATTAATTTATCGTAAGCGTCTAAACGAGCTTTTGATTTTGCCTGACGAGCTTTTGGCGACATTCTTACCCATTCTAACTCACGTTGCAAAGACTTTTGGCGACGTGATTCAGTCTTTTCTTCCTTCGCCAAACGGTTTTGTTTCTGTTCTAACCACGAAGAATAATTTCCTTTCCAAGGAATGCCTTCGCCTCTATCCAATTCCAAAATCCAACCTGCTACGTTATCCAAAAAGTATCTATCGTGCGTTACAGCGATGACCGTTCCTTTATATTGGCGTAAATGTTCTTCTAACCAAAGGACAGACTCGGCATCCAAATGGTTGGTTGGTTCATCCAATAATAAAACGTCTGGTTCTTGTAAAAGCAAGCGACAAAGAGCCACACGGCGTTTTTCACCTCCCGAAAGATTCGCCACGTTTTGGTCAGAAGGAGGACAACGCAAAGCATCCATTGCCCGTTCCAGACGAGTATCCAATTCCCAAGCATTATGATGGTCGAGTTTTTCTTGGACTGTACCTTGGCGTTCTAATAATTTATCAAAATCAGCGTCTGGGTCACCAAAGGCTTCGTTGATTTCGTCAAATTCTTTCAATAAAGCTACCACTTCGGCAACACCTTCCTCCACGATTTCTCTAACGGTTTTCGTTGGGTCGAGTTCAGGTTCTTGCTCCAACATTCCGATAGAATACCCCTGTGAGAACACAATATCACCCGTGTAGCTTTTGTCTTTACCCGCAATAATTCTTAAGAGAGAAGACTTTCCAGAGCCGTTTAGACCCAAAACACCAATTTTTGCTCCGTAGAAAAAAGATAGGTAAATATTTTTTAAGATTTGTTTTTGAGGTGGAACGGTTTTAGAAACTCGCTCCATCGAAAATATGATGGTTTCTTGACTCATTGTGTACGTTAGTAATTTTGTAGTTCAAAGGTACAGGAAAGGTTGTAAAACTAAAAATTTCAAATTTAAGCGGATGCTTTTTGTTAAAAAATACAGTTTTCTTTCCATCGTATAAATTAACAAAGACCATTTTTTATTATCTTTGAATAGAAAGATTGCCAACATCCATCGATTAAATCATTAACCATGAAAAAACGCTTACTTACCCTACTTTTTAGCGGATTTTGTTTTCTTATCCAAGCCCAATTCAATCCCAATCTTTTCAATTCGATGAAATATCGAATGATTGGACCGCATCGTGGTGGACGCACAGTAGGAGCGGTGGGCGTGCCGCAACAACCTAACGTTTTTTATATCGGCGTGAATAATGGTGGTGTTTGGAAAACCAATGATTATGGTCGGACGTGGAAACCCATTTTTGATGACCAATCCACGGGTTCAGTGGGCGATATTGCCGTTGCTCCTTCCGATCCTAATGTCATTTATGTGGCGAGTGGCGAAGGAATTCAACGTCCAGATTTGGGTGTTGGTAATGGTGTTTATAAATCGACTGATGCAGGCAAAACGTGGATTAATACAGGTTTGAAAGATGGGCAACAAATTGGTAGTATCATCATTGACCCAACCAACGAAAACCGTGTTTTTGTAGCCGTGTTGGGTCATCCATACGGACCCAATACTGAAAGAGGTGTTTATAGAACCATCGACGGCGGTAAAAATTGGGAAAGAGTTTTGTATAAAGATGAAAATACAGGGGCAATTCAAGTGGTTTTCGACCCTAAAAATCCTAACATTATTTACGCAGACCTCTGGGCGGCTCGTCAAGGTCCTTGGGAAAATGGAGCTTGGCAAGGCATAGAAAGTGGTTTGTTTAAATCAATGGATAATGGAAATACGTGGAAAAAATTGACAAGAGGCTTACCAACCGTTGAACAAGGTTTAGGAAGAATCGGCTTTTGTGTAGCTCCGAGCGACCCAAACCGTTTATACGCTACGGTGGATGCAGGAAAATTGGGCGGAATTTATCGTTCGGATGATGCGGGTGAAAATTGGGAATTAATCAATCCTGATGGGCGTTTGTGGGGTCGTGGAAGCGATTTTGCCGAAATAAAAGCCGACCCAAAAAATGCGGATATTGTCTATACTGCCAATGTTGTTACGTGGAAATCAACCAACGGAGCAAAAACTTGGACGGCCTTTAGAGGAGCTCCTGGTGGGGACGATTATCACAGAATTTGGATAAATCCTGATAATACCGATATTATTCTTCTCGCTGCCGACCAAGGGGCAATCATCACAGTGAACGGTGGTGAGACTTTTTCTTCTTGGTATAATCAACCAACGGCACAATTCTACCACGTCAGTACCGACAACGCCTTTCCGTATAACGTGTTAGGTGGACAACAAGAAAGCGGTTCAGTCAGTATTGCTTCACGGAGTAATGATGGCAATATTGGCTATCGGGAATGGCATCCTGCGGGTTTGGAGGAATATGGATATGTGGCCGTTGATCCGCTGGACCCTAATATTATTTATGGAGGAAAAATCTCGAAGACCGACAAACGAACGGGGCAAGTTCAAAACATTGCTCCCGAGGCTGTAAAATCTGGGAAATATCGTTTCGTAAGAACTGCCCCAGTACTTTTCTCGCCCATTGACCCCAAAACGTTATTTTTAGCAGGAAATGTGGTGTTTAAAACCCAAGATGCAGGTAATTCTTGGACGATTATTAGCCCAGATTTGAGCCGAGAAACCTATTCTGATATTCCTGAAAGTGTGGGAATTTATCGTACTGAAGAAATGAAGAAAATGACTCGTCGTGGCGTAATTTATGCCCTTGCACCTTCGCCAAAAGACTTCAATACGATTTGGGCGGGAACGGACGATGGACTCATTCATATCACGAAAGATGGCGGTAAAAACTGGAAAGACATTACGCCCGCAACACCTCTGGGAGAGAAAAATAATTATTGGGTATGGTCGAAAATTTCGATGATCGAAGCCAGTTATTTTGACGTAAATACTGCTTACGTAGCCGTCAATCGCATCCGAAATGATGACATGCGACCACACATTATGCGTACACGAGACGGTGGAAAAACTTGGCAAGAAACGGTGAGTGGCTTACCAAATGATCCGATAAATTCTGTAAAAGAAGACCCAAATCGTAAGGGATTATTGTTTGCGGGTTCAGAAACCACCGTTTATGTTTCCTTTGATAATGGCGACCATTGGCAATCTTTACGCCTAAATATGCCCGCTACTTCCATTCGTGATTTAGTCATAAAAGATGATGATTTAGTGATTGGAACGCACGGGCGTAGTTTCTGGATTTTGGATAATATTACACCTCTACGTCAAATCACGACAGATTTAGCAAAATCAGAAGCTATCTTTTATAAGCCTCAAAACCCCTATAAAGTGCGTTGGAATATTTATTCTGATACGCCCGTTCCGCAGGAAGAAGCTGCTGGACAAAATCCTCCCGACGGAGCAATTTTTGATTATTTTTTAAAAGAAAAACTTTCAGAAGTTGCGTTGGAAATTTTTGACGCTTCGGGAAAGTTAGTTCGTAAGTTCTCAAGTAATGATAAACCTTATAAAATTCCAGACGTAAATATACCTTTGTATTGGATTCGTCCGCAACAAATACTTTCTGCCGAAGCGGGCTCACAACGTTTTGTGTGGGATATGCACTATAAACCGCTGGATGAACCAGCTTCGTACCCAATTTCAGCAACTTACATGGATACCGCCCCCGACCCAACTTCACCTTGGGTTTTGGTAGGAAATTACACCGCAAAAATGACGATAAACGGCAAAACTTATACCCAAAACTTCACTATAAAGCAAGACCCACGAGTGAAGACCAATCCAGAAAAAATGAAGCAAATCCACGATATGTCGATTGTTTGTTACGAAGCAAAACAGAAAATTACTAACAAATTAAAAGAAAATCCAACCAAGGAAATCGAAGCCAAATTGAACAAACTGAAAAATGCGTTTAGTTCAATTTTTAATGTTTTGGTAGATACTGATATGCCCGTTACCTCGCAAACGGTGAAGGCTTTGAAGGAGATGCAGAAAGAGTTGGTAGGTTTGTAAAAACTACAAATAGCTGTCTTTCTGGCAGATGTCATTTGAAGTTGAGTAAGTAAGTTCATTTTTGTTACT
>Ga0123336_10004519_pt1 | contig 11268 bp, 10 predicted proteins | sample SSSSmetaG_FD_96466 | JGI IMG/M metagenome (GOLD analysis project Ga0123336, IMG submission 96466) | Glacier valley bacterial and archeal communities from Borup Fiord, Nunavut, Canada, to study Microbial Dark Matter (Phase II) - ​SSSS metaG | ecosystem: Environmental > Aquatic > Freshwater > Ice... | reverse complement strand
GACGGAGCGGGAAACTCGGGCTCCGGGTCATCCGGTGCTCCGGTCGTCGACCCGTTTTGCCCGCAGATCGTGAGGGGCAAGTGCTTTCTCTCTGGCCCCGCCAAGGGCACCACGCCGAAAGTAACGCTTGCAGACATTGCCGCGTTTCGACCGAACCCCGGTGCTGATTCGATGGAACCCAACGGGTGGATGGTCGTCGGGCTCGACACCAACTTCTACTCAACCGGTGGCATCCAAGTGCACGACGGCACCCTGCTTGGGCAGGTCGCCTCAGTGCGGTTCACGCCATTCGCGTGGGACTGGACATACGGCGATGGAACATCCGCTTCTCGTCGGATGCCGGGCGGCACGTGGGCTTCACAATCGATCCGCGAGTTTGACCCGACCAACACGAGTCACGTTTATAGAGCACCGGGAACCTATTACATCGACCTGACGATCGAATTCAGCGCAGAATACCGGTTCGCCAGTGGCGCGTGGACCCCGATTGTCGGCAGCATCTCGGTGCCCGCGAACCGCTTGGTTGCCGTGGCGGGTAGCGCAAAGACGGTGCTCGTCGAGCGCGATTGCACGATGAGCCCGTCCGGTCCCGGCTGCTGAGCACGCTGACCGCTCCGCCGCAGAATGCTCACAGGAGGTATAAATACAATGTTCAGGTTGGCGATGGAAGCTTTCATCGCTGAAAGGAGCACTCCCCATGACCGAAGCACCCACGAGCCCCCCGGCGGACTCACCCAAGAAGGCTAAGACAACCGCTCCGGCCGCTAGCCTTACCGCACCTGATGGGGGCGCTGCGACCATGGATGCCACACCCCACGACGCCACCGAGCACCCGGCACTTGGGCGCCCGCGTCGTTCCACGCCGGTCGCGCTTGTCGCCGCGCTTGCCGTAGGGGCAATCGTCGGTGGAATTTCGGGCGCTGGCGTGACCCTCTTGGCGACATCCCAGAACACGGCCCACGCGCTCGTCGGCAGTCCGACGGCTCAGACCGTGACCGTCAACGACACCGCCAAGGTCAACCAGACCACCGCCGCAGTCGCGAAGGCGACGCCCTCGGTCGTCACCATCAATGTTGCCTCTTCTAGTGCCGCGGGCACCGGGTCCGGTGTGATCCTGACCAACGACGGATTCATCCTCACCAACACCCACGTCGTCACGCTCGACGGCGCCGTCTCTGACCCGACGATCAGCGTCCAGACCAGTGACGGTCGCCTCTTCAGCGCCAAAGTCGTGGGCACCGACCCGATCTCCGACCTCGCCGTAATCAAGGTGGACGGAGTCACAGACCTCCAGCCCGCAACTTTCGCTGACTCATCGAAGCTCAATGTCGGTTCCGCCGCGATCGCGATCGGAGCTCCCCTTGGGCTTGCCGGAACCGTCACGGACGGAATCGTGAGCGCACTCAACCGCAGCATCACCATCGCCTCTTCGGCTGCGCCGAGCACAGGCGGAGACACGACCGCCCCGTCGACACCGACCCCCGGGCAGCAGGGTCCCTACGACTTCTGGAACTTCGATCTCCCCGGTTCCGGCTCGACCACCACGTCGACCTCATCGACGATCTCCCTGTCAGTGATCCAGACCGATGCCGCGATCAACCCGGGCAACTCTGGTGGCGCGCTGCTCAACTCCGACGGTGCGGTGATCGGTATCAATGTTGCGATCGCGTCGGCCGGGAGCTCGTCGTCGGGTGGACAGTCGGGCAGCATCGGAGTCGGGTTCGCGATTCCGGCGAATCTCGCTCAGCGGATCGCCGCGGAGATCCGCGAGACCGGTGCCGCGACACACGGCTTGCTCGGCGCATCGATCACGAATGTCACCGACGACACGAAGCAGAAGAACCCGACCGTGGTGGGGGCGAGCATCATCCAACTCACCTCGGGAGGGGCTGCGGCATCTGCAGGCCTGAAGGTCGGCGACATCATCACGAGCCTGAATGGCATCCCGATCACGGGCAAGACCGACCTCACGGCTCAAGTGCGCGCGCTCGCCGCGGGCTCAAAGGCGACCGTGACCTATGTTCGTGCCGGCGCGGCGTCAACCGTGAACGTGACGCTCGGCGCATTGAAGTAACGCCTCGTCCAACCTCGGTGTCACTACTGAAAGGCCTCGGCGAGAGCCGGGGCCTTCCGACCGGGTGAATCGTGCTTGCGATAAGCTCAACCGACCACCCAGCACGACGCATTGGACCTGATGGCGAAGAAGGCAGACGCCCTCCCCGGAGTGTCTTACGTCATGCCCGTGCTCAACGAGGTGGAGCACATCGAGGCCGCCCTCGACAGTCTCATCGCGCAGGACTACCAGGGACCCTGTGAGATCGTGCTCGCCGTCGGGCCAAGTGACGACGGTACCGACGAGGTAATTTCGGTCAAAATCGAGCAAGATCCACACATCCGGATCGTCCCCAACGAACTCGGTTCCACCCCCGGTGGGCTCAATGCCGCCATTCGCGCATCGACGTTCCCGATCATCGTGCGGGTTGACGCGCACTCGGCATTGCCGACCTACTACACGCGAATCGCGGTGCGGACGCTGCTGGAGACGGGCGCCGACAACGTAGGTGGAATCATGAAGGCTGAGGGAACGACGCCGTTCCAGAAGGCCGTCGCCCACGCCTATGGGTCGCCGGAGGGTCTCGGCGGAACCCAGCACCACGTCGGAGGCAAGGCCGGACCGGCCGACACCGCATACCTCGGGGTATTTCGTCGTGATCGGTTAGTTGAAGTCGGGCTATTTGACGAAGACATCAAGCGCGGCCAAGACTGGGAGCTCAACCGGCGGCTCCGGGCGACGGGAGGCACGGTCTGGTTTACCCCCGAACTGACCGTTACCTACCGGCCACGGTCGAGCCTCGGCAAACTCATTCGCCAGTTCGTAGCCACCGGGATGTGGCGTGGTGAACTGTCTCGCCGTTTCGGAGCAGCCACCCCCTTTCGCTACTTTGTGCCACCGATCGCGGTGGTGGGGATCCTCATCGCGATCATCGTCGGGATCGTCGGTATTGCGGCGGGGGTCCATCGACTCACGCTCGCGTTCGTGGTGCCCGCAAGCTATGCGGGCTTTGTGCTCGCGGCATCCATCGTCGCCGCCCGGGATGGCGTTCGTACCGGGCTCTGGTACCTGATCGTGCTGCCGTGCATCCATTTCGGATGGGGGATCGGCTTCGTGCTTGGTTTTCTCAAACTGACGCGAAACCTAACCAAACGCACCGGCCGGTGAGCGCCAACATCAGGTCAACACCGCCGACGGTGGGGGTCGTGGTCTTGACGATGGGTGCCCGTCCGGACGATCTCGCGCGAGCCCTCGCGAGCGTCGCGGCACAATCTGGGGTTGAGCTCGAGGTCGTTGTCGTCGGGAATTCTTGGCGGCCGACCGCACTTCAGCCGGGCATTAAGTCGGTGTACCTTCCAGAAAACATCGGGATCCCCGCGGGACGCAACCGGGGTGTCGACCAGGTCGCGGGCGAGTTTCTTTTCTTTCTCGACGATGACGCGAGTATCCCGTCGCCGACATTCTTGCGCGACGCCATCGCGGTGATCGACTCCGATCCGACGATCGGGTTGCTGCAGCCGCGCGTGATCGATCCCTCCGGTGTCGCTAATCCTCGCCGATGGATTCCCCGGATTCGCAAAGGGGATCCGGCCGTGTCGAGCGCCGTGTTCTCAGTGTGGGAGGGTGCAACCCTCCTGCCGCGGGCGGTCTTCGACGCGACGGGAGGGTGGGCGGAGTCGTTCTTCTACGCGCACGAGGGAATCGACCTCGCCTGGCGGGTGTGGGAGTCTGGGCACCGCGCCTACTATGCCGGTGGGCTGGTTGCCCATCACCCTGCGATTGACCCGGCCCGGCACTCGTTCTACTACCGGCTCAACGCGCGCAACCGCGTGTGGTTGGCAAAACGCAATCTCCCGTGGGTGCTCGTGCCGGCGTATGTGGGCAGTTGGACGGGGATCCAACTGCTGCGGTCGATCCGGCGCCCCGCGGGGTTTCGCGCGTGGTTCAGTGGGTGGACTGAGGGCTGGCGTCAGAACCCCGGCGGCCGCCGCCGCATGAGGTGGATCACGGTGTGGCGCATGACTCGTGCTGGGCGCCCGCCGGTGGTCTAGTGGTGTGGATCGCCTGACGTTGAGCTAGTCGGTCGACCCCCCGCGCTGGCGCGGGGCACGCCGCGGCATCCTGATCATCGGAAGCGCCCAGTGGCGGCCCTGCGTGATCTCGACGCTCTGCGCGGGACTCATGCTTTTGATCACTCGCGGTTCCGGCTCCAGCCACGCCGGGAAGACCGCCGGGGGTGCCCCAAACCCGTCGTGAGACGTGCGAATGATCTGGCGGCCAAGCAAATGATTTCCCCCACCGCCAATGACGGCGCCGATGCCGAATGGAATGAGCCGACCAATGATGTTCGTGCCCTGAGCGACGCCGAATCGCTTGAGAAAAGTGCGCTTGAGCTGATCGGTCAGAGGCCCAAGAACGCTGCGCGGGATGCTCTTGGTGATGGTCTCGCCCCAGAACGCCGTGCGTCCCGCCCCGCCCGTCGCTTGCCCGGCGAGCTGTGTAATGAGCTCGGTGCCCGCAGTGCCGAGGACGAGGGTCATCACGAGCGCGCGGGCTCTCTCGGGGTCGTCGACAACAATTCCGTGTACCTCGGTAACCGACTGCGCGAAGAGCGCGCTCGCCTCGAGAAAGCCGGCGGTCTCAATCCCGGATAACGCAAGCGTCGTCGCGGTGCCAATCGCCGGGATCGCTGCACTCGCGCCGACGAGGGCTCCACCTGTCGTCACCGCCGTAAGATAGCGGCGCTCCAGAATGCGGATCATTTCGTCCGGACTCGCGTTGGGATGACCTCGTCGGATGCTCCGGATGTGCGCGAGCACGATTGGACGCTGCACCGACAGCACGCGGTCGATTCCGCGCAGCACCATCGGGTTTGAGACCGCGACATCCTGTTTCGCCATACCACCCAACCTAAGCGGTGCCGCCGAGTTCGCCGCAGGAGTCACACTGCATTGTCTGAGTTGTAGCGTTCGAGCACTTCGTCGATGGGCGCGTCGAGTACCAGCGAGCCGTCGTTGAGGTAAAGCCCTCGCGTGCAGAATCGGCGCAGGTCCTTCTCGTTGTGCGACACGAAGAACAGGGTGCGCCCGCCGGCGAGGAGCTCCTCGATGCGGCGATAGCACTTTTCCCGGAACGCTTTATCTCCCACGGCGAGCACCTCGTCGACGAGCAAGATCGGCTCCTCGAGGCGGGAGATTACGGCGAACGCGACCCGCACGCGCATCCCGCTGGAGAGGTGCTTGTACGGGGTGTCGAGAAACTCACCGATTTCGGCGAACTCGATGATCTCGTCGAATCGAGCCTGAATCTCCGGTTTGGTCATGCCGTGCAGACCGGCCGCGAGAAAAACGTTGTCGCGCACAGTGAGGTCGTCGACAAATCCGCCGGTGATCTCGATGAGCGGCGCAACCCCGCCGTGCACGCGCACGCTGCCCGCGTCGGGCAAAATCACTTCGGCGACCAGCTTGAGCAAAGTGGACTTCCCCTGGCCGTTGCGACCGACAACCCCGATGGCCTCACCCGAGCGAACGGTGAAGCTCACGTCGTGCAGCGCCCAGAACTCATCCGCTTTCACGCGACGCGATCGCGGCGCGAAGAGGTCCTTGAAGTTGCGTCGGAGTAGTCGATTTCGACGGAACCGGATCCCTGCGTCCTGAACGGTGATGACGACGGGAGCTTCGACGAGCGTTGGGACCTTCGTGAACGACGTCATCAGATCTCCTTGAGCACGGCGCGCTCAGTCCTGAGGAACACTAGGACACCCATTGCGAAGATCACCAAAGTCATCACGGCCGCGACGGCGACGGTGAACAGGCTCAGCTGCTCGGGGAAGAATGCGGCCCGGTACAACGAGAAGATTCCCACAAGCGGATTGAATGCCGTGATGACATGGAGGTTCGACGGCAAGTCGGTCACGCCGTAGATGATGGGGCTCGCGTAGAACAGGAACCGCAGCAAAAGCTTCGTGGCGCGCTCGAGGTCGCGGAAGAACACGACCATCGGCGCGACGATCAGCCCGACACCGACCGTGAGAGTGAACTGCAGCGCAATCGCGGGCACAAAGTAGATGACTTGCCAATGCAATGTGGCCCCGGCACCGATCGCGAAGATCGCCAGTACCGGCAGGCTCGCGACGAACTCAATTCCCTTGGCGAGCACGAGACGCACCACCCAAATAGTCCGCGGGATCTTGGTGGAGCGAATCAGCTTCGCTTCATAGATGTACGCGCGGGTTGAGTCTGAGACGGCGCCGTTGAACCACATCCACGGCAGCAGGGCCGAGAGCATAAAGACGATGTATGGCTCGTTAGCTGTTCCGCGGTGGAACACCTGCGTGAATACGAACCAGTAGATACCGGCCATGACGAGGGGATCGAGGATAGACCACAGATAGCCCAGCGCCGAGGTGGAGTAGCGCACCCGAAGATCGCGCTCTGTTAGCAACCACAGCTGATGGCGATATCGCGCGAGGGGGGACCACGTGGGGCGCCCCAGCGCATTATCTATCACGGCGTCAATAGTATGCGCGAGTGGCCGTGTGAGGGTGCAGGATGCCTCGTGAACCCGTGGCTCGCGTGCTCGTGACGACGGCGAGCGTGCCCGGCCGGCTCATCCGGTTGTGACGCATTCTCAGTCCCGCACCAAGCCTTGGTAGGTTGGGGTCGTGGATAACGAGCCCGAGAGCGGTCCAGGCGAGAAACCTCAGCGACCCGCCTCCCGCCCAGCATCCGGTGCACGCAAACCGGCCACGACCACCAAGCCCACGGTCAAGCCCGCTACTAAGCCAGCTGCCAATCCGGCGGGCAAAACAAACGCCGCGCCCGCGGTAAAGTCCGACGGCGAGCCCAGAGTCACCGCCGCGCCGGGGCCTGAGAGCGAACCAAGCATGGAGCCGGTCACTGGCCACCAGCCGAGGGAACGTCTCACTGTGCCTCGGCTGTCTGTTGCTCGCCTCAGCCTGCCCAAGCTCACGATCCCGAAGCTCACCGCTCCCGCACTTGCCGCCCGCGCGATCCCCGCCTCGGTAGAGGGCACCGAGGTCGACGAGCCGCTCGTCGCAGAGCAGCCGATCGACGAGGACTCCCGCGAGCGTGCCGTCGACGAACCCGCAGAATCCGAGGCGCCGAGTGCGGCACCCAGGACAGCCGACACATCCATTGCGCTGAGTGTTCGGGGTCTGACGAAAAGCTTCGATGGCAAGGTTGCCGTCGACGGAGTCGATCTCGATGTGCATGTGGGAGCGTTCTACGGAATAGTCGGTCCCAACGGCGCGGGAAAGACGACGACACTCTCGATGATCACGGGTCTGCTTAGACCGACCACGGGAACCGTCACGGTCAACGGCGCCGACGTCTGGAGCGATCCGGTCGTTGCCAAGCGCGCCATGGGAGTTCTTCCCGATCGGTTGCGTCTCTTCGACCGGCTGACGGGATCGCAGGTGCTCTACTACGCCGGGGTTCTTCGTGGCCTCGATGCCGAAACTGTGCGCAAGCGCACCGCCGACCTCGCCCAAGCGTTCGGGCTCGAAGACTCGCTTGGCCGACTCGTGACCGACTACTCGGCCGGAATGACCAAGAAGATCGCGCTCGCCGGCGCGATGATCCACACCCCGCGATTGCTCGTGCTCGACGAACCGTTCGAGTCGGTTGACCCGGTCTCGGCGGCGACCGTCACCGAGATTCTCAAGAACTACGTCGCTTACGGGGGAACTGTCGTGCTTTCGAGTCACAGCATGGACCTTGTGCAACGCATTTGTGACCACGTCGCCGTGATCGTCAACGGAGTGATTCTTGCCGACGGCACGATGGCTGAGGTGCGCAACGGTCTGACTCTCGAGGAGAGATTCGTGGAGCTTGCAGGCGGACGCAAGACGGTGGAGGGCCTGGAATGGTTGCACACCTTCTCCGACTGAAGCTGATCCTGCTCGCGAACACCTTTCGTCGCAGTCCGTGGCAAATGGTCGGAATGATCGTGGCTGTGCTGTACGGAATCGCCATCGCTCTCGTGATTACCGCGGAACTCATCGCGTTGCGCACGGTCCCCGCCGAGATTGCCCACGTCGTGACAGTGGTGTTCGGGAGCATCGTCGTACTCGGCTTCACGCTTCTTCCCCTCGTGTTCGGGGTTGACGACACCGTCGACCCCCGCAGGTTCTCGCTCTACGGCATTGCCAGTACGCGACTCGCGGTCGGTCTGCTCGCCGCTGCGTTCGTGAGCGTGCCATCCGTGGTGATCGTGATTTTCGCTCTCGCGCAGGTCGCGACCTGGTCCCGTGGAGGGGCCCCGGTGGTGCTTGCTCTCGTGGGAGCCGTCCTGATCGTCCTCACCTGTGTTCTCGCGGCACGGGTCTCTACGGCGATCGCGTCGTTCTTCCTCGCGTCGCGTCGCGCACGCGACATTTCGGGAATCCTGCTGCTGCTCGTACTCGCCGCCGCGGCGCCGCTCATCGCGTTTGTCGCGACCGTTGACTGGCAGGCCGAGGGAGTCACCATGTTCCGCAGGATCGCTGCGGTTGCGGCGTGGACGCCGTTTGGTGCGGCTTGGAGCATGCCCGGTGACGCTGCCGACGGGAACGGTGGACTTGCAGCGATGCGACTGCTGATAGCCGTCGCATTTGTTGTTGCTCTCTGGTTGCTGTGGCGATGGCTCGTGAACATGATGCTCGTCAGTCAGATGCGCGAGGCAGGCGCGCGTACCTACCTAGGACTCGGCTGGTTCCGAGTAATGCCGGCAACGCAGACCGGGGCGATCGCCGCTCGAAGCTTGACCTACTGGGGCAGGGATGCTCGCTACCGGATTGGTCTCCTCGTGATCCCTATCGTGCCGATCATTATGGTGGCGGCTTTGCTCGTCGGGGGCTTGCCGTGGTCGATTATCGCGTGGGTTCCCGTTCCGATCATGTGTTTGTTCCTCGGTTGGAGCCCGCACAACGATGTCGCATACGACAACACCGCCTTCTGGATTCACGTATCGGCGAGTACCTCGGGGGTTGCGGACCGATGGGGGCGGTTGGTGCCGGCGCTCTTCCTCGGAGCACCACTCGTGCTCGTCGGCTCGGCCGTCACCGCGTCGCTGCTGGGTAGCTGGTGGATTCTGCCCGGCCTGCTCGGCGTGAGCACGTGCATCCTGGGTGTCGGCCTCGGGATTTCCAGTTTCATCTCTTCCGCCTTCCCCTACGCCGCGGTGCATCCCGGTGACAACCCCTTCGCGCAGCCGCAAGCGGCTGGTACCGCGGGTTCGATGGTGCAAGGCGTTTCGTTCTTCCTCACGGTTGCGTCGGCCATCCCGGTGCTCGTGTTCGTGCTCATCAGCTATGCGACGGGATCGACGGGGTGGATGTGGCTCGCGCTTCCTGTCGGGCTCGTGATCGGTGGCTCGGTGCTCCTCGGTGGCGTGCATCTGGGCGGTCGCGTGATGTCGCGCCGCGCTCCCGAGCTTCTCGCTTTTACGCTGCGCAACTAGGATTCGAGGATGGCTGACAGCGACACGTCCGGTCCGGGACAGGGCGGCGGAACCGACACTCTCGATCGCGAACTCGAGGAGCTTCTTACTCGCGAATTCATCGAGGAGGGCGACCACGAGCGGTTCTCGCACTACGCGCCGAAAAACAAGATCATGGAGTCTGCTCTCTCCGGTAAGCCCGTGCGTGCCCTGTGCGGCAAGCTCTGGGTTCCTGGTCGCGACCCCGGGAAGTTCCCCATCTGCCCGACCTGCAAAGAAATCTACGAGAAACTGAAATGACCGACTACCTCTCCAACTTGTACATCGACGGAATCTGGCGGGCGGGAGCGGAGGGAAATTCCTTTGCCGTGCTTGACCCCTCAGACGGCTCTGAGCTCGCGCAGTTTGCCATCGCAACACAGGATGACTGCCTCGCGGCCATCGACGCCGCTGAGCGAGCCGCGGCGGGCTGGGCCGCGACGGCCCCGCGAGTGCGATCCGAGATCTTGCGGAGGGCGTTCGAGATCCTCACCGCAGAGAAGGAGCAGTTCGCGGAGATCATGGTGCGCGAGAACGGCAAGGCCTACGCCGATGCTCTCGCCGAGGCCGGCTATTCGACCGAATTCTTCCGTTGGTTCGCCGAGGAGGCCGTGCGCATCCCCGGCGACTTCCGCCTCTCGCCGGCCGGAGACAAGCGCATTGTCGTCACGCGTCAGCCGATCGGCGTCTCCCTGCTCGTGACCCCGTGGAACTTTCCCGCGGCGATGGCGACGCGCAAGATCGCACCAGCGCTCGCCGCGGGATGCACGGTCGTGCTCAAGCCCGCTCGAGAGACGCCCCTCACGGCCGCCTACGTGGTCGGCGTGCTCGAACGCGCCGGAGTGCCGGCGGGCGTCGTCAACCTCGTCACCCCGGTACCGACCGGCCCGGCGGTCGCCGCGATGATGCACCACCCGGCCATGCGCAAACTCTCCTTCACCGGCTCGACCGAGGTCGGCCGGGCACTGCTGAAGGAGGCCGCGGACACCGTGCTGAGCACATCCATGGAACTCGGTGGCAACGCGCCGTTCCTCGTGCTTGAAGGCGCCAACGTGGGCGCGGCAGTCGAAGCGGCGGTCATCGCCAAGATGCGCAATGGCGGATCGGCTTGCACGTCGGCGAATCGGTTCTATGTTCACAGCTCGATCTACACCGAGTTCTGCGATCAGCTCACCACGGCGTTGACCTCGTACACGGTCGGGCCGGGGATGAATCGCGACAACCGACTCGGAGCCCTCGTCTCGCTTGACGAGCGCGACAAAGTTGCCGCTCTCGTCACCACAGCGGTCGCCGAAGGCGCTCGGCTCACGCTCGGCGGTGAACCGATCGCTGGCGGCGCGTTCTACCCCGCAACAGTGCTCGTTGATGTCGAGCACGGATCGACAATCAACCGCACCGAAATCTTCGGCCCAGTCTCGGCCGTTGTGTGCTTCGACGACGTCGAGGAGGCGATCCGCATGGCCAATGACACGATCTTCGGCCTCATCGCGTACGTATTTGGCGAGCCGGATGATGCGTTCCGCGTCTCTCTGCGCATCGACGCGGGTATGGTCGCCGTCAACCGCGGCGTGCTGAGTGACCCGTCTGCGCCATTCGGCGGGATGAAGCAATCCGGGCTCGGGCGCGAGGGCGGCTCCGAGGGGATCCTCGAGTTCCTTGAGGAGAAATACATCGCGATCGCCCCGTAGGGCAAACGCGGAGGGTCTACGGGTATGCCCTACGCGTAGACCGTCGGG
>Ga0123336_10004505_pt1 | contig 11288 bp, 23 predicted proteins | sample SSSSmetaG_FD_96466 | JGI IMG/M metagenome (GOLD analysis project Ga0123336, IMG submission 96466) | Glacier valley bacterial and archeal communities from Borup Fiord, Nunavut, Canada, to study Microbial Dark Matter (Phase II) - ​SSSS metaG | ecosystem: Environmental > Aquatic > Freshwater > Ice... | reverse complement strand
CTTTGAAATGAAATTATTCCTTTATTTCTGGTTTGCTAATAACTGCCCAAATAGTAAATGCGATTATCATTAAGAACAATGCTTGTGGAAAATTCAAGTTAGTACTAGAAAATACATATATCAACAATACAATTGAAATAATAAAAAGTATAAATTTAAGAATATAAATCATCCTTTCTTAACAATATTTAAGGTTATAATATTATTGTAATACCATTAATAATAAGAACTAAATATTAAATCAATTTGATTTTTTAATTTCCATATTTCTTTTAACTTTAAATCTAATTTTATTTCACTAAAAGTATTCAATAATTCGTTATCTTCTGTACGATATATAACAATATTTTTATCAATATAAAATTTTATAGAAATATTTTTAAACTTAATAGTACCTGAACCGTCACCAATCCAACGTGTGTTATCAAGAGATATTATCATATCATAATCCATTACTTTAACGTTGCTTAACTCATGAATTTTAATATTTAATTCATTTATATTTAATTCATCTACTTTTTTCAATTTTCCAACTCCTTAATTATTAAATAATGTTATATTCACTCAATAAATCACGAGAAATGTTATAAGATAAATATATGTTATATATCGTGTATATAATTTAAGTTTTCTATTAGTGTTTTAATTGATTTTATTGGATTCTTATTTTCTCTAATACTTGCTATAACTAACATAGGTGCAATAAATAAACACATAAAAACAATATATAATTTTTTCATAGAATACCTCCTTTATTAACTTTAATATCTGTTAGTTTAAAGTAATGGTATATTTATAAATTACGTACTACCTAGGAGGTTCATTATCAAAAAATAATTTTACTCGTTCATCAAAAGTTAGTTTAGGCGTAGAAACTGCATACGTTTTCGCTTTCAAATACGCGATTGCCCTTCTATCGTCCCCTTTTGCATAATCAAATGCTTGTTTACACATCATCATTCCGCAACCTGTTTGTTCTCTTAATTCTTGAATATTCAACTTAAAGCCTCCGATTTAAAAATCTATAATTTTTCAATTCTGCTAAATGACTTTTATTATCTTCCTCTGACATTCTTGGGTCTAATTCCCCGCCATTAAAGAAGCAATCTTTACATTCAATATCATTATATTCATAACCACATTTGTCTTTATCTTTATTGCATTTGTTAAATCCTCTATATAGACATAAAACACACAAAGAATCTTTATCATTTTTACTCGGTGTATAATTAGAAAATTTATCCGAGTATTTTTGATGACACTGAGGACATTTAACGATATGTTCTACATATTTTTCAATATCGAAATGACTATCTAACGAAACATTACGGTTTGACCAATACATATAATCATATAATATCGTATTTTGCATATCATCCTGAATACTTAAACCACCTTCTGTATAAGCTCCTAATATCCATGGTAATCCTTCAAAATCTAAACAGTTGTCTTTCTTTCTTCGAATCCCATAGATTACACTTAAAGGAAGATACGCGTTTCCAGTTCGACGATTAATTTTTATCTTATCTTTTAATTTATTTAAAAATTCATCTATTTTTTCTTCATCAGTCATATGTTTACCTCCCATGATTTAGTGCCAACTTTTTATTATTATGTATTTGTGTTATGTTACACCACGTTATTTAGACGAATATTTAAATGGATTTAAGACACATGTACCATTATCTTCCTTATAAAAAACTAAATTTGTATATCCATTAATTAATACACATTTACCTTCTTTTAAGTGTTTCTTAGTTCTAAAATACCATTTTACATTGCTTATAGTAAATCTACTAAAAAACCAATCCTTATAACTCATAAATTTCTCCTTTCAGTCACAATTTCCTCAGAGGAAAAACCTCTTGGGTTCTAATTCTTTTTATTTTATTAAACTTTTAAGTCTTGAATTATGCCATTAACTTCTTTTGTTTTTAAACTAAGACCTGTTTCATTATTCTTTATTTTTTCCAATCTTTTCAATTCATTTTCAATGATTTGTTTTTCTAATTCCATCAATTCTATGCAGCCAAAACTCATAAAAATACTCCTTTCAAGTATGTTTTAATTTGTTAAAAACGTAATATTTCTAAATTAATGAATGTATTTTAAAACATCTTCTTTTTTTAATCCTAAGCCAAAAACTCCACAACAACCATCTAATAAACAATGTAAATCATCAAAACATAATATTTTGATGGTATAGCTAATTCCTGTTAATATTATATAGTTTTTTGGTTGAGTTATTATTTCAGGGATTAACATCTCTTTTAAATAACCAGCATCTATTAAATTAAAATCTTTATATGCTACAAAAATGGTTCTATCTTTGCTTCTTAGCTTAATAATATTCTTAGATTGTTTATATAATCTCAAAGTGTCACTTCCTTATATATTAGAATAAAAGACATATAAATTTGGTGATTGGACGATACCTTCGTAATTATTATATCAAGAAACTAAATAGTTTAATTATAAATGACAAGTACCCCAGGATTAATTGTTTGGATAAAGAATAAAACTCCAAATATTATAGCTGTGATAGCAAAAATAATTAAGTTACGTATGGCGAACTTACGTAAAGAATGGTCATCGCCTCCAAGTTTTAAATAGTTATAAACGAAAGCTAATAATGAACCTATTGTTATTATCGCTAAAATTGAAATTGTTATTTCTTTAATCATTAATGCATTTCCTCCTTTTTTTTATTGCGGTCAAAATAAAGAAATCATTAATCATAATCATTGTGAAATTTTTCCATATATGATATATACTTAAGGTTAAATTCATCAGATTCATTTAAAGCCTTAATATAGGAGTCTTCATCAACTCCAGATTTCAAACCAGACACAACAAACTCTATTATACAAATAATAAATCCATCATTGTATATAAATTCACGGTCTTTTATACTCCAAAGGCTCCCTAAACGTCCTGAACCATCATTATTGAGAGAATTCATTATCTCCTCATATTTTTGTTCAACTTCCTGTTCACTGATAGCTTTAATAACTTTTATTTTTTTCTTTTGTATTAACATGTCACTCCAAATTTCATTCAACTCAGTATCTTTAAGTTGCATGTCGAAAATCAGAGCTAATTCTTTTTTCTTTTTTAACTTTAAATCTGCCTTATTTCTTAACAATCTTTTTATTTCTAATATATTCACAATATTTCCTCCGTGTTAAAATTCTAATCTAACATTCATTAGATTCATTTAAAAATTTAATATATTTAGTAGCATCTTCCCAACATCTTTTGCAAATAAAAACACCTTTGCAATTTATATCCCCATATGTATTCCTTAATCCAAAGGCTTGAGGACACCATGTTTCTAATAATCTCTCACTTAAAAATTGTTCTCTAGTTTTAGACTTATCTACTTCTTTTAGCATACTAGAACTCATTCCTCCTTTAACAATTAAACCCATGTTTTTTTACTTGCAAACGGGATATTAATTATAATTAAATTTCGATATAATATTAAAAAAATTAGGAATAAAAGATATCCCTAGACTGGTAGTACCAATGAAAAATAATACAATTGAATATTTAATAATAAAATCTTTTAATTCACAACTAGTTATGCTCATACCAATAAGAATAACAATTATACTAAGCATTATAGTAAATATACTACAACGAAGAAGGTACTTACTAAAATAATTATTAAATGGTTCGTTGAAAATCATTGTGAAAAGCATTATAGTTAAAATTGTAAAAATAAAAATTACAAAGATTGAAATTTCTTTTCTGTTCTCCATATTACTTATTCACCACTTTCATATTTTATTTCACAAGGGTATTAGAATGATAATTATGCTTTAAAGTGTATGTTATTTTTTTCAAAAGTTTCTCTTGCTTTTTTAATAACCATTTGTGCTTCATCTAAATCTGTGAATAGATGCTCTCCAAATTTATCAGCAGACACATGAAGATTACCTTTTAGGACTATTGTAATTTCATTTGACTGACCAATTTCAAAATGGTCTATAAATTCTTCTTTTAATGATAATTTGTGTATAGTGTGAAATTTTTCTTCTTGCAATCTGTTGTCATCATACATCCATAAAGGTTCAATTATATATACCTTATCATTAATATTACATGGAAGAGTAAAATTCATTTGTTTGTTTTGTAATTCTTTGATATCTTTTAATTCTTGAAGCCATTTTTTTATTTGTACAAAGTGTCCCCACTTATCATTTGCCTCAAGTTTATATATATTTTTGCAGTAACGTATAGCATCATTTAATGTATCCATTGTATTCCTCCTTAATTTTTAAATATAATCATTTATTTATTTTTTGCCAGTTTACCTATTTCGTCACTCATAACATTCCACTTACCAGTTCTAAATTCAACTTTAACATCTCTTAACCACATATTATCAGTATTTGCTAACTCCATGAAAGTTACATGATATACAATTACAGAATCGCTAATTATTGTGAAAACATCAAGATTATTTGCATTTTTAACAAGGTCATATTTTTCTCTAAGATATGCATCTAAAGTAAATGTTGGATGTCTTTCTTTATATGCTTTAGTAATTTCTCTAAATTTACCTAAACTCTTTTCTTCTTTTATCATTTGGTCTATTGTAGGCGTTGGTTGTGTACTAGCCGTATACTTGCTTACATCAGCTGTTTTTTCGGTAGAAGTCTTAGTTGTATCGGGTTTAATATCGGGGGTTTTGGCTACCTCAGTTTGTACCTGTGTATTTACTTGAGGTTTAGTATCAGCATTTGTAACTTCTGTTTTTTTACCTCCACAACCAACTAAGAATGTTGTTAATAACATAACAGTGAATATCAGTAAACTTATTTTTTTCATAATTATCTCTCCTTTTAAGTAAATTTTGAATTTATTGTATACCTGTTGATAAAATTTTAATATCCCAGTACACTTATTTTACGGATTAAAGATTCTTTATTTCTTCATTTAGTGTTTCTACATTTTTGATTTTTTCATAAACATTTAGTGCATTTACTACTAAATTAGCATCTTCTTTTCTTAAACATTGAGCAATTAATTTTTTATAGTATGCTATTATAAATATACTAGCCCTTCATTCTTTTTTATTAATTTACAGCTTTTAATGCTTACGTCTTTTTTACCTAAACCTAGTAATCTTACATATTTGCCTGCACCTGAAGAACCTGTTACTACAAATCTTTCATTGTTGAGTAAAACTACACAACCTTCACTTAACTCTCTCTGTTGTTTATAACGTCTCGTACTTTTAATTGCTTCTAATTTGCCTAACATTTGGGTATATTTAGCTCGTCCATATTTGTGTAAGTATTCGCTTCTGAATTCTTTTAAACTGTTTTCTTTTTGTTCTGTTCGTTTATTGTGATTCTTTGCAACTAAAACGCCATCTAATTTATATGTACGTTCTCTTTGTGCATATATGTTGGCTCTGTTGTGGCGTCTGTATTGTTTGATATTAAATGAACTTAAAACAGGTACTTTAATACTAATAGCAGTACAATCTTTAAGTGAGATAGCATAGGCATCATAATCGTGGTCTTTTGGTATTGTATATTTGTCTCTGGTAACTTTTGTTTCGTAGCCATATGTTGTTATTACATCTACACCTAACTTTTTTAGTTCTTCTATTATATAAGGCATGGCTATATTTATAATAGCACTTCCTGAATATCTTTTTAAAACACCTTCTTTAATTGTTTTTAGCTTAACTTCATATTTGCTGTTTTTATGTACTTTGTCGTGACATTTATTACAAAGTCCCGTTATATTGTGATGTGTATCGCTACCGCCTTTACTTTGAGGTATAATATGATGGTAATGTTCAATTTTGTTTTTACATAACATGCAATTATCTTTTTGTATATAGTTTATATAATCTTTAAGACTGTCAAACCCACTTAATGTGCCTTTGGTATATGAAACCCCACTTATAGTGGCATTGTCTAATTTTTGAAAGTCAAACTTATTAAGTTCAACTATAACCTTAGTTATAGGTAGTATCTTTTGTACTTTTTCAACTAAATTGACATGTGTTAAAATTAAATGCCTTACAGTTGGTGGAAGTAAATTTAATTTACTCCTGTTGTTAAATTTAGATTCACTATTTTTAATATATTTAATAACAATAGGCTTTGCACAACCAGGAAGCATTCTTTCTCTTATTTTAGGATTCATTATGGTGTTGCATTTAATAGCTCTACGTTGTCTTCTTTTACGCTCGCCTCTACGGCTAGCTTGTCTGTGTTGTTTACGTTCTGTCATGTGTTTTGTAACTAATTTATTGTTAGTTTCTACTAATGCTGAATATAAACACTCACAGTCATCTTTTGTAACAGCAGCCCCTATATTAGTTCTACCTGTATCTAAACCAAGGGTCAAATCTTGTGTGTAATTAGTTGTGTTTTTAATGAATTTAATAGTGAATGGCTCATAATCAACAATAATAGCTTCTTTATTTTTAAGCCAATGTCTAACTCTACCAATTCTTTTGGTAGGCATTAAAGGTTTATTATATTGGTCTAATACATAAGTAATTTTCATTTATAAAAACTCCTTTTAGAGTTAAGTCAGCAAAGTAAACTTTGCTGTAAAATTTCCCTAAGCTACATGTATTTTAAGCAGGGTTTATAACTGGGAAAATTATAAAGTGCTCGATTTGAAAAACAAATCTAATACATAACGCTTCTGCTCAAACAACCTTTAAGAATGAATATTAAAGGCAATCCTCCACTTCAAAGTAGCGTTAGCTAATTAAGTGGGGGTAATTTGACTGAGAACATAACAATTCCTCCTTATTGAAAATTATTATCCACGTTTGTAATTTAATACTTTTATACTATTGCATTAAGTCATTCTTCTGATTTTTTTTATTTACCATGGCAATTAATTTCATATTTAAAATACCTGCACAAACGCCTATGATAAATGCAATAATATTATTAACAATATTTGTTAAATTTGCCAATGGTAATATAAATATTATTATAATGACAACCATTAATATAGTTGATATTGTAATAAGATTATTTTTCATAGTCTTTCACGTCCTTTCGAATTTAATTAATCGTTCGGAAACATTGTTACAAATCCATCAATATTTTTACCATCTTTATATACTGACACATCTGCGATAAACTTATCTATTTCTATATCTTCGCCATACTGTTCAATCAATCCCTCTAAATATTCAATTATTCCTCTTGCTTTATATCTCATGATAAACTCCTCTCTTCATATTTACCTCACAGTTTAAAAATATATGATGTCCAGTTATTTTGTTATAATTCTTGCTTTTTCTTCTAAATTTTCGATATATTTGAAATCTATTTTATCATTCTGAGCCCAACGAAAATATCCGTCGTATAGTACTTTAGCATCTGATTCAATTATAATAGTTTTGATATTTTTGCCATTTTTACTATAGAAATTTACCATATAACCATTCCCTGTATACCATGCAAACTTAGATTCTCTTTTAAATTTAATACTGCCTAAGTTAGTTACTATATGCTCTATGATAACCCTGTCCTTAGTATCAACATTTCCATTGCCATTACCCGATATAAATATTCTAGATACCTTACTTGTATCAGAGCTTATGATTGTATGCGGAAATTTGCCAAATATATACATCGCGAATACTATGGCAATTAGTGTTAATATTCCATATTTAATTATCCAATGTAATTTGTTTTTAGGCATTAATATTTCTCCTTTCTGTGAAAATACAATTAAAAAAACGAACTTATTTGTTTTGTTATCATGCACTACCATTTATTAAAATGTTTCAATTTAAATACAATGAATTTGATTTTTATTACTTCTTTTATACTTATTTTGCTTTCCTTAGCATTAAGCATTAAGCATTAAGCCTATTAAAGAACCTAAAACTATAACAATTAACATATATAAATACATTCCTAAAGTCATATTTTAGCACCTTCTTTTTGTTTATTTTTCTTTATCCATAAGTGTATATAAAAGATAGGCATCTATACCTCCACCCATGAATGCAATGAAAAATTGCCAGTCGCGTGTTTGGTTATATATCGTCCAAGTAAGAAATGAAATTAATAAACTTATTAATAGTAATATCAAATTTTTCATTAAAGTCTCTCCTTCTTCAATTTAGAACTAGTTTTGGAATTATTAGATTTTTATAACACAGTACCAATATAACCATGTTGTGAAATTTAAGTTATTTACGCACGTACAAATCCTAGGTTGTAAAAATAATCTTGGGTACATGGTTCAGGCACTTTGTCATATATTTTTTCTTTCCAGAAATTAAACTTTGCTTCATTCTCAATTTCTGTGCCTCCTTCAAAATCCATTTCTAATCCGAAATCATCATTACCCCATACACATATTCTTACAATATCCCATTGCCTATTGTTACTACCTCTAATATTTGACAATGATAATCTTACTTTATCTTCTTCAAAATTTGGGTACCAATCATCAGTCGTAGTTATTAATTTTTCTATTCTTACCGTTTCAATTTTTATCTTCTTTTTCCCCATATCGTGTAATCTCTCCTTAATTTATTATTGTCATATAAGGTTTCATATTTTTAGATTATAAAATGACGTAAGACTGAGATATTTATATCTTTTGTATTTTTATTATATAGATATATAATAACATATTTTAACATGAAAAACAATATGTTATAAAATAAATCATGTTATTATGTAGATATAAAACGGTCTTCTGTTGGAAGGCATTACATATATAAAAATGAAAGAATGGGGCTGTATCCACTGAAATATCTTGATGTTGTATCAACTTAATATTAAGATATATATTAATATTCTAATTAACTCATTATAAGTAGCTCAGGAAGCAGCAGGTGGAGTTAACTTTTTAATAAACCCATATAAAAAAACAGAGGCACGGTTACTCCTCTGTTTTCATTATTTGTTTAATCTAAAATTTAATTAATTCCAGCTTATTTTTTGACCACAATCGCAAATTTTTAGACTATACCGATGTTTATAATAACCGTCCTTACCACTTTCACTTAATTGTGCGTTACAGGAAGGACATAAGGCTGGACTCCAAGCTTCTATTATTGGTTTTGTTGGTATCTGTTTTTTAAGTGATTCTATACTTAAATCTAAGGCTATGACTAATTCTCTCGTTTCTACGAACGCTTTCAGTTGTGTAATTCTTCTTATAGCTTCTTCATATTTTAAATTTATAATATTTACTCCATCTTCTGTAATTTCTGTATGACAACAACCTTCACATTCATGCTCGGTATAATTGATGTCAGCAAATACAACCTTCATTATATTCCCACATTCTTTACATTTCATAAAATTAGCTCCTTCACTTTTCGTTTCCATTTTTCATACTAACATCAAAATTTTCTCCATCGACTATTCCTTTAATTGCAATTGCTCTTGCTTCTTTAATTAACTCGGTCATCGATTTTACAGTATTACAACCATCACAGTCATCCAATATATCTGAAATATACCTTAAACAACCTTTTTCGCCTTTATAATAATTACTCATTAAAAATGCCTCCTTAAATTAAGTTCTCAATATCAGAAATATTTGAACCAAAATTTTAATCTATATGTATATAATAACATAGTTTAACATTAAAAGCAATATATTATTAAACAAAACATGTTATCGAACATACACTCAGGTTCATTTTAATTGAGTGAATGGCTTAATGATAAACTAAATATTAAGAGTATATAATATAACTATATATAAATTAAAATAAGGGGAGGAATATAAGATGGAAGAAATTATAAGAGAACGGGATAAAAGAGGAAATTTGATTTATTTAAAATGGGTAGATGGTGTAGAAAAATGGTGGAAATATAATAGAAAAAATAAGGAAATTAATCACAAAACTTCAAATGGGTTCGAATCTTGGACAAAATATGATGAAGCTGGTAGACAGATTTATTATAGAGATTCTAAAAAACTTAAAATTTGGGACGAGTACGATGAAAAGGGTAATACTGTTCATCATAAAGAATCAACTGGGTTTGAGTCGTGGAGAGAGTATGAGGTAAATGGTCATCAAATTCATTACTTAGATTCTAAAGGATATGAGACTTTTACGAAATATGATGAAAAAGGGAATATGCTTCATCATAAAAAATCTGACGGTTTTGAAGTGTGGCTTAAATATGATGTAAATGGAAACATTATACATTCTAAAAATACTGATGGATTAGAGTATACACTTGAATATAATAATAATAATAAAAATATTCATTATTTTGATTCTAAAGGTTTTGAAGAATGGAGAGATTTTGACGAAAGACGTAACCTTGTGCATTATAAAGATTCTCTTGGTTCAGAATATTGGAGTGAATTTGATGATAAAAATAATTCTATTCATTCTAAAAATATTGATGGTTTCGAAACATGGACAACCTATGATAGTAATAATGAAACTATTTCGTTAAAAGATTCAGATGGTAACGAGTTTTATCCAGATGTTGAAGGGTTTTAAGTAAACGATGAAGTTAATCAATTTTAAATCAGAATAAAAAAGTACGGAATATGATTGGGATGCAAAATAAATATTAGGAAGAGGGGTTTAAAATGAGTAATCGTCCTTGTGAAGTATGTGGAGATAAACCTTGTAGTAATATGGATTGTGATTGTTCTAAGTATAACAACTATAGTCTTTATAAATCAGCATGTTTTAAAAGGTATAAAAAAACAGAGGATTGTAACAAACCTTCATATAGTAATAACGGTTGTTGGATTTGTGCTAATTTAAAAGAAGAAACTAAGTTACAATGGGAAGAAATATATAACAAACAAAAAAGTATAAGTGATGCTATAAAGAGAAACAAAACTTATTCACCTATGGAATCAAATTATGAGTTATATTATAAAGATTAGCTTTATCGTTAAAATATAATCCAAACTAAAACAAAAAACACCTACTTAGGTGTTTTTTTGTTTATCCATAATGTTTTCTAAAAACACTTTAAATCATTTTATCATAGATATAAAGAGCCCATTCACCTCTAAACGCAGTGTATGTGGAAATTCTTAATAAAATTACATAAAAAGCAGAGGTACACATATCCCTCTGTATTTGTTATAATTTTCAATTCTAAATTATTTTCTTTTTCCATATCCAGCATTATAGTATATTGTACACAAGAGTGTACAATTCACATATTTACAAACACAGTTAGGACATCCAGAAGATTTAAGTTTAGCCTCTTCTGTTATTACTTCTTTATCGAAATTATCTGATGAATTATAATTTACAGTTTAATCTTCCATAATTTATTTCTCCT
>Ga0123336_10004504_pt1 | contig 11289 bp, 11 predicted proteins | sample SSSSmetaG_FD_96466 | JGI IMG/M metagenome (GOLD analysis project Ga0123336, IMG submission 96466) | Glacier valley bacterial and archeal communities from Borup Fiord, Nunavut, Canada, to study Microbial Dark Matter (Phase II) - ​SSSS metaG | ecosystem: Environmental > Aquatic > Freshwater > Ice... | reverse complement strand
TCGGTTATACTATCGCCAAAATACCATAGCTGCTGGCATAAAGAAAGTAATTCAAGCCCAGCTTTGATGCCTAAATTTCTTTCTATCTCAATGTCATCTTTTAGAAAAAGCGTGAAATAAATGTGTGGTGTAACCGGCAAAACATTGCACTTCTTAATTGTATATTCACTATAAATTTTAGCCATCCGTATATTTTCAGTTACATTACCACGTAAAGGTGAGCATATATAAACTCTTTCCATTACCCAACCCTCCCACCAACAAGATACCAATCATCATAAGCCGACCCAGCAATGGTTATTGTGTTTGAATTGTAATAGCCGTACAGCATTCCCGCCGGGGTCCAGATATCGGACACGTTACCCTGACAAACATAGTTGCCGTTTGGAAACCACAGCGGTGTAAAATGTACCCTTGAACTATTTTTGGTAAAGGGATTCAATGGTAAACAAAAGCTACCCAAGCCGCTTCTTTCCAATGTCATATATTTACCCATCACATTACTGTACATAAATTCTGGTAGATATAGGTTTGCGGTTTGTGGAGATGTGTAAGAAGTAGTGTTCGGAGTTAATACTCCTGACGCCGTTTGCACTACCACATTCCAATTAACACTAAAGCCATAGCCCGAGCCCATAGACCAAACTCCGTCTTCATACTTTCTTGAAGGAGAGTTAATGTCTGGGGTTATGCTCGGAGCTGATGATGAATTAATTTGCATTCCATAAGTGTTTTTCTTAAACCAACCATTTTCCCACTCCCAAATTGCCCATGATAATGAAGAACATACTGTTCTTGATGGCGCATTTATTAAATTAAATTCATTAGGCTTTTTAGATTCATAAAGTGTATCTGGTGTTGTTGAGCTGTTTGATTTTTCTATTGTACGATAAGCAATAACTGAATTATCAGCCTCACTTAATTCTGAAATTTTCCCTTCCGCATCGACTATTCCAATAAGCTTGAATTGTAGTCCTGCAGTACCACTTGGCACATTCCATTTGAAGAACACTATATTGTCACCGCCAGAAGGTATAATCACTTGCTTAGCGTCAGGTACAATTACGCTCTTTGTTATTCCATTTTGAATATATGTTACAGCTAATCTTACACTAAGATTACTTACCGGAGTAATATGATTGAATCCTACATTTTTAACTCTAAAACTAGAGATTACATCCGTTCCCTCTCGGTAATTTTGGTTAGGTAAAATAAACTCAATCTGTAGATTAGTTGCAGGGATAATGTTAACAAAAGTATAATCATCGTTATCAATCATATTGCTTTCGCGCTTCATTTTACCTGCATTAATTGAAGCACTTACTAGTTTACTTCCTACTGTGCTACTATAAACCGCAATCTGTTTTGTTAGATTTTCTCCTGCTGGAATTGCGACTATGTTGTTGTAAACAATGCTTCCATCATAGATAACCATGGCCATAACATCATTGCAGTTTTTGCCACCTTTGTTTTTAAACACAGCAGTTATTGTTAAACTATCCATTTGGGTTGCATCTATAGGGCCAGATACATCAATTGAAAAATCATATAAAATTGGGTTATATACATATACTGTTGTGGTAGAACTCTTATTAACTGTGACGGTCATTGCTTCTGCTTTTTCATAATCAATCGGTGCTTCCATTTGTTCTACGAGGTATGCTCCGATTATTGAATTCAATAATGATATTTGACCACTTGAATTGGTATAATAATATCCAATAACACCGTTTGGATCTGTTATTTTAAATCTCACATTGCCTTTACTTAAGTTGTCTTCAGTTGAATAATTTATTTGCAAATTCCCAGAGTTTCGATAAAGTGTGAACTTTGCTGTTGCTGAATAACCTGTCAGTACTACACTTTGACTTGGTGGATCGTAATAATGATTTGCCGGAGGTGAACTTGATTCAACCGAGTAAGTACCATATGGAATATCATAAAAATATGCATATCCACTTGAATCTGTTGTTGAAGAACTTAAATAGCTTCCTGATGAATTGTATAAATTAAAGGCCTTATTTTCATAACTTTCAGTAACTCCTGCACCTTTGTAAAGGTCAACAATAACCGTGCCACCTTTTTTCTTAGCTATGATAGAGACATCAAGGTATCCACCCGATTCCATATAATATGATGGTGATGAAAAACTTGCAGATCCATTGTAATTATAATAATTGTAGTTGTTGTTTCGGTCAGAATATTTATTGCCACGCATATAGGTTACTTTATAGGTGATGTTATATTTGCTGGCATTTGGTATATATGCACTTACATAATAATTTCCATACCTAACGGATTCATTAACTGACGTTATCCCTGAAGAACTGAAGGTTTCACTACTGCCATATGAATTGCTGTTTGGTAGCCCTGTTCCTGTAACAGCTATCCTTGCCAGACTTTCATCGGAGCTATCTAGCCCTGATATTTTACCGTACACATTGTTTTTAGATAGGGAGAACGACCACAATAAAGTGCTATGTCCGGGACCCCATCCTGGAGACCATAAATGTTGATCAATACTTCGACTAATGCCACGATATGGGGAGCTGATAGAGCCTTGGTAGCCCACTCCTGTGTTAAGATTGTTCCATTGCCACGTTGATTTTGGTACATAGGTTTCATACCCTCCATTGACATAGCCAACCGCTCCTACTTGCTTTGATCGCTCTATACCTAAAGCACTGTTATACCAATATCCATAGCTTGCTATAGGTGTTGCGCTTGTTCCCAAAAGGTTAGCTGTATGACCATTATCATTAACTAAATTTACACCATTATGTTGTCCAAAGCCACTTGTTACAATTGCGCACCACATATCTCGGTCATATACAGTTCCATCTATTGTGAGCGCAGAAACCATAATAGGTGATGAAAGAATAAGCAAAAGTGTTATTATTAACGTTGTAATTATTTTTTTCATATACATTTCCTTTCATTGTAAAATTAATTGCATAGAAAAAGCACCCTTGCGAGTGCTTAAGATTGCTATACAATATTTGAAATCAACCCATATTTGAGTAGCCTTTGTCTATGACCGCAAAGATGATATAAAAATACCCATCCTTTTGGTAAACTGAAAGCCATCCATCTTTATATATCTTAAAGTCTGCTTTCACTTTATCATTAAAAAGTTTATCGTTTTTAATATATTCAAATACATACTTGCTAGCCTCTGCCACATTTGTACCTTTAGTTGCTAATTTAAGGTTATAGCTACCTACTATCTTTGGTAATCCGTAGTTTGTTGGAGTTAAGGTAATGGATCCTGTAGTTGCGTAATTTTTTACAGCATTTTCAACCATATCCCTTGGAGCTCCTGCATTTGGATATATGGTGTTATACCCTGCATTTATGAGTTCACTTCCTACTAATAACCCCATTTCTGGTTGGAATGTTTCGACTGATTTGTCGATGTTTACTTTTATGCTTTCAAACCCTTCATCAATTAAACCACCAGTTCCTTCGCCTGGAGCTGGCGGGGTCCAGGCATTAGGATCGTTTTGAGCTGTGGGATTAGCGGGACTTGGCTCGCTATCTTTTGGCAGTGTGCCATCAGGGCTTGATGTGACAATTATTGATGGTGGTTTTTGAGTTGATGTTGTTATTGCAGTTGTTGCAGTTATTGCAGTTGTTGTGCTATTCGGACCACCCATCGAGTTAACCGGGAATACTTGTTTGAAAGGTTCGTAATTTGGATTTCCTCCTACATCAAGAATTGATACTTTTTCTATCTGATCTTCTAGTGGTTGTTTCGTTTCTGTAGGAAGTTTTGGCGTCTTAGTCGGAATTTTGATTACAACCTCCCCTGTAGGATTGGTAGATTCTTTGGGATTTGTTGTGATTGGTTGTTTACTAGTCATCAAAAACATGACTACTACTGCAATTATAACAACAAGTGAAGCACAGCCCAAAGCGATAAATCTCTTGTTCGCATAAATCTTTTTCATTATTATCACGGTTCCTTTCTTTTTTCTTACTTAAGGGTATAATTTGAATCCACTACAATTAGTATTTTAATATCGGAGATCTTTTGTCCTGCAAAGTTCAATGGGATTAACAAATCATAACTCGCCTTAAGATTTAATGTGTTATTTACCTTGTACGTAACAGCAGGGATAGTCATTTTAAAAACAACTTCACCTTTGTCACCAACACAGTACAACATACCGTTTTGTAAGTCCATTGAAAGTTCATCATTAAAGGCTTGTATAAAGGCTTTTTGATCAAAATGTTCTGTAAAATCATTGCCCTCTTTAATGGACTGATAAATTAGTGTGGAATTCTGCATTACAAAGCTGTCTAGACACCTTTGTGTATTTTCTTTTGTGGTTTGAATTATTGTCATTGTACTTGCATAAATCAGTACCACAGAAAGCATCATTGAAATTACTAATATGATAACTGCAGTCAGAATATATGAGCTGCCTCGCTTATTACTTAATGATGTGACCATCCAAATTACCTCCATCATTTCCAATACTTTTGTGAGAGTCCTGTATGGGTTGCTGTTAAAGTAATTGGAATACTAAACATGCCAAAGCCTTTAAAGTTGGTGTGATAAGTTAGTGTTAACTTAATAGGATCTCCCAGCTGCACAATTTGGTCGTATTCGCTATGATAACTTGCTGTCCAACTAACATCTGGATATATGCCCGTATCTTCCTCAAGTTTAACTAATCTGGCAGTAACTAAACTGTTAGTTCTGCCATCAATGGTTGCCGTTTTGATAAGTTCTTTTGCAATATAGTCCATATCTTGTTTAAGTGTAAGAAAGGAAAATACATTAAGGGCAAGCACAATTAACAGCATGGCACATAGGACATTTACAATCGTATCAATGTAGCCTTCCGCTTTCTCAGATTTCAATAGAATCATCTTCAAGGTAAAAGCCCTCCCCCTAACCAAATATTGCTCCCATAGACATCATTATTCCCACGCCAAAAACTACAATATATGTTGCCATGAAACAAAACAGCAGAACCATGGAAAGTCGCTTAATCTTACCGGGCACCTTTATAGCCTGCTGCTTGAGCATTTGTCTTTGATAATCAGCTAATTTATTAGATAGCGAAACCCAATACATTTCAGTTTCATCGCCACGTAAAATACTGATAAGGCCTCTTGTTACATCACTGAGCATTGGGCTTCCTACTCTACTCTCAAGTCTCGTAAGTGCCGACTCATAGTTTCCCGACCTCATATCTGCAATAGTTATGGACAACTCATATTTAAGCTCCACTCCGGAATTATTCTTGTAATTTTCTAACATAGAAAGCACATCTCGGTTATGTTTCAAGGTCTTTTCAATAGCAAAAACTAATCTTGGCAACTCATAATCAATTGCGGTTCTTTTAAGTTTAATTCTTTGTTGTATCCCTTGTGATTCTTTAAAGTACATGGTAAATGCTAATGCAATAATAACGGGAGTAATTAATGGAAAAATAAAAAAAACAGGAATTGCGAGTAATCCGCAAAGACCTGCTTTAATAAGGGCGTTAGCAATATGCAGTTCAGGGGTAATATTCATATCGGCTGTTTTCAAGTCACTTAGAAGCTGCATTCGTTTGTATTATTGATCTTCAATCGCTTTGATAACCACACTCCTAAGTCCTTTAACCAAAGTTCAATGGATCCTATTTTCTTTTTCTGTCTTTTAGATAGATGGGTTATTGCTTTTGATGTTTTTAAATATGGTATTCTAAATAAGTCGCTAGTTACAAAGAATAAGCCAACAAAAATAAGAATACCCGTGATTATTTGTAACATGGACTCACTCCTTTCAGACGATAAAATTAGTATTTACCGCTTGTATTCCACAGGTTTAGTATATTTCATCATCAACCCCGCTGTTATTAGTACAACTGCTCCAGTGATCGCAAGAACTATTTTACCTGGCAATGTGCCCATCAGTAAGTGGTACCAGTCTTTATTAATCATATACAAAAGTGGAATGTTGCCAACAACAAGAGCCGCCATCATAAAATATTCTTTCCTCGGTTCATACAACATTGTTTTAAGTTCGTTATTTACAACTCTCACATCTGTTAACTTATTTACTACAGAGAGCAATGTGGTTTTCAGCGTTCGGTCATCTTGACAAGAAATCAATGTGTCACACCATTCTCGGTAGATTTGGTTATCTATCTTTTCTTTCAAGTGGAAAAGAGCCTTTTTTATGTCGGAGCTAATTACAGTTGATTCTCCAAGAAAGCTCTTAAATATTTCACGAATTGGCGGTTTTAAATAGCTTAAATTTTCTTCTACAGCACCCACAATGTCATTGCTACGGACATAGGATGTTGTAATGATAGACAATGCCGTTTCCATTTCCTCTTGAATATGTTTTTCATAATATGCAATGGTACCTTTCGCGTAGATAAAAGGAATAATTGCCAAGGTTATACTAAAAACTGGAATTAAGAAAAGGTTATTAATCATAACGGCAAATATTCCCCCACTTATTAATAGACAAAGCGATAAGGCACATATTACTGCAAACTGTCCCCCTTTATCTGTCGCAGCTAACGTATCTTGAATATGTTTTAGTTCTACCGAAATCTTATTAGGTTTTTTTTTACCTTGTGCTAATTTAACACAATCACGAAGTGATTGCTTTGGAGAAATTATGCGTAAAATATCCTCCGTTATCTTTTCAGGAGTAAGTCCTAACAGAAGAACAATAGCCAATATAATTAGTAGTGAAGAAATAAGTGAAAATATTATCATCCGGCCACTCCTTCTTTCAAAAAGCGATTGAGTTGTGCTTGGGGAACACCATATTGAATCAATTTTCGTTTAAGGTTATCGGACGGGATTCCAGCTTTTTCAAAGTACCCCTCTATACAAACTTTATTCCCATTGATTGTGTTTTTTGTAATGTTATATCGATATAGCACATGATATCTACGTTCTCCATTGAACAAAATTTCACATTCTGATATATCCATAATCTTTCTGGCGTTATTTTCTAGCTTATGGGTGTAGACAACAAGTGGAAAAGCCTGACCTGCTTGCATTAAGCTGGTATTAAAGTCTATTGGGAATCTCTTTTGGCAAAGAAGCGCAATCCTCATATGTGCTGCATCGGCAGCAGAAGCATGAACTGTGCTTACCACGGTGTGCCCGGTAAGGGAACTTTCAACCGCTGCATAGCACTCATTGTCTCGCATTTCACCAACTGCAATAATATCAGGATTGAAACGAAGTGACGCTACCACCAAAAGTTCTTGGCTAATGTCGTAGGCAGGTTTATCTGAAGGACGAGACAAGGTATGAACTACATTGTTGAGTATTTTACCATCCGCTTCACGAACTAGTGAAAGTTCTCGAGAACCGCTTTCTATAGTGAAAATTCTCTTATTGTCAGGAATGCTCCCAAGTAAGCTATTAAGAAGCGTTGTTTTACCAGATGAAGTTGCTCCTGCTACTACAGTTGATACTCCGTAGCGAATACACATTGATATAAAATCAATCATTTCTTCTGTCGCAAACTCCGTTCTTATTAGTTCTTCACGGTTTACTCTTTGTGGATGTAAAATACGGATGGATACCGCAATCCCTTGTTCTTCATCCACTAAAGGTTCTTTTAGTGCTGTTATTCGAGTATTATTTGGCAAATGACCTTGCGACATTGGAGTTGCGTTATCAATGATCATACCACTGTGATGCAATAATCTTTTTACAATATCTACTGAATGCTGTGGTGAATGAAAATGCTCTTTTACTTTAACAATACTACCATCTAAATAAGTCAGCGCGATATCGTTCCATGCATTTATGTTGATTTCCTCTAACTGTGAGGATCCCAAATATGGAGTTAGAATTGAGTACTCTGCCATTTCTCGATACAGTTTATTTATCAGATCTTGTAAATTGAGATTGTCAGCCTCGTAATTTTGGTCACGTAGATATTTTTCAATATATGGTTTTAATTGTGATAGCTTTTTTTTATCGGTCAATGCTACTGCATAATTTTGAGATATATGTTCCTGGACTAAATGCAAAAGTAGCCAATAGTCTATTGATTGACTCATTTCCTACACCACCTTATCTGCTATTGCATTAAGTTTCGTATTATATTTTTTATCTATAACATTCTCTAATATTTTACCATCACTCATCTGTTGCTTAACTTCTCGACAATATGGCAATACGAAACGAACTTCTTTGAAATGCACTTTTGTTTCCTCAACAGCCGAATATATATCCTTTTCGGTAATATTTATCCCTATTATTTGCTCGTCAAGGTTATATTTTGGATCTGTGTACAAGGCAAGTTGAGATGTGAAAAAACTCATATTTTTAAGGGATGGAACACAAAGTCGTATTACTGAATCTGCTCGTTCTAAAGCGACCGAAGTTAACACATTTTCAAGAGTACTTGTACAATCCACAATTACATAATCAGCAATGCTTTTCATTACATTGATTAGCATTATAGCCTTGCTTTCATCATACACCGGATAGGTGAATTTATTTTCACCATCCATATATCCTACAAATCCGAGATTGTTTTTGTTTTTTAGTGTAATGATATTTTTCAACAAATCTGCTTGTGTTATATCGGGCTTTGCAAGTGTAGCGCCAACCGAATACAACTCATCTGCTTTATAATTAGGAAATAGTACTGGTAGGTCTGGTGTTACATTATCTGTGTGTAGTACCAATACCGTCGTACTGTAACGATCATAAATACTTTTAGCAAGCTTTGCGGCAAACGTTGTTTTTCCTGCGTTTGGACTTCCCCAAACGGCGATAACTTTACTCGTAACCGGAAAATTTTTTTCTTGGGTTTTGTTCATTACCATAGTTTTAATTTGTAAGCACCTCCTTCTGGGTTTCTAAAAATTTGTTTGCAGTTACATCATCTCCTCTGTAAACTAGCGCGATGTGTATTTTACCATTTGATTCATACTGTGCTAGAAGTTTAGCTTGAGCTGAATTTACAAGCAAGGTAACGGTACTTGGCAGCTCATAAGAACCATCCTCTTTTTTTAGCAGCTCATCTTTATCGTTACCACTTGGTGTTGTTGTCGTTATTACTTTTACATATTGAAGTTCATTAGGAATGGTAGTGATTTTACTTTCACCACTTGTGCTTACAAGGATACTTACAATATCACCGTTTTGAAGTTTTCCTGATAAGCCTCCCGCAAAGCTTGAAAGAGTAATACTCATGGCTTGCTCATTTCCATTTAGCATTCTGAATACATCATTTGAATTATCTGCCGATACTTTAATTTTTGATGGTAAGATATAGTCTTCTGATTTTAAATCACATGCAGCATACTTTCCTATGACGTCTTTTGTATCTTTTATAACACTTGCAGGTAAATTATATCCGCCTACTGTGACTACAGTTACATCTTCAGCGGTTATCTGATGGCCTTGATTAACATCCTTTTTTATTCTTATAATATCTAATTTTTCTGATGATACCTTATTGAAAATGGGTGCTACCCCAAACATGACTGCTATTGCAAGGATTATACAGACGATACCAAGAATTGTTCTCATATTGAATATTTCCTTTCAGAATAAAAATTTTGGTCCGCTTTAAATGAAGCCTCAGTTCTAAAGTAAATATGCGATAAAGCATCCAACACTAAGATATGGAACAAGCGCAATAGACTCTTTAGAACAATTTCTCCTGATTTTCTTTAAAATAGCAGTACTTATTACTGCAATAATTAATCCAGCAAGGATAAATACAAGGCCTTTTTCTAAGCCAAGTAATAAGGCACAAGTTGCTGAAATTTTTATGTCGGCACCACCTATGCTTCCTGGCTTTAGAATATCAATTGCAACTTGTGGAATGGTAATTACAAGTACCCCTAAAAGCATTGACGGCAATTGGTCCATTGTAATGCCAATAAGTGCAGTAATTGCAATCATTAATGGGATATTGTTTTCGACCTGGCGGATTCTAATGTCACTATTAGACGCAAACTGCAATAACAGAAAAAGAATAAAGCCTTTGATTGTCTCAATTGTAGCGCCAAAGACAATAAACAATATTGCCATTATGATCACAGATATTAAAATATTAAGAGGTTGTTTTTTTACTTTTAACTGATTTGATACTTTAAGATCTATAAACCATCCTGCTAATCCTGCGACAATAAGAACTGCAGTAAATATTAAGGTATACGTTGAATTTTCCATATGACCCTCCGATTATCAAAATAAATATAGCCTAGTAATCACATAATCACTTGGCTAATGGTTATCCATGTTTTTATTTAGTTAAGACACGTCAAAAATAAGAGTTAAAATATGCTTTGAAGTATATGAATTGTTCCAAGCATTTCCGTAGTATGCTGATAATGATAAATACCCAATAGCACCATTAGGATTCAATATACCTAATACTGTTTTTGAAGTAATATTTGCCGCATATAAAGTACTTGAATTAATAATTGAATACCAGGTGTTAATACCTGTTGCAGTTTCTTTTACCTTAATACCAAGTGCAATATCTGCCCTTGTTTGTGCTGCAGTAAGTTTGCTCCAATTACTATATTTGGTTGACGCTACATCATTAAATATAATAGAGCTGCCTACTGTAGCTTTAAATTGTTGAATTGATACCTGTACATTTATGCTTGAATTATTAGTAATCATTATATCAGCGCAAGTGAATGATGTTGTGTTATTGGGATTTATGGTGTAATCAACACTTATCGGATGAGTTATGGTAATAGTCCTGTCAATGTTTAAAACAGTTATTGGAATTGTTTTTATGTTGCCGTCATTATCCGTTACAATGAAATTGTAAACCCCATTATTTGTAGCGATATAAGTTGTGGTTGCACTATATATAATTCCACCCGTTGGTAATGTTATTGATTTCACACCGCTCCCACTGTCTGTAGCGGTAAAATAAATAGTCACATTTCCAGTTGTAATAATTGTAGGACTTAAAGTTGCACTACCATTTGGCGGAGTTGTATCCGTAAACCAGGTTAATTCAATTTTATAATAATTGATTGTTACATTGTAGGTATAGGTTGTGGTATATATCGTATCATATCCGCCTTGATATACCGTACCGCTGTAACTCATGTTCCATTGACGTGTATCGGGCCTCGTGACGGTACCTGAATAGTGAAAAATATGGGTGGCATCTCCTTGCACTGTTTGCCCAACATAGTTTGGATAAGGGAAAATAAAATGATGGCTTACATGAGTTGCATTACTAAACCCGGTAAAAGTAAGATTTCCACTATAGCCTTCTGCATCTGAATAACTGTGATAAGTGTCAATAGAGGGATAATACCAAGTTAT
>Ga0123336_10004503_pt1 | contig 11289 bp, 14 predicted proteins | sample SSSSmetaG_FD_96466 | JGI IMG/M metagenome (GOLD analysis project Ga0123336, IMG submission 96466) | Glacier valley bacterial and archeal communities from Borup Fiord, Nunavut, Canada, to study Microbial Dark Matter (Phase II) - ​SSSS metaG | ecosystem: Environmental > Aquatic > Freshwater > Ice... | reverse complement strand
TGAGGGGACGTAGGGCGGGCTCGACGACAAGACAAGTAGATGAGCGCCTGGCGTTGTACTTGCGAGCACCAGAGCAGGCTTGCGGCAGCGTGAGACGACGAGCACGCCGGGGATCGCAAGCCGCGCGTCCGTGAAACCCTGAAGCAGCGTCAGGCCGCCCACGATGTGCGTCACGAGCATGCGTCGCGCAGGTCATCTCGCCGCAGGTTCGACGCCAGCGGGAAGCGCCCTACGGCGGCCTCCTGTAGTTGCGGGCGAGCCTCCGCCGCCGTCATCACCAGGGGACGCAATCTGGGGGAGACGAGCCGGCGGATCGGCGGTCGGCTTCCATTCTCGGCCGCGCGCGGCTTGTCTTTCCCCGGCGAGCGGCCCAGGGTTTGTGGCGTGGAAGCGACATCGAGCAGTCTCGACACCTACCTGCGCTCGAACGGCACGGTCCACGAGGAGTGCGACGTGACGCTCCAGATCGCGGACGGGTCGCTCCCTCCGGCGCTGCGCGGCGTCCTCTACCGCAACGGCCCGGGGAAGCTGGAGGTGTTCGGCAAGAGGTACGACCATCCGTTCGACGGGGACGGCATGGTCACGCGGATGGCATTCGATGGCCGCGCCGTGCATTACCGCAACCGCTTCGTGCGCACCGAGGAGTACGTGGCGGAAGAGCGGGCGGGGCGGATGCTCTATCGCAGCTTCGGTACCAACCTTCCCGGCGGGTTCCGTCGAAATCTCCTGAGGATGCATTTCAAGAATGCAGCCAACACGAGCGTCGTCCTGCACGGAGGCAAGCTGCTGGCGCTTTGGGAAGGAGGTCAGCCGCACGCGCTCGACCCGGTCACCCTGGAGACAATCGGTCGCCACGACTTCGCCGGGCAGCTGCGCAACCGAAGCGGGCTCCTCGGCCGCCTCGTCGCGCCCGAGCTGCCGTTCTCCGCTCACCCCAAGGTCGATGTCGATAGCGGAGAGCTCTTCAACTTCGGCATGCTCATGGGCTCCACGAGCCAGCTCGTCTCGTATCGGGTGCGGCGTGACGGATCCATGGACGCGCCATCCTTCGTGCCTCTCTCAGCGCTCTCCTTCGTCCACGACTTCGTTCTTACTGAGCGCTACCGTGTCTACTTCCTCTCCGCGGTGTCATTCGGCATCGCGAGGGCCATCTTCGGCCTGACGACCCCCGTGGGCTCGCTGTCGGCAACCGAGGATACATCGGCGACCATCCTCCTCGTGCCGCGCGACGGCTCGCCGCCGATCACCGTGGCGGCGCGCTCGGGGTTCCTCTTCCACTTCGCGAACGGGTTCGACGACGCGCAGGGGCGGATCGTTCTCGATGGCATGCGCATGGACGCTCTGCCTTCGGCAAGAGAGGTGAAGGCGCTCCTCGACGGACACGTGGTTCACATCCCGCCGGCCCGGCTGACGCGCTACGTCGTCGATCCCGCTGCGCGCACCGTCGAAGAGGAGCGCCTCAGCGAGACGTTCGCTGACCTCCCCACCATCGATCCGCGGCGCAGCGGGCGGAGCTACCGCCACTTCTGGTCCATCGCCGCGGCGCCCAGTCAAGCGGGCCCGTTCTACCATCGCCTGCTGCACTTCGACCACGAGGGGCATGAGGCCGTACGCGACTTCGGCGCCGACCTCCCCGGAGAGCCGCTCTTCGTTCCTGCGTCGCGCGAGGCTCCCGAGGGTGATGGCTGGGTGCTGTCGCTCGTCTACCGGGCGATGGCGCATCGTACGGATCTCTACGTGATGCGCCCTGATGACCTCGGCACGATCTGCCGCGTCATGCTTCCCCATCATCTGCCCTCCGGCTTCCACGGTACGTGGTGCCCCGCGCCCGAAGCCGGCCGCTGACACGGTCGGCGGGAGCGCACAGGCCCAGGAGATATCCACCGACCTTCGCGTGTCGGGTGATGGGTGCGACCTTCGCGTCGGGGAGTGGGCGCCGCATCATGCCGGTCGCCCCATCCACTTCTTCCGGCATCTTCGTCGCGAGGAGGAGTCGCCCCACGTCGTGGAGCATGCCGGCGGCGAAGGCGTCGCAACGGAACGCGTCCTCCGAGAGCTCGGAGGCGAGCTCGGCGATCAGCGCCGAGTGCTCGTGGAGGTCCTCGGCGAAGAGCATGGCGCGCCAGCGCCGCTCGCGAGAGAGGAGGCTCGGTTTCGCGCAGCGGGCAAGGGCCCGTGGGTGGCGGAAGCGTCGGGGTTCAACGTGCATGCAGGCGTCATCGTGCGCTCGGGCGACCGCGAAGGACTGGAACGCTTGTGCCGCTACGGCGCGCGACCGAAGTGAGGCTTGGAGCGCTGGTCGATCCTTGCCGACGGCCGCGTGGCGGATCTCCTTCGCAAGCCGAGGCGCAACGGCGCGACGCACCTCGCGATGACGCCGATGCAATTTTTGTCGCGACTCGCGAGCCTGATTCCGCCGCCCCGGTTTCCATTGCAGCGCTTGTCGGGTGTGTTCGGGCCGCGGCGCGCCGCCGCGCGCGGCGGTTGTCCCGCGCGGGCCGGTGGCGAAAGCTGGGGCGACGCCGACGTTGCCCCGCGCGAGGAAGCAGAAGCGGAACGCGAAGAAGCCCGACGAAGCGTCGCTGTTCGTCGCGAGCGGCGACAGCGAGAACGCACGCTCAAGAATTACTGACGAGAAGAGGGGATTCTCGCTAGCTATCCGGGGAGGCCGTGCCGGGAGACAGCGCTCGATGGCCACCTGCCCTGGCACCTTCGCCCGGCCCTCGACGCTGACGAGCGCGCCGCGCGACCGCCGCGTCGTCCTCCATGCGCGCGCAGTTCGTGCGCCAGCGCCGGCACCGCAAGCGCTCGCGGTCTCGTAAGCGGTCCGCGGCGAAGAGAAGAACGCGCGCGAAGTGATCGGAGGCCAGGCCCGCGCCCGCGGTTCCCGATCGCGCCGGAACAGGGCAAGGGAACCCGAGCCAGACCTACGTTGCCCGACGCGGCTGGAGCTCGAGGACTGGATCTCGGCAAAGGAGACGGACCGGTTCCGTTCTTCAGCACGGTGAACAAGAGAGGCACGCCGAAGATCGGCATTCGCCAGCTTTCGCGGCCGATCTCCCTCCGCTCCCTGGCTAACAACTCCGCTTCTCCCCTCGGCAAATTTGCTGGTGGGGAGAAGCGGACGCGTTTGCTACCGCGTCCACCCACGGTATCGCCCGACGATCGACGGCGGTCTCATCCTCGCGCATCGTTCCCTTTGCGCCGTCGTTGTCGGCCCGTGGTTCGGATGCAGGCCCGGCGCTCCTGTGAGAGCAGAAGAGTCTGCTCGCCTGTCGTCGAAGGCGAGCCGGAGACGGGTCTCGCACGGGGGTCTTTGAAGATGACGGTTATCACCGTCCACTTCCCCGATGGCCCAGCCCGTCGTCCCCAGCCGCAGCGAATCTGCCTCGGTGCGCCTCCCGCCGCACGCGAACGCGGAGGTTCACGCGCGGATCATGGCCGACCTCCAGGGGATGACGCCGGACGAGTTCATGGTGTCCCTGGTGCAGGTGGGGATCTGCACGCCGGACGGCAAGCTGACCGAGCACTACGCGGACCAGGGCGAGGCGCTGGACGCCGAGGAGTGAGTGCCGGGGCTCAGGCCCTGGAATCTCGGATTCTCGGGCCTGGAATCCTAGATTCCAGAGCTCAGGTTCGAGGCTGTTCCCGAGCTGGAGGAGCGCGCCGACGATCGCCGGCTTCGTCACCTTGCCCCGGCGCCGCTGATCCTCGGCGAAGCGGAGGGCGCGATCGGGGCCGTGCTCCCGGAAGTAGATCCCCCTGCCCCAGCCAGTCGAAGTCGTTCACGCTGGGCTTGAACGAATCGCCGGCGAGGAGGCGCTCTGCCGTCTCGGCGTCGCATCCGTGGTAGGCGATAACGGTTCGGTCGTAGCGCATGCGCTCCTTGAACAAGCCGCCGTGCATGCGGCCGAGACTGCCTCCGGGCGCGTGTCCGCCGCGGCGGTGATGGGCACTCTTCGCAGACTTCAGATCGAGGACTTTTCCAGAACATTTCCGCAGTGCCGCAGATGCTAAACGTTCAGACGTCCGGACGTCTGAACGTTTAGCATCTGCGATCAGGTGCGCGCTCGGACGCATCGCAGCGCGTGCCGAGGTCGGGGAAGTGAGCCCGCACGATCTGAGGGGAACGTTCGTCTGGGCGCTGGTGGACCTGAGCGTGCTCGGCGACCGCGCGACGGCTCGCCGGGCACGCCCAGGTGAGGAAGGCGCAGCTGTCGCTACAGAGCGTTCCTCTAGCCGGAACGTTCAGACATCTGGACGTCTAGACGTCTGAACGTTCCTGCGCCAAGGCCTTGATTTGAAGGGAATGACGCGATCATGGCGGAGGCACCGGACCGTTCTCCCGGTCTTGGGCTACCAATCGTTGCCATGACCCGCGTCCGCCGAGGAGTTCTCGGGCAGACGCGAAATTCGCCGCGCCCATGAATCCGGCGCGTGGTCCCGGGCGCCGAGATCGCTCTCGGTCGGCGCCAATCCGATCGCCCGCTTCCTTCCGCGCTTCACGATCGCCGCGCCGATCTCCGCGAACGTGTCCGCGGGATCGCCTTGCTCGGCGGCGTCGAGCCAGGTGGCGACGGCCGCGCGGGCGACCGTCGCTCGCGACACGCTGCACCGAAGAGCGCGGGAGGCGTCCACGGCGATGCGATCGAGCCGGGCGACCGTGCCCTTGGAGAAGCGCATCACGTTGCGCGAGAGCCGAGCGACGGCGGTCATGTTCTCGACTTCCGGCGGCGCGGCATCGAAGGTTCGGATCGTTGTTGCAGCTCGAGGGCGAGGACATCGAAGCCTCGCGCGAGGACGGCGCGGAAGACGTCGGAGCGGCGGTGCTCGACGCCGGGAGGAGACGCGGCGCGCATGCTCACGAGGAGCACGTCGAGCCGCTCGAGCTCGGCGGTGGTGAGGGTGAGCCGGGAGCCTCTCATCTCGCACCGGCGGGAGTGCGGGAGGTGGCGAAGCTGGCGAGGTCACCGGCGCGTGGCCGGGAATTGGGGCCCGCATTGTGGACGCGCGGGGGCGCTTGCGTGATCGTGCGCATGGGTCGGCACTCCGATTGGACGGGGTTTCGGCTCAGGGGTCCGAAGGTGTTCTCAGGCGCCTTCGGACTCCGCTTTCGTCAGCTCTTCGGCTTGCGGGCCGGTGGGGAGGCTCCTTCCTTCTTCGCCGGATCAGCTCGGGCATCGGACCCGAACTCGGCTTCGAGCGTGTCGAGACCAACGCCGAGGATTTTGCGGAGCATGGCTGCTTCGCTCAGGTCCACATGCGGGGAGAGGCGCTTCCCGAGCGCCTCGATGCGCGGGACCCACTCGACGGGGATCCGGACGCCCTTCTGCACCGTTGCACTCATGGAGAAGTGATACCGCGTCGCGCCTTGCACCTGCAACACGATGCAAAGCAGGTGAACGATATCAATAATTTCGATTTATGTAAAAATAAAAATATCATCGATACTGGTGATATCGATGCGCCGGGAGCAAAGCGCCGGGGTCCGTTCAGGAACGAGAGGCGGAGCCGGTCGCCCACGCGCTCGGCACCTCGGTCGACCACGCCATTCTCAGGCGAGATGAAGCAAACCAAGCGTTTTTTGAGAGGTTTGGTCTAGTGGACGTCCAGACGTTCAAACGTCTAGACGTCTGTATTGCAAGAATATCGGGCGGCCCCAGCAGCTGCCCGGTTGCCCCGAGCGAGCAACCTCGCCCCGGTGGAAGGGCTCGGCCGGGGCTTTGCCGCGCTCGGGTCCAGCTACTGGGAGCCGACGGCGACAGAGGGAGGGGACCGTTGCCCGCGCCGAACTGTCGACCGCGCCGAGCCATCGCCCAGCAGGTGAAAGCGGCGCGGCCCCCGCGAGCGCGCATACCTGGACGTCTGAGCGTTCAAACGTCCAGGCGTCTATGCGTCGGAGGCGTTGCTCAGCAGCTCGAGCACGGCCTGGGTGATGACCTCGCTGATGTCGATCTCCTTGGCCGTGCAGTAGAGCTCGAGCCGCTTGGCGAGCGGGACCGGGAGGTAGATCGTCTTGCGCCGCAGCGTCCGCCCGTCCTTGCGGACCACGTCGGAGCGCGCGCCAGGGGTACGAACGTCTGAACGTCCAGGCGTCTGGGCGTTCACGAAATGCTCGATGGCGTCAGGCCTTGCGCTTCGAGGGGCGGGCGGTTTTCTTAGCTGCGGCTTGGGGATGTTCTTGGCCATGGCTCCTCTTGGCAATCACGAGCACCTCATCGAGGAGGGCTTTGATCTCGGCCGCGGCGGCATCGCGCGGGGCGTACGTGGTGACCCCCTGGCCCATCGCCAGGGACTCCTGGTAGGCGACCCGGTACCCGAGCTCGGTCTTGAGGATCGGGATGCCGCTCGGCTCGAGCACCTCCCGAGCGCTCTTCCCGATCGTCGTCCGGCCCTGCGTCCGCGTGATCAGGATGTACGCCGCGAGCTCGGGCCGAACGATGCGCGCCTCCTCGACGAGCTCCTGCGACAAGGCGAGGGCCCAGGCTTCGGCCGCCGTCGGTCCGCACGGCAAGATCACGATGTCCGCGACCATCAGCGCCGAGCGCTGGATGTCCCCGAGGCGGGGCGGGCAGTCGACCAGCACGAGATCATACGGCGCGGCGATGTCGCGGAGCTGGCGATCGCGGTGCATCGTGGCCCCCATCGCCACGATGGAGGGCGCCGGGCGGTTGGCCTCGGTCGCTACCTCGGCCCAGGTGCGGGCGGTGCCTTGCGGATCGGCGTCCACGAGCAGGACCTTCTTCGATCGCCGGACCGCTTCGGCCGCGAGGCACACCGAGACCGTGCTCTTTCCGACGCCGCCCTTTTGCCCCGCGAGCGCGATCGTCACCACCATGGGCCGGAAACTAGCCGTTCTCGTCGCAAGTGTCCAGACGTTTAGGCGTGTAGACGTCTGAACGTTCAGTCGTCTGAATGTCCAGACGTCTGAACGTCCAAACGTCTGTTGTGGACAGGATCTGTCGTCCGAGCGGAAATAGCTTGCGCGCGGCCGACAAAAGACATTCTCTGAGCAGGTCTGAACGCCTGCCCCGCGAGGGGCCGGCGGAAGGACGCGGGTGGTCCCCCTTCGGCGTGTGCTCCTGGCGAGCGCTCTTCGGAGGCGTCCATCCACGCCCCGCAGCGAGCTGGTCTCGCCGTCGTGGCATCGCTCTGGATCGCGCCGCCGAAGGGCGACGCACAAAAAGCTGCACGCCGCTCGGATCCTCCCGCGAAGTCGGTCCGAACGGCGTGCTGGAGACCCCATGAATCTAGCAGAGAACTATCCCGCGGGTCGAGCCCTCAGTGCGTCCACGGGTGCCGGAGCCGAAAACGCCGTGAATTTCAGCCATTCCGCAGGGACGGAACCCGTCCCCAAGCGAGCGAGGCCCCTCGCGTACCGGGTCCCCTCGACCTGGGCGGCGCCTCCTGTCCTCGAGCCCTCGCCGGACGCGACGGCGGCAGACTGGGGCAACCCCTGGACGCGGGTCCACATCCTCAACGCCATCGACGACGACGAGGTCCAGGCGTTCGCCTTCCTCAACCGGCGGTCGCTGGTGGTGCTCAAGGCGCTGATCCAGCACCGCAATGCGAAGACGGGGCGCTGCGATCCCTCGTGGCCGCGCCTCGGCTACGTCACCGGCTACTCGATCCGCTCCGTGGCCTACGCCCTCGCGGAGCTCGAGCAAGCCCACGGGCTGATCCTGCACAAGCGCCGCCGGCGGCGGGGGGTGCAGACGAGCAACGCCTACTGGCTGGCGCCGCGATTTTTCGAGCTGGCGGGGCTCACGGATGATGTGGGCGCAGCATGCAAAAACAGCATTCTGCAGCGTGCAAAAACAGCATCCCGCAGCGTGCAACCCGTGCAGACAAACAGGGATCCTACGGATCCCAAATCTACAAACACCGGGGAGGGGGAACCTCTGCTCGCGCGATCCGCGACAGATCCCTCCCCCGTGGTGGTGATTTCACATCCCCCGGGATCCAGCGAGGATCCCACCTGGATCGCTTTCGAAGCGATCTTCCAGCGGGAACGCGCCGCCAAGTACGGCAACAAGCTCGGGGGATCGATGCGCGCCGAGCATCACGCCGAGGTCGCCGAGTACCTGCGCTCGCTCACGGAGCGGGGGTACGCCAAGGCCAACGCCCAGGGCCGAGACGTGCGCGAGGGTGACGTCTTCGAGGCGCTGACGGTGGGCCTGGTGCAAGCCTGGCTCGCGCACGAGGGCAAGGGCGGTTTTCTGGCGACACGCCAACATCCGATCGGCGCTCTGTTCGCGGATCTCGGATCGTTCGGCGAGTCGGCGCTTTCGGCGTGGATCAAGCCGCCCAGGATCGCGCGAGGGGAAGGGCTGCGCATGCAGCTGATGCCGCGGGAGATCGCCCGACTGCGCGCGCGCGAGGAAGCGGGTGAGCTCTCGCCCGAAGAGCGCGCGGAAGCGGAGCGCCTCGGGGTGACGTTCGCGCCGAAAGCGGAGCCCAGCCACGCCGCGGCGAAGCTCAGCGATTGCGTGACACCGCAATTGGGGGCCGCAATTCCGCCGCCCCCGGCCTGGAGCGAAGAGGGGACACGGCTTCAGGAGCTCGAGCCGGCCGAGGTCTCGCCCGTCGAGCCGATCGTGGCCGAGCTCATGGCTGCGAGCAGCTCCGAGGACATTCTGGAGGCCGACGAGATCGCCGAGGCGCGCGCAGAGTTTTTTGATCGCGTGCAGCGGCGCGCGAGCCAGGAGGTTGCCCCCCTCGTGGAGCTCGAGGCCGAGAGCAGCCAAGCTGCTCCCGCGCCTGTCGCGGTTCCCTTGCTCGAGCGGGCGGTGCTGCCGGTCCGCTCTGCGGCTCAAAGTCAGGCTCCTGCTCGTGCTCGCGCCTTGATTCCGCGGGGCGCTACGGGCGTGCTGTCTGGCCTCGCCGCGGGGGCGGCTGTGCTCCTACCGCGTCCAGGATCCACCGGTCGCGGTGAAGGCCGAGGGGGACCGGAGCCCGGCTCTTAGCCCTGGCGCGGGCGGCGCATTGAGCGGGCCGGGAGCTGCCGAATGACTTCGACATCCCCCACGGCAGCGCTGCCCAGGCCGGGTAATGTCGACTGCTCCGAGGGAGGCGGCTCCGACGCGGGGAACGGGAGCGAGAGCAAGCCCGCCGCGTCGAGATCCACCCCAGCGGCGCGGATGGCGTTCCGGATCGCCTCGAGCACGAAGGCCGAGCGGGTGATCGTGCGCCCGCGAGTCTGCCCGACGCGCGCGGTGGCGACGTCGAGGGAGGCGAGCTCGTGGAGGGTCAGCCGGGCCGAGAGGAAGGTGTCGGCGATGGTGCTGCGATCCGCTTTCTTGGGGCGGCCCATGGCGTGAATGTACCACACCAACAAGCTGGACCTCGTCGCTTCTGGGGCGTGGCTGAAGGCTTCGCCATGTCTGGACGTCTGAACGCTCAGACGTCCAGACGCTTGAACGTTTGATGGCCCCGTCGCCGAGCCTTTTCGCATCGTTCCTCTCGCTCAGCGCGGTGGCCCCTCGGGATGCCCGAGCCGGGCGCGGTGAGCGGCGTAGGTGCTGTCCCGGATCGCGCGCAGCCCCACGTCCGCCTTGATGCGTGGCCCCCCGTAGGCGTCGAGCCGCAGCAGCCGCGGCTCGTCGAGCCCGTGGCGCTGGACGATCGCGCGACGGTTCGCGGGATCCCGCGCGAGCTCGACGTGGAGGCGCGTGTACTCCTCGATCGCCATGGCCGGCTCCACGGGCTCCGAGGCGCCGGCCGCGACCGGGTGAAGGCCAAAGGGAAGTGACGGCCCCGCGGTGCTCGACGTCAACTACATTCACCCATCAGCGACAATTACATCTCCCCATCGACTGCCTTCCCTGATCATCCCGCGGTCCACTTCGCCGCTGGCTCTACGATCTCTGGCTAGCAGAGCGCCTCGCTGCCGCGTTCGCCCCGCGTCACTGAGGCCTCAATTCAAGCGAATGCTCTCGCCCTTCACCGTGACGTCGTCGGCCGCGTTGATGGTGACCGCGCCCTCGGTCGCGGTGAGCTCGATGCTCTTGGCCCGGAGCCGCAGCTGACCGGGAGCCTCGATGTCCACGTCGATCGAGAGGAGCCGCGCCACCGGCCCCTGATCGGTTCCGCGCAGCTCGAGCAGCGGGGCGCCCTCCGCGGTCGTGACGAGGATTGCCTCATCGCTCTTCAGTGCAATCGTCGCCACGCTGGTCCGCGAGACGTCGGGGCGCTGGGCGTAGCCATCGATGACGCCGGTGACGACGGGCTCGGGTCAGTTCGAGGGGTGCTGCGCGAGCACGCGATCGGTCTGCCGGATCGCGAGGCCATGCAGTGTCGGGAGCCAGCGCTCGCGCGTCGCGCCGAACGCGTCGCTCCCAGCGAACGAGGATCCGTCCAGCCAGCGTGGGATGGTGCGTGTCGAGGCACTCGCCGACGAAGCTCTCTCGGGTGCCGCTCACGGTACGCGAAGACATGATCTTCTCGCCGGTGGAGTGACCGTCGATCGTCGGCAATTCAGGGAAAATATTCCCGGAGATCAGAGCCTCCAGGAGTGTGGACCCGCTGTTCGCTCGCTCGCTCGCTCGTGCACCGCGCCGAGCTCCAGCCCCGGCACCGTGGACAAGGAGAGATCTTCCTCGGCCTCGACAGGGGTGAATGACTCGGCTGAATCACAGCGAGACTTGTCGACAAGACGTTGGGCCATCGGCGCGAGCTTATCGGATCCGTACATGTGGAGCAGCGCCGATGCCCAGATTTGCAGCGGCCTCGCGGCCGGGTTGTCGTCTCGCTGGACGGCCACACCATGGCGACGCCGATAAAATGAAGGGCGAGCGCTCCCTCGCGTCATCAGCGGCAAGATCCCGGGACTCAGCGCGAACGCTGAAACGTCCAGATGTCTGAACGTCCAGATGTCTGGACGTTCGTATGCTGCCCGGGGACCGCTCGCCCTCCGACATCGGCGAGCTGGGCGGCGGGGCGAGCTCCGAACCCTGGATCGAGCGCCCCGAGGGCTCCCGGCGTGACGACGAGGGGGCGTCCGCCGTGTCGATGCTCGCGGGCAAGGTCTCGACGAGACCGATGCGACGTCGACGAGATCGGTGCGGCCTCGACGACAGGCGCGATCTCGACGATTCGGCGCTGAGGTCGGAGCCGTCACGGTGACCAGCAACGGCTGGATCGGCGCCGGAGGCGGCACGTCCGGTCAAGGGCGACAGCACTTCTTGAACTTTTTGCCGCTCCCGCAGGGGCACGGCTCGTTCGGTCCGACCTTCGGCCCGGCGCGCCGGACGGGCTCCTGTCGCTTCGGGAATGCGGACAGGGAGCCCG
>Ga0123336_10004502_pt1 | contig 11290 bp, 13 predicted proteins | sample SSSSmetaG_FD_96466 | JGI IMG/M metagenome (GOLD analysis project Ga0123336, IMG submission 96466) | Glacier valley bacterial and archeal communities from Borup Fiord, Nunavut, Canada, to study Microbial Dark Matter (Phase II) - ​SSSS metaG | ecosystem: Environmental > Aquatic > Freshwater > Ice... | reverse complement strand
TTCTTCCTCCAATTTGGCTTCGGGATCCACCATTAACTTGCCAGGTTTATCGGGATTATTTTTGAGGCGATAATGCGTCACGACGGCGCATTCTTTAGCGAATCCTTCAGCATTTTTCTCTTCGGCTTCAAATAAACTTTTTGGAACGAACAGCGGAAAGTAGGCGTTTTCATGTCCCGTTTCCTTAAACATATCGTCTAAGGCACGTTGCATTTTTTCCCAAATAGAATATCCATACGGTTTGATAACCATGCAACCACGCACGGCTGAATTCTCGGCTAAATCAGCCTTTTTCACGAGTTCGTTATACCACTCTGAATAATTTTCGCTACGTTTTGGTAGGCTTTTGCTCATTTTACTAAGGTTTTAGTGATTAAGTTTCAAAGGGTTATTTGATCGCTAAGTTTTGTTCGATAGTCACAATTGAAATGCAATTTTTAGTTTTCTCTTTACTATGATTATTATATTCTAATCCCTTTCTCAATAATAATATATTTTTGTGCTTTAATTTCGTTTATATTATAGGGGATAGACCTTCATTAAATTGTCTTTATTGTGTTGTTGTGAAACCATCGAAATTTTAAAGATATTTGTCTTGAATTCATAGTCATTTTTATATTAATTTTTTAGGTAAATACTTGAAAATCAAGTCACTAATGCACAAAGTATTTACCCTAAAAACTAAACAGTAATTTATTTTGTTAACAAGGTGTTAAATATGTAGCAAAGATAAGTTTTTGTAGTAAGTTTGACACGAAATATCAAGTTAGTAATTTAAAAAATTTGCAAAATTCTTATTTTTGGTACACATTTTTGTTATTTTAATCATACTTAATTTTTTAAAATCATAAAGTCATGAACATTCAACAATCCATAAAATTCTTTTCAGCTGTTGCGGTGATGAGTCTTGCGGTGGGGTGTAGTTCCTCTAAACAAGTCGCCAAAACTTCTACTAATTCAGAGGTTTATGACGATATGTATGCTTCTGCCAATGAAACACGCCCAGCTACATTAACAAGTCGTGAGCGTTTTCAACAAAATCAGGAGGAAGAATATGCTAACCAAAACCCTGAATATAGGGTTCAGAACAAAAACCAAGTTAAAGGTACAGACGAGTACTATTCACAAAACTGGATAAATTCTCGTCAATATTACCAAAATCAAACACCTTACGGAAACGGTTACAACAACTCTAACAACGGAGGTTTTAATAACTTTAACAACGGAGGTTTTAATAACTTTAACAACGGAGGCTTTAACAACTTTAACAATGGCGGATTTAATTCACCTTTCAATCGTTATGGTTCTGGTTTTAATAGTTGGTATGGAAACCCTGGCATATCATTTGGTTTAGGCTTTGGCAGTGGCTTTGGCAATTCATGGAATAGATGGGGCGGAGGTTACGATTCATTCGGAAATAGTCCTTACGGTTTTGGAGGAGGATACAGTCCATTCGGATTTGGTGGATATAGTCCTTTTAATTCTTATGGTTATGGTGGGTATAATTCTTATGGATACGGCGGGTTTGGTAATGGTTTCTATGACCCCTACAATAGTTTTTATGGCAGAGGTTACGGAAATACATATGTATACAACTACGGAAATAACGTAACGGGTGCTAACAAAAATTATAGTAATCCATCAACACCACGTTCGAGAGACATTTATTCATCATCTGCGTACAATTCGGATTACAATTCTGGTCGTAGTGGAAGCACAGTAACTCGTGGAAATAGAAATGATAATAGCACTAATAATATGAACACCAATGGGGATTATTATTCTCGCCCAAGACGTGATAACGGAAGCAGTGCAGGTTCTCGGACTAATTCAACATCAAGTGGCAATTATTCATACCCATCGTCTCAACAAACGACATCGTGGGGAAACAATCGTAATTCATCTTCAACGTTCTCTACTCCATCTACCAATAGTACATCTTCACCATCCTATGGAGGTTCTTCAGGCGGAGGTTCATCTGGTGGTGGCGGTGGCGGTGGCGGTGGTGGAAGCAGAGGTCCAAGATAAAATTAACACAATATTAACAAGTAAGATCCCTTCAAATAGCACTTTTGAGGGGATTTTTTCGTTTAAAATGCAAGGGGAAATTTATTTTTAATTGTCATATTTGCAGTTTATTCTTATCCTTTACAAATTTTAAATCCATTAAATTTCATGAAAATTTCATTTGTTTTTTTTGCAATAATCTCAACATTTGCTTCCTTGCAAGTTGTGGCACAAGATAATAATTACGATGCTTTGGCGAAGATGTTTTCTACCACAATGCCAACAGGAACGGCACGTTTTCAAGCAATTGGCGGTAATCATTCAGCTTTGGGGGCAGACGTTAGTTCAGCATCGGGTAATCCAGCAGGTTTAGGATTTTATACTCGTTCAGAGTTTAGTTTTACGCCTACTTTTCAAAGCACTAACAACAGTTCTTTGTATGGTCGTGAAAATAGTCCTACGGTGAGTTCAGGTGTAAATAATTTTAATATTGGGAATATTGGCGTTGTCTTTGGCGGAGGTGAACCATCTTATCGTGAAGGCTGGCGTGGATCATTTGGAATAACTTATTCCCGTCAGAATTCATTTTTCAATAATGTAAAATTCTCTGGAATTGGTTCGGGTTATGGAGGTTCTATTACGGATAGTTTTGCTGAATCTGTGAATAGCCAGATTAATGCAGGAGACATTACGCCTGGAAGTCTTGACGCAACGATAAATAATGGTCCGAATAACTTTACGGGTAGTGCAGGATTGTATTATTATGGTTATGTAATTAATCCTACGGGTGTGAAAAATCCTGCTTACGAAGGTGTAGAAGGTAATTCAAAAGCAAATCAGACCTTCGATTTCCAATCAACTGGACGTTCAAGCCAATGGTCTATTTCTTACGGTGGTACTGCCAACGAGAAGTTATATTTTGGGGGAACGATTGGAATCCCAAGTTACAGATACGAGAGTGTGTGGAAATTTAATGAAACTTACAATAAACCAGTGGAGATAGACGGCTTAACTGAAACTCGTTTTGTAACGTCGAGTGGAAGTGGTTTGAATTTAACGCTTGGGACGATTTATAAACCAAATGATATGATACGTTTCGGATTTAGTGTTGCTACACCAACTTGGTATGATATTCAAGAAACAAGTTCAAAATCTTTAGACGTTGCTATTGACCCGACCAAAGGAGTAGATATTGGCAATGGTTCAAATGCAAACATGTTAATTGCAAAGGGTTACCAAGTTATTAAGAGAAACAACAGTAGTTATATAACCAGAATTCCAAAATTATCAACGATTACTTATGAGGATAGTTATAAGTTAACAACTCCTTGGAAACTAAGCGGTGGTGCGGCAATATTTTTCAAAAAGAAAGGATTTATTTCGGCTGATGTGGAATATATTGCTTACAGTGGAATAAAACTAAGTAATCCATCAGAGGATTTGGGTAATGATGATTCTTTTTTAAATGCAGTTAAGAATGTTAACGTATTTTATAAGAACACCCTAAATATGAAAATCGGTGGAGAATATAGAATGGGTAATGTTAGTTTGCGTGGAGGGGTCAATTATCAACAAAATCCGTACAGCACAATATTCGATAAGTCAAATACAATTGATCGTTCGCAGATGATTTATTCGACGGGCGTTGGTTACAGAACAAGTCAATTTTATGTAGATGTTACGGGAATGTATGGAACAACGCAACAGTCTTACACGCCATACAGATTGACCGACAATAAAGCTTACGCTTCAACAAAGATTGATAATAGTTATACAAGAGGATTAGTTACCTTTGGAGTGTTTTTTTGACAGATTACTCATTTGAAATACAGGCGGGCAGTTCCACTGTTAAACCTACAGTGAAACTACCAGCACATGTTAATCGTAATAAAAATGCCTATCTAAATGTTTTGGATAGGCATTTTTATTACTCAAATTCCTCCAACAACCACAAAATTTGCTCTACTTCAATACTTCCATCTATCTGAATATCAGCTTGTTCGTAATATTGAAGACGATCTTTACAGCGTTTTTTAATGTCAGCTAAAAGTTCTTCTTGGGAAGTTATTTTGTTAATTAATGGACGATTATTGGCATCTGATTTTTGAATTCTTTTCAATAAATCTTCGGGCGAAACATTCAAAAATATACTCGTTCCATTGGCTCTAATTAAATCTATTCCATTATAAAAACAAGGCATTCCTCCACCCGTTGCCACGATAAGTCCTTGATTAGGTTGAATTGTTTTCAGTATTTTACTTTCAATCATGCGGAAGTAATTTTCGCCCTTGTATTTAAAAATATCAGAAATACTGGTAATTTCTTGATTTTCGATTAAGTCATCTGTATCAACAAAATGATAATTAAGGCGTTTGGCAAGTTGCCTGCCCAAGGTGCTTTTACCCGATGAAGGCATACCTATTAGGAAAATGTTTTTCATTATTGTTATTTCAACGCCTCCAAAACTTCCTCTTTCTTAGGCACATCCGCATGAGCCCATTTCCCTTTCACAATCCCATCCTTTACCAACCACAAAGTTGGACTTGCTCTTCCGATAGTTTTCAAAACCTTCGTATCGGAGTTTAGTGCAGGTATTCCTAATTGAAATTCGTGACGAAAATTTTCAACTTCTGCTTCGGGTGAGCCACTCAAAAGCCACACTTTGATGTCTGTTGCCTCCAAACTTTTCGCCAAATCACGAATTTTATCCATATCGTCCGAACTTGCTTTTGCCACAACTGGCACAATAATCATTAACTTCTTACCCACGAAACTTTCTGCCTTATAATCCGTTGAATCACCATCTTTCCAAATATTATAATCCGTAATTTTAGCTTTTGCGGCATCTTCATTCAGCGTGACCATTTGTTTGAATTTATAGGTCGTATCGGTTGGCATATCATTGAATTCTATGGATTTACCACCTTTTTCGTAGATATATTTAAATTTCAACGGTTCAGAGGGTTTCATGTTTTTGGGTATATCTTGCCCAACAGCATACGGAAGTCCGTCATAAGGAGGATTGAATTTTACGGCATAAATCGCTAAAAATGTACAGAATACAATCGACATTCCCACCCATATTCCTGTTTTTTTGTCGGCAAAAATGTTCCGTTGCCAGAGGATAATCAGAATAAAAAACATCAACACCATGTCTTTACTAAATGACGTCCAAGGTTTTAATTTAATGGTTTCGCCAAAACATCCGCAGTCGGTCACCTTGTTGAAATACGCTGAATAGAAGGTCAGAAAACCAAAGAAAATAACGGTAGCTAACAATATCCAAGAAGCAGTTTTTAGTTTATACTGAACCAATAAACAAACGCCTAAGACTAATTCCAAGGCACACAAAAAGATGGAAAGATACAAGGCGTAAGGAACCCAAAAATGCCAAAATCCTGCCATAAAAGAGAAATCAGTTGCGAATACATCGAAATATTCTTCGAGTTTGATTTCAGTTCCAACAGGGTCGTTGAGTTTAATCAGCCCCGAAAATATAAAGATAATACCAACAAAAATTCTGGAAAAATGTGCTAAAAACTTCATCATGTATAATGGTAAATTTATGTATTCTACTAAATTAGTGTTTAAAAGTTTGAAGTGATGTTAATGAAAAGTTAAAGTTAAGACAGACTTTAGCGTGTATGAAAAATGAATCAAAAAACTAAAGTCTGTGTTACGATTTCATTTTGATCATACAAAAAACAGCATAATTCATCATGTCCTGATAATTTGCTTCAACGCCTTCCGAAACCAACGTAACCCCTTGATTGTCTTCAATTTGCTTGGTTCTAAAAATCTTCATCAAGATTAAATCCGTCATTGAACTCACCCGCATATCACGCCATGCTTCGTCGTAATCATGGTTTTTGGCTTTTTGCAAATTTAATGTTTCCTCCACTTGTTGATCGTATAAATCACTCAATCCTTGTTCCGAAAATTCATTTTGTTCTGAATTTTCTAACTTTTTTTGAATCAAGGCAATCACACAATAATTGATAATCCCAATGAATTCACCCTCGATGCCATCCTCGATTTTTTGAATGCCCTTTTCTTGAATGGAACGAATGCGTTGAGCTTTGATAAATATTTGGTCGGTAAGACTTGGCAACCTCAAAATCCGCCAAGACGTACCGTAATCCTTATTTTTCCTTTGGAATAAGGTTTTGCAAATGGAAATAATTTGTCGGTATTCAGTTTCTGTTTTGGTCATGTTTTGAGGTTACGCCAGCACAAAAGTACTCAACGTTTTGTAGACATCATTTATATTTTCGCCTTTGCGGAAATCTTTTTGGATGGGATTGTCTGAGCCTTTTATCCAAATCAAAATCTCAGCATCAAGGTCTAAAAGACTGGCAGAGCGTTTTGAAAAGTAGTTAATTGACTTGTAGGGAATCGTCATAAAGTCAACTTTTGAGCCAGTAACGCCTTGTTTATCAACCAAAATCAATCTTTTGTTCGTAAAAACAAACATATCTCGAATCAATTTGAATGACTTAATGATAGTTTCGCCTTCAATCAGAATTGGAGCGAATTCGTTAATGACAGATTCTGATGAAACTTCTGATGAGTTTCCCATTAATGCGTTTAAAAGTCCCATGAGGTTTTTTTATTTAATGTTAAATATTTTTGTAAAAATACGGCTGTGGTTTGGGATTTGCAATTTTAGGGTTTTAAATCTGTGACATGAGAAATTTCCATCAAAACATCTTATCTTTACTTATAAAAAAATAAGCATCATGATAGTTACTGAATCAAATATTGAAAAAATTAATGATACTTTTACCCAAGTGAAGAGCATTTCTTTTAATGAGAAAAAAATGCTCTTTACTCAGAGGAAATTGTCAATATATTTCTTGATAAAATTTTAGAACTAAAACGTATTCTTGATAAAAAAACTCAAAATATCACGAAACTAAATACCCAATTAGAAGAACTCACTTGGTTTTCAGATTTGGATGAAGAATGTCTGATGAAAGTGAACGAGATTATTTCATTGTGTAATGATTTACATTTAGGTCTGTTAAAATTCTACGGTGGTTTAAATCCTTTTATCAAAAAAGGAATTGCAAAGGCTGAAATTAAAGAATTAAAAGAGGCTATTACCGATTTAAAAGAAATCACCCAAGACGTAGAATCTCGTTTTTTCTTTTTACCACAAATGTCCGTATTTACGGAAATCACAAAAGAACTCGAACTTATATAATGAAGATTTTTTGTATTGAAGGATTCAAAGTAGCATTTGAAAAGTTGTTAAGTAGAAAGTCCTACAAAACTATCGAAAAAGACATCATTGATTATTTTTTTGATAAAGATATTACAGAAATTTGTTCAGGGACACGTCTCAATAATAGCGATGATTGCCCGTACATCAAAAAACGATTGAAAGGAAGTGGCAGTTTTCGCCTATATTACTACATTATCATAAAAAACGATTGTCTTTGTATGATGTTCGTTCATCCTAAAACAGACTCTTTGGGTTCTTTAAATATTACTGATGAACATAAGGCTAATATCTACAAGGATGTTTTGGAAAGTATCAAAGCTAATTATTTGTATTTTGTCTCAAAGGTTGAGAATAAAATAGTATTTGAAAAGCAAAGAACTGATAACAAATGCTAATCAACCTAAAACAAACCCTTCTCGACCTCACAAAACCCCGCATTATGGGGATTTTGAACATCACGCCCGATTCTTTTTATGAAGGAAGTCGCTTTACTGATTTATCGAAAATCTTAATACAAACCGAAAAAATGCTTTTGGCAGGAGCAACTTTTTTGGATATTGGCGGACATTCCACTCGTCCAGGGGCAACACCCGTGAGTGAGGAAGAAGAACTTAAGCGGGTCTTGCCAGTCGTGGAGACAATTATCCAACATTTTCCAGAAGCCTTGATTTCAATTGATACTTTTCGTTCAACGGTGGCTCAACAATGTGTGGAAGCGGGTGCGGTGATGGTCAATGATGTTTCGGGAGGAACATTGGATGATAAAATGTTTGAAACGGTGTCCAAATTAAACGTGCCTTACGTGTTGATGCATAGTCGTGGAACGCCCGAAACGATGAATCAAATGACTGATTATGACGATTTAGTAACGGATATTTTGGATGATTTACAGAAGAAAATTTATCAATTACGACAATTAGGACAAAAGGACATCATTATAGATTTGGGTTTCGGATTTGCCAAAACAGCCGACCAAAATTATGTTCTGCTCAATCATTTAGAAGACTTTAAACTCTTGGATTGCCCAATGTTGGTGGGTGTGTCGAGAAAGTCAATGATTTGGCGAAAACTCAATATTTCACCCAATGATTCTTTGAATGGAACTACCGTTTTAAATACAGTTGCTTTAATGAAAGGAGCAAATATTTTAAGGGTACATGATGTGGAGGAAGCGATGGAAGCTGTGAAATTGATGGCTTTTTTGGGTAAAAGTTCTGGCTATTTTATCTGAACTGAAATTGATGGCATAACTTTGGGTTATGCCATCAGTAAAATGTATTAAAATCTAAGTCGTTATCAGCAATGAAGCCAATAAATAATCGGCAATCAATACTGCAATACAACTATTGGTTACTGCCTTCGTACTCGATTGCCCCACTTCCAAAGCTCCTCCACTGGTAAAATATCCTTGAAAAGAAGAAATAGTTACGATTAAAAACGCAAAAACTACGGCTTTAATCAAAGCAAAAGGTACATTGAAAGGCTTGAATTCATATTGAATTCCTTGAATATATTCCTGGGGCGAAATTGCTCCTGTGAGCCATCCAGCTAAATATCCTCCCCAAATAGCGAGAAATGCTGCCACGGTTACTAACATCGGAAACACGATGATTGCCGCAATTATTTTGGGTAAAACTAAATAAGAAGTCGAATTTATTCCCATCACTTCCAACGCATCAATTTGCTCGGTGATTCGCATTGTACCTAATTCTCCTGCGATATTTGAGCCTACTTTTCCTGCCAAAACGATGCCCGTAATGGTTGGGGCAAATTCTAAAATGGTAGAATCTCGCACGATCAAGCTGATAATATAATGTGGCACAAAAGGATTGTCCAAATTGGCAGCAGTTTGCACGCACGTAACCGCACCTAAGAAGAAAGAAACGATGGATACAATCAATAACGAGCCAATCCCGATGAGAACGGCTTCATCGAACACCAATCCAAAATAGACTTTAAATTTTTCCCTGTTTGTGAAAAGTTTTCCAATAAATATTAAATAGCGACCTAATGCTGACATTTTTTTGGTTTTAGAAGTTAAAGGAATTATTAGTAGCCAAAGAGTTAATAAAGTTAAATAGGTCGTTATTGAAACTTCTTTAACTTTGCAACTTATAAAGCAAAGATAATGAACAAAACGATAGTAGTTACGGGTGGCACAAAAGGTATTGGTAGAGCCATCGTAGATAAATTTGCCAATGAAGGATTCAAGGTGTTGACTTGTGCGAGAACTGAAGATGATAATTTGCCAGAAAACGTCCATTTTTTCAAGGCAGATATGTCTAAAAAAGCGGAGGTTTTGGCTTTCGCCGATTTTGTAAAAGCGACTGTAAATCAGGTAGATATACTCGTAAATAACACGGGTTTTTTCTTGCTAGGGCAAATTCACAATGAACAAGAAGGTACTTTGGAAGCCATGATTGAGACTAATTTATACAGTGCTTATTATCTCACAAGAGCCTTAGTTAGCGAGATGATTGAACGAAAAGAAGGTTATATTTTTAATATTTGTTCAACGGCAAGTATTACGGCATATACAAATGGAGGATCGTATTGTATTTCAAAATTTGCGATGTTAGGCATGAGTAAAGTATTGCGAGAAGAACTAAAACCGCATCATGTTCGAGTAACAAGCATTCTGCCAGGGGCAACGCTCACCAACTCGTGGGCAGGTGTGGAATTACCAGCTGAAAGATTTATCGCTCCCGAAGACATCGCTCAAGTGGTTTGGACGGCACACAGTTTGCCCGATTCGACGGTTTTAGAAGAGATTTTGATGAGACCGATGTTGGGAGATTTGTAAGTTCTTAAAATGCAATCCCCAACTCTAACCCAAAACTTGGAGCTTGTAATTTAGAGGAAACTCGTTCTAATTTATTCAAAAATCGAGGTTTATAAGAATCAATTCCTGCCTGTTCGAGAGGAGAGAAATCGGTAGTTTTTAAATCATTTTGACGAGTTACTAAAATCCAATAAGCAAATTTCGCTCTGATAAAAAAGGTTTCTGTTTTATCTAACCAGATTGTTTTTTCAATGACTGGTCCTGCTACAATGGTGTTCATGAATGCCTCAATAACTTTATTTTCGTAAGCATTTTTTATTTCGGATGAATAACTTAATAACGATTCTATTTTAGGAGCTTCATCGGGTAAAATACCCATCGTGATGTTCTTGGGTGTGTCTCTGATGCTGGCGTTAAAAGTTTGAGCAGTTAAACCCACTGAAATGTTTTTTCCAATATTCATTTTGATTTCTCCGCCAAATTGGATTTTTGGTTGAGCCGATACTTTTAGATATTCTAATTCATCTATATATTCATTTTTTACTTTTTGCAGTACATAAAACACAGCATCCTGGTAACGTTTGGGTGTAAATCCCACAAACCCTCCTATTTGCAAACGTTTATATTGCAACTCGTACCCAACATGAACCCGTAAAGGAAGTTGTGAACCTGCATAAATACGGTGCCGAAAATTGGAGGCTTCTGTGAAAGTATTAATAGTACTTTGAGAAAAAACAGAAGAGAAAGAAAGAAATAGGACTAAAATAAGGATATTTTTCATAAGTTTCGAGATATTTTTTTTAATAATTTAAAAACTTATTTTGTCGAATTTTATTATAAAATTAAGGTTTATAAATCAATTTGTGTCGATTTATAAATCCTAACTTATCTAAAACTTAAAACGAAAAACCTAACTCTAATCCAATACTTGGAGCCTGAAATTGGGAAGAAATTTTGTCTATTTTATTAATAAACAGAGGCTTGAAAGTATCAATTCCTATTTGTTCAGTGATTGTAAAATCTTGGGAGAGAAGATCGTTCTGACGATTTGCTAAAAACCAATAGGTTATTTTTGTTTTAATAAAAATAGTATTATTTGTATCTAACCAAAAGGTTTTTTCGAGGACTGGACCTGCCAAAATGGTATTCATATAGGTATTCACTTGCTTGTTTTCATAAACGTTTCGGGCATCTGGCTGATCACTCAAAAAACCATTGATATAAATAAGATTTTCTGGCAGAATGCCCGCTGTAATACCTTTGGGCGTATCTGT
>Ga0123336_10004501_pt1 | contig 11291 bp, 10 predicted proteins | sample SSSSmetaG_FD_96466 | JGI IMG/M metagenome (GOLD analysis project Ga0123336, IMG submission 96466) | Glacier valley bacterial and archeal communities from Borup Fiord, Nunavut, Canada, to study Microbial Dark Matter (Phase II) - ​SSSS metaG | ecosystem: Environmental > Aquatic > Freshwater > Ice... | reverse complement strand
CTCGCCGCCACGCCTGTGCCCGACCCGTCGCGGCAGCAGCGATGACGAGCGCACCGCACTTCACCGAAGCGACGACCGGCTACTGGCAGCGGATCGTCGATGCCGATGCCGATGCCGACCGTGCGGCCCCGGCAAGCGATGCCGGCCCGTGGCGCTTCGGCTACCCCGCGCGGCTGCCGGATGGCCGGGCGCTGATGCTGCCGATACGCCCTCTGGCGAACGACCCCACGCATGCGGTCGCGTCGCTGATCCTGAACCAGGCCGCACTCGACGTGGCCGACACGCTCGGCCGGATGCTGGCTGAGCAGCTTCGGCCGCACGCACCCGAAGTGGTGCTCGGGCTGCCCACGCTCGGGCTCACGCTGGCGCCGCTGGTGGCCCGCGCGCTCGGCCACACGCGCTTTGTGCCGATGGGCTACTCGCGCAAGTTCTGGTACGACGAAGCGCCGTCGGTGCCGGTGCAGTCCATCACCTCGCCGACGCCGGGCAAACGCATCTACCTCGACCCGAACCAGCTGGTGCTGTTGGAAGGCAAGCGCGTCGTGATCGTCGATGACGCGGTGAGCACCGGCAGCACCCTGCTTGCGGCCTGGGAGTTGATCACCTCGCTGGGCATCGACGTGGTCGCTTGTGGCGTGGCCATGCGCCAGGGCACGCGCTGGGCCGATGCGCTGGGGGCGGCGCGCGCAGCCAACGTGGTGGGCGTGTTCGACAGCCCGCTGCTCAGGGCGGTGCCCGAGGGCTGGGTGCTGCGGGACTGACCTGCGATGCAGCCGTCACCGCCGCCGCGTCGAACTCGCGCGTGAAGCCTTCGCGCCAGGTGCGCCGGGTCGAGTCATCGACCCACGCCGCATCCAGCCCGTTCAGCATGAAGCCGCGCAGGTCGACCACGCTGAACCCGAAGTCGTCGATCATCTTCTGCCACGCCTGAGTGGGCGTGACGCGGTGCAAGGTCGGGTCGTCGGTGTTGGGGTGAATGCGCAGGCCGAGGGCCGGCATCTGGCGGATCGGGTGGTCAAGTGCCCAACGCTCGGGTGGCAGCGTGCGCAAGTAGTACGAGTTGGTGGGCACGACGGTGAACACGATGCCGCGCTCGGCGCACTCGTGCGCAAACGCGGGGTTGTCGATCACGGTGTAGCCGTGGTCGATGCGGTCGACCTTCAGTACGTCCATGGCCGTGCGAACGTTCGTCCACGGCATGCCGAACTCGCCGGCGTGCGCCGTGGTCTTCAGGCCGGCCGCGCGCGCTGCCGCGTACGCTTCGATGAACAGTTCCGGCGGGTGGTCGACTTCGCTGTAGTCGATGCCGATGCCAACGACTTCTTCGCAGGGTTGCGCCGTGACCCACTGCACCATCTCCAGCGCTGCGGCCTTTGAAGCTTCACGGTCGACGGCGGGGATCAGCCTGCCGGTGATGCCGTGGTCGCGCGCCGCATCGGCAATGGCCCGCACGATGGCCTGCAGGGCCAGCGGGTAAGCGATGCCCGATTGCAGTGCGGTGCCGGTCGGGTTCCAGAAGAACTCGGCGTAGCGCACGTTGTGGGCAGCGGCGTCTTGCAGGTACTCGTAGGTCAGGCGGTGCAGGTCGTCGGGCTGCTTGATCATCTGCGTGTCGAGCGCGCGCAAGGCTTTCAGCACACCCACCGGCTTCTCGCCGCGAACGTAGAACGCATCGATCTCGTCGCCGGTCATGGCCGCGTTCGCTTGCCGCGCCAGCGCCTTGAAGGTGGCGTGGCGAACGGTCCCCAGCAGGTGGCAATGCAGCTCGACCTTGGGGATGGTGTGGCAGAAGCCGGTGAGGCTTGGCGTCATCGAAGCAGCCATCGACACTGTCACCGATCGCGCGCTGCGGCCGCGAGTGCGCAGAGCACCACCCGTCGCACGCCAGCCTCGTCGATCTGGCGTGCGACCAGCGCGTTCGCCACCGCGCGCCGCGGCACGCGCCATTCGACGACGGTCATGCCGCGCGTGTGCTCGCCCTGGCATTCGGCCACCACGTGGGCAGCCTGGTACGTGATCGACTCGGGCGCGACCAGTGCGGCAGCGGCAGTCGGGTCATACAGCGACATCGGCAGGCTGCCGTCGGCGCTTGCGATGCGCACGTAGCCGAGCAGAAGGTCGGCCAGCAACTCGGCCTTGTGGCCGCCGACCTCGCGGAGCAGCTGTGCATCTGCGGCGTGCAGGCGCACTTGCCGGCAGGCATCGAGCCCGATCATCTGCAAGGGCACACCCGATGCGAGCACGATGTTGATCGCCTCGGGATCGGCGGCGGCGTTGAACTCGGCCGCAGCCGTGTGGTTGCCCGGCCCGGCACTGCCGCCCATCCAAACCAGACGGCCAATGCGCGCCGCGAGGTCGGGGTGCTGTTGCAGCAACACGGCCATGTTGGTCAGCGGGCCGAGTGCCAACACGGTGGCGGGCGCGGCGCGGCCGGCCAGGTAGGCCGCGAGCGCGGCGACCGCATCAGCAGTGGCCAGCGGGCCGCAGCGCAGCGGCAGGCTGCGGCCGGCCGAGGCCATGGCGTCGGCACCGAGGATGTTCTGCGCCGTGACCAGTTCACCGAACAACGGCGCAGCGCGGCCGGCGTGCAGGGGGAAGTGCCAATCGAAACACGCGGCGGACCGCAACGCGTTGTCGACCACGACATCGAGCGGCGCGTTGCCTGCGACCAGCGACATCCCGTCGATGGCAAAGCCGTTGGCGTGCTGCACCGTCAACACCGCCGCCAGGTCATCGAAGCCCAGGTCGGTATCTATCCAGACAGTGTGTTCGGGGTTCGGCATCGGCGGCCGGCGTGGCTCGTGGGGAGTGGGCCGGTGGGTGATGCGCCAGAGGTCCGCAACAGCCTCTAGAAGGGTGTGAGATGGTGGGTGCTGAGGGGCTTGAACCCCCGACCTACGCCTTGTAAGGGCGCCGCTCTACCAACTGAGCTAAGCACCCGTTGTGCTGCTGGCGCAACCCATGCGCTCGTCCAGCAGCTGTATCAGTTCAACGCGTCTTTCAACGCCTTGCCGGGGCGGAACTTCGGGACCTTGGCGGCCTTGATCTTGATGGCGGCACCTGTGCGAGGGTTGCGGCCGGCGCGTGCAGCCCGCTTGCCGACGCTGAAAGTGCCGAAGCCGACGAGCGACACGGTATTGTTTTTCTTCAGCGTCGATTTCACGCCACCAATCACGGCTTCCAAGGCGCGCGTTGCCGCAGCCTTCGAAATATCGGCCTGTTTGGCGATGTGCTCGATCAACTCAGTCTTGTTCACAAGTGTCCCCCTCTGGCGGTCTCAGACATTTAATTCGGGTGGGTGTTTGCGCTGCATGAAATGGCGCCACCGCTCGATCGATTACAGCCTCGCACCTGCCCAGTGTCAAGCGCGGAAACGGATTCTATTCGTAATCCCGCTCCCCTCATTCGCGGGCAAAGCGTCACGTCGTTCGCGCTTTCTCGCTTGACAAGAAACGCGGCCAGACCTATCCGCTGCAAGCCGTTCAAAGACCCGCAGCGGCAGGCCGCGACGGCGCGCGCACCACCATCGCGACACCAGTGGCGGTGAGCGCCATGCCGAGCGCCATGTGCAGTGTGAACGCCTCGCCGAACAACAGATGGGCAAGCACTGCAGTGCACGGCGGCACCAGGTACATCAGGCTCGTGACTTCGGTGGCAGCGCCGCGCTGGATCAACAAGTACATCAGCGAGCTGCCACCCAGGGTCAGCGCGAACACCGACCACGCCAGCGCTGCGATGAGCTCGCCGTGCCACACCATCGGCTCGACCTCGACCAACGCGAACGGCAGCGTTACGACGAGCGCTGCGGCGAGCTGGATCGCACTTGCGCTGCGCACGTCGCACGGCGCGACGAAGCGTTTCTGGTAGAGCGTGCCGGTGGTGATGCTGAGCAGCGCAAACGTGGCGAGCGCAAGATTTACCGGCCTGAGTTCACCGCCGCCGAGCTTGTCCCACACCACGAGCGTGAGGCCGGCGAGACCGAGCACCAGGCCGAGCCATTGCCATGTGCTCACGCGCGTCGGCGCGCCGCGCTTTGCGGGGAACAGCGACATCCACAGCGCCGTGAGCACCGGCTGCAAGCCCACGAGCAAGGCGACCGTGCCCGCGCCGATGCCGGCCTTCACGGCCGCCCACACGCCACCGAGATAGCCCGCATGGATCAGCATGCCCACGACCGCGAGGTGGGCCCATTGCCGGCGGTCTTGCGGCAGCTCGATGCGCGCCATGGCCACCCACAGCCCGAAGCACATCAGCGACAGGGCATAGCGCATCGCGAGGAAGCTGAACGGCGGCGCGTGCGGCATGCCGTAGCGCGCGGCGATGAAGCCCGTGCTCCAGATGAGCACGAAGACCGAGGGCATGGCCTTCACCAGCCCGCGACGGGTAGTCATCGACAACCTAACGCGCCTTCGCGCGGATCTCGGGCAGCGCCTTCTGCAGGTAGTACACCATCGACCAGATCGTCAGCACCGCTGAGGCGTAGATGAGCCAGGTGCCCCACACCTGGGTGTCGATCACGCCGAAGAGCGTGCCGTGGAACAGTAGGAACGGGATGGCCACCATTTGCACCACTGTCTTCACCTTGCCCAGCATGTGCACCGCCACACTGCGCGACGCGCCGATCTGCGCCATCCATTCACGCAGCGCAGAGATCGCGATCTCGCGGCCGATGATCACGAGCGCGATCAGGCTGTGTACCCGCGCCAGTTCGACCAGCACGAGCAGCGCCGCGCAGACCAGGAACTTGTCTGCCACCGGGTCGAGGAAGGCGCCGAACGACGAGGTCATGTTGAGCCGGCGCGCCAGATAGCCGTCGGCCCAGTCGGTGAGCGCGACCACCACGAACAGAACGGTGGCGATCAGGTTGCGCTCAGCGTCGGGCAGCGGCAACTGGAACACGCCGACGATCAACGGGATCGAGACGATGCGCGCCCAGGTCAGCAAGGTCGGCAGGTTGAAGAACATGCGCAGATTGTGGCCCGGTTTGCGCAGGGCCTCGACGCATGCTGCGTCGGGTCGGCGCTGGCGTCTGCGCCCGCGACAAGGCCCGGCTCAGCGGTCGAGCGTGCGTGGCTTGAACCGGCGGTTGTCGTCGAACAGGAAGGTCTCGGTGAACAGCCACGGCTTGGGCAGGCGCGACACGTCGCCATAGGGTGCTGCGCGACGCACGGCGTCGATGGCGAGCTGCACCGTGTCGCGCGCCTGCGTGGGGTGGCGGAGCACGTCGATGCGGCGGATGCTGCCGTCGCCGTGCAGCTCGATTTCGAGCACGGGAATCGCCAGCAGGATGTCGGGCACCGGCCCGGGGTAGGTGCCGCCAGGGTCGGCAGCCACCATGCGCAACGCGGCCTGCTGGCGCACCTCGGCCCAGCTGCGCACGGGCGCAGGTGCGGCCAGCTTGACCGTCGCAGCCTTGGCCGTGGCCGCGGCCACCTTGGCTGTGGTCGACGGTGTGCCCGTGGGCGCTGGTGTCTCCACACCACGAGCCGCCACCGGCGCCGATGGCGGCGCCGAGCTGCAGGCGCCGAGCAAGCCCAGGGCCAACAGGCTCCAGCGCCGAGCTGTTTCAATGCAAAGCACGATAGATTTCCTCTGCAAGTTCCTTGGAGATGCCGTCCACAGTAAGCAGGTCTTCGACGCTCGCGTGGCCCACGCCGCGCAAGCCGCCGAAACGCTGCAACAACTTCGCACGCTTCTTCGGCCCGACGCCGGCGATGTCTTCGAGCTTGCTGCTGCCCGTGCGCACGCTGGCACGCCGTGCGCGCATGCCGGTGATGGCGAAGCGGTGCGCTTCATCGCGGATCTGCGCCACCAGCATCAGCGCGGCCGATTCTCGCCCCAGGCCGATCTTCGGCCGGCCATCGGCGAACACCAGTTCTTCGAGGCCGACCTTGCGGCCCTCGCCTTTCTCGACGCCCACGATGCGCGAGAGCTCGATGCCGAGCTCCTCGAACACCTCGCGCGCCACGCTCACCTGCCCGCGCCCGCCGTCGACCAGTACCAGTTCGGGCAAGCGTGCCGTGCCCTGGGCCGCCGCCTCCACGAGCTTGGCGTAGCGGCGCGTCAGCACCTGGCGCATGGCGGCGTAGTCGTCACCGCCGGTGATGCCGTCGATGTTGTAGCGGCGGTACTGGTCGCTCTGCATCTTGTGGTCCTCGAATACCACGCACGATGCCTGGGTCGACTCGCCAGCGGTGTGGCTGATGTCGAAACACTCGATGCGCAAGGTGTCCAGGTTCTCGGCGGGCAGGTCCAGCGCTTCGGCGAGCGCGCGGGTGCGTGCCTGCTGCGAGCCCTCTTCGGCCAGCAGTTGCGCAAGGCGGATCTGCGCGCCCTTGATGCACATGTCGAGCCACGCGCGGCGCGGCTCGCGCGGCTGGTGCTGCGCCGTGACCTTGATGCCGCATTGCAACGACAAGGCATCGATCAGCGGCTTGCTCACCGCGTGGCTGAGCACCAGCAAGGGCGGTACGCCGCCGTCGAGGTAGTGCTGGGCGATGAAGGCTTCGAGCACCGCGACTTCGGGGGGCTGCGCCTGCCTTGCAGCGCCACCCGCCGCGCCTGCGGTGGCGTCGGTGTCATCGGCGTCGTCGTCGAGCGTGAACGCATCGTCCACATGCTTCGGGAAGTAAGGCCGGTCGCCCAGGTGCCGGCCGCCGCGCACCATCGCCAGGTTCACGCAGGCCCGCCCGCCTTCGACCTTCGCAGCCAGGATGTCGGCGTCTTTCGTGGTCACGCCGGTGTTGTCTTCGACGCCTTGCTGGTGCAGCACGCGCGACAGCGCGCCGATCTGGTTGCGCACCTCGGCCGCCTGCTCGAACTGCAGCGCCTCGGCGCGCGCCATCATCTGCGCCTGCAGTTCGTCCATCAGCTCCTGCTGATCGCCGAGCAGAAAGCGCTCGGCATTGGCCACGTCGATGGCGTAGTCGGCGGGGGCGATGTAGTCCACGCACGGGCCCGAGCAGCGCTTGATCTGGTACAGCAGGCACGGCCGCGAGCGGTTGTTGAACACGGTGTCTTCGCAGGTGCGCAGGCGAAATACCTTTTGCAGCATCTGGATCGACTCCTTCACCGCCCACGCGCTCGGGAACGGGCCGAAGTAGCGGTGCTTCTGATCGACCGCCCCGCGGTAGTACGCCACCCGCGGGAAGGTGTGCGACGCGATCTTCAGGTAGGGGTAGCTCTTGTCGTCGCGGAAGAGAATGTTGTAGCGCGGCGCCAGGCTCTTGATGAGGTTGTTCTCGAGCAGCAGCGCCTCGGCCTCGGAGCGCACCACCGTGGTCTGCAGCCGCACGATCTTCGTCACCATGTGGCCGATGCGCGTGCCGCCGTGGTTCTTCTGGAAGTAGCTCGACACGCGCTTCTTCAGGTCGCGCGCCTTGCCGACATAAAGCACCGCATCGTTCACGTCGAAGTACCGGTACACGCCGGGAAGGCTCGGCAACGCGGCCACGTCGGCGAGCAGGCGCTCGCGCGTGGGGTCGTGGGTGTCGGCGCCGTTGACGTCGTCGGCGGGGCTGCGGTCGGTGTCCGTCATGGGGGGCGATTGTGCCGCGCTGGTGCCGCGCTGGTGCCGCTCTCGTGCCGGTGTCGTGCTGGTCTGGTGGTGGTGCCGTGCCGCTGTCGGGCCCCGGATAATCTGCGTCATGCCTGTGCCCACGACCGTTCCGCGAACCTGGGACCTCTTTTGCCGCGTGATCGACAACCTGGGCGACACCGGCGTGTGCTGGCGCCTGTGCGCCGACCTCGCCGAGCGTGGCGAGACGGCGCGGCTGTGGATCGACGATGCGAGCGCACTCGCCTGGATGGCGCCGCAAGGCGCACCGCGCGTGACGGTGCATGACTGGCACGCGCACGGCTCGGCGGGTGAGCCGGGCGACGTGGTGATCGAAGCCTTCGGCTGCGAACTGTCCGCAGCGTTCATCGCGCGAATGGCCGCGTGCCCGCGGCCGCCGCTGTGGGTCAACCTCGAGTACCTCAGCGCCGAGGCGGTTGTCGAGCGCAACCACGGCCTGCGCTCGCCGCAGAGCCACGGCCCGGGCGCCGGGCTGACGAAGTGGTTCTTCTACCCCGGCTTCACCGAGCGAACGGGCGGGCTGACGCGCGAGCGCGGCCTGATGCACAGACGCGCGACCTTCGATGCCGCGCACTGGCTCGGCGGCAGGGGCCTCGTGGTGCAACCGGGCGAACGGGTCGTGAGCCTGTTCTGCTACGCCCAAACTGCCCTGCCGGCCTTGCTTGAGCGGCTTGCGGCGCAGCCCACATTGCTGCTCTGTGCGGCCGGCGCGGCGACCGAGCAGGTCACGGCCCTCCTGGGCCCGGCGCTTCGTCGCGGCAGCCTGCGGGCCGTGGCGATGCCGTGGCTTGCGCAACCCGAGTACGACCACCTGCTGTGGGCAAGCGACCTGAACTTCGTGCGCGGCGAAGACTCTTTCGTGCGCGCGCAATGGGCCGGTTCGCCGTTCGTGTGGCAGGCCTACCCGCAGGACGACGGGGTGCATCACGAGAAGATCGACGCGTTCCTGGCCCGCCACCTGCATGCCATGCCCGCCGCGCTGGCAAGCGGAGTGAGGGCGCTGTGGGCGGCGTGGAACGGCGACGCTGCTACGCTTCCGGCCGATTGGCCGGACGACCAGGCGTGGGCCTGCGAATGCCGCGCCTGGCGCGCCGGCCTGCTGGCCCAGGCCGACCTCGCCAGCCAGTTGATTGCCCTGACATGATCGGCGCCGCATTGGAAACCGGCTAAAGTCAAAAGCTTTTCGGCAGGCGCACAGGCCGCAGCCCGAACGTCGAACGATTCAACCAGCATTCAACCATCGCACTTTGCGCACCACGCGAAAGTAGCGCAACAAGCGGAAAGAGCAGCGTCATGAAGATCGCAATGGAAATTCGCGCCGGCAACGTCATCATGCAAGGCAAGGACCCGATGGTCGTGCTGCGCACCGAGTACAGCCGTGGCGGCCGCAACTCGGCCACCGTGCGCCTGAAGTTGAAGAGCCTCGTCGGCAGTTCGGGCACCGAGGTGGTGTTCAAGGCCGACGACAAGATGGACCAGGTCATCCTCGACAAGAAGGACTGCACCTACTCCTACTTCGCCGACCCGATGTACGCGTTCATGGACGCCGAGTACAACCAGTTCGAGGTCGAGTCCGAAAACATGGGCGATGCGATCCAGTACCTCGAAGACGCGATGCCGGTCGAAGTGGTGTTCTACGACGGCAAGGCGATCTCGGTCGAGTTGCCGACCAGTCTGGTGCGCGAGATCACCGACACCGAGCCGGCCGTCAAGGGCGACACCTCCGGCAAAGTGCTGAAGAAGGCGAAGATCGCCACCGGCTTCGAGATCTCGGTGCCGCTGTTCGTGCAGACGGGCGACAAGGTCGAGATCGACACACGGACGCACGAGTACCGTAAACGCGTTTGAGTACAAACGCCAGAGACGACGGCGGGCCCGCTTTGCGGGCCCTTCTTTTTTTGTTGTCATCATCTGCGCATGCCGTTCGACTTCGCTGCTGTCAGCTCGCCCTTCCGAATGCAGCCCGGCCTGCGGCGGCTGGCGTCGGGTGAGCCCCAGCTGACACCGAACAACCCGGGAGACAAGGCCTTGCGCGAGAAGCTGGCGGTGCTTTCGGCGCACCCGGCACACGCCTTCGTTGCAGCGCCCGGGTTCGACGCAGCACCTGCACTTCATGCGCTGTGCATGCATGCCAGCGGCGAACACCCGGACGCATTCCGCGCCGAACCCGATGCAGGCTGGACGGCATTGCGGCTTGGCTGGACCGTCCGTGGTGACACGGTTCAGGGCGAGGGACATGGCAAGAGCGCGAACGCCATCGGTGCGTGCCTTCGCGCCCTGCCCGCACCAAAGCGCCTGCCCGGCCTGCTGGCGCTGGCCTTCGCCGAAGACTTCGCCGTGGTCGATTCATCGAGCGGCCGCATCCCGTGGCTCGCGGTGTGCCTGCCGTCGAGTTGGGCACCCGAGGTCAAGGTCGGCAAACACTTCACCGAGGTTCACGCGCCGGTGGCCGACAACGCGCTGCTCATCTCCGCCGCCGATCACCTGATGCGCCTCGTGACCGGGCCGGAGCGCTGGGAGCGCTTCGTGTGGACGATCAGCCGCCATGCCACGCTCGCGCAGCACCCGCTGCACTGCACCGCGGCCGCATGGCCGGCCCCCGATTTGAGTCGCGATGCCGCGGCCGACGCCAGCTCACTCGCCGCGAACGCCTTCTTCCGTACTGAGCGCCAGACCTTCATTCCGGTGCCGGGCGCAGGCCAGGCGGTGTTCACGATCCATGTCGAGAACGAGCCCCTCGTTGCTGCAATCCACAGCCCGGCTCATGCGCGCCAGCTGCACGATGCACTCGCGACCATGAGCCCCGCTGTGCTCGCCTACCGCGGCCTGTCCGATGTGCGCGGCCGGCTGCTGGCGTGGCTCGGCGCCCGCTCGGTGCCGTGAAGGCGGGCGTGACCGCCACGTTCCTCCACGCCTGCGCCCTGCCCGACCGTTGGCAGCGGCGCGAGCGCTTCACGGTGCTCGACGCCGGCTTCGGCGCTGGCGGCAACTTCATCGCTGCATGGCAAGCGTGGCGCGGTGACCCGCTGCGTTGCGAACGGCTGACATTCATCGCTATCGACACGCAGCCGCTGTCGCCGGCCGAACTGCGTGCGGCCCATGCAGACACGGCCCCTGCCGAACTGGCCGCCTTGCTTCGCGACGCGTGGCCACCGCTGACGCGCAACCTGCACGACCTGCGTTTCGACGGCGGCCGCGTGCGCCTGCTGCTTGCGCTCGGTGGCGCAGCCGACGGCCGGCCACCGGCACGCGAAGATATCATCTCAGAACTGGTCGCCGAGGTCGATGCGTTCCATGTCGCCGACTCCGACATGCCTCCCGGCGGGCCGCCCCGCACGCCGGCCGAGCCAGCCGCCTGGCGCCCGCGCATCGCGCAAACGCTGGCCCGCCTCGCCGCGCCTGGCGCGACGCTGACGATGCGGGGCGCCGACGCAGCGGTGCGCGCCAGCCTCGTCACGGCTGGCTTCGAATTCGGGCCGGTGCTGGGCCGCGCCCTGCCCGAGTCAGAGTCAGAGTCAGAGTCAGAGTCAGAGTCAGAGTCAGAGTCAGAGATGATCATGCTGGCGCGCCACGTGCCACGCTTCGCGGCACGCCGGGTGCCGGTGCGGCAGGCGGCTTCAACGCGCGGCGCAAAGCGGGCCCTCGTCATCGGTGCCGGCCTCGCAGGTTGTGCCACCGCGTGGGCCCTGGCCGAGCCGGGCTGGCACAGCCGCGT
>Ga0123336_10004500_pt1 | contig 11292 bp, 9 predicted proteins | sample SSSSmetaG_FD_96466 | JGI IMG/M metagenome (GOLD analysis project Ga0123336, IMG submission 96466) | Glacier valley bacterial and archeal communities from Borup Fiord, Nunavut, Canada, to study Microbial Dark Matter (Phase II) - ​SSSS metaG | ecosystem: Environmental > Aquatic > Freshwater > Ice... | reverse complement strand
GGATGCACTTGTCCGGGTCAATCCGCGCCACGGCCCTAAAGCTCAAATCGAAGTCCTCGTACTTGCCCACTCGAGGAAGGCTCAGGCCCACCGCGTCCTGCACACTTTTAAAGCCCTGGTCGTCCAGCCAGTTGCTCAGCCCGTCGCACAAATCCTCGATGATGCGGTAGCCGTAGTGCATCACGGCGGTGCAGACCTGTAAAGATGAAGCACCGAGCAAAATGAACTCGGCGGCGTCCTTCCAGGTGGCGATGCCGCCCATGCCGCTAATCGGTAAGCGGCGCTCGAGCACTTCTTTGGTCAGCGCCGCGCTCGAGAGCAAATTGAGCGCAATCGGCTTGACGGTTGGCCCTGCGAGGCCCCCGTGACTGCCGCGCCCGCCGATGTTGGGGGTGATTTGAAAATTGTTCAAATCCACGCCCATGATGGAGTTGATGGTGTTGATGAGCGAAATCGCGTTTCCACCCGCCAGTGCAGCCGCTCGAGCCGCCGGTTCGATACTCGCCACATTGGGCGTGAGCTTGACAATCACCGGAATGTGCGCTGCTTCCATGACCCACTCGGTAATCATCTGGCAGTATTCTGGCACCTGTCCCACCGCCGCGCCCATGCCGCGCTCGCTCATGCCGTGCGGACAGCCGTAGTTGAGTTCGATGCCGTCGGCCCCGGTGTCCTCAATCTGCGCGATGATGTCGTGCCACACCTTGCGGTCGGTCTCCACCATCGCAGAAACAATCATGGCCCGGTCCGGCCACATCTTCTTGACCTCGGTAATCTCGCGCAAATTAACCTCGAGCGGACGGTCCGAAATCAGTTCCACGTTGTTGATGGCCAGCAACTTCTGCCCGTTGGCGTGGTAGCCGCCGTAACGGTTGGACACGTTCAGCACAGGTGCACCGATGGTTTTCCACACCGCCCCGCCCCAGCCGTACTCGAAGGCCCGGTGAATCTGAAGCGCGGAGTTGGTGGGCGGCGCGGAGGCCAGCCAGTAGGGGTTTGGAGAGCGGATACCTGCAAAATTGATGCTGAGGTCTGCCATTTTATGTTCCTCGAGAATGGTTTTTTCTCTTGTAGGGGCGAGTGGTAGCTCGCCCTGTGTGCTCGAGCGGTGCTGACGCGGTTTTGGGGTAGTTTTTTGCTCTCGAGTGGACCGGGCGAATCCCCCGAACCGCAAGCGCTCCGCTGTCTTGGCCCAACTTCAGCACCTCTCGGGCTGGGCCGCTTTTGCGGTGGTTCCCCCTTGTTAAGGGGGACCAAAACTTTGTGACTCGAGCGGAAAATCTTTTAAAGTACCCCCTTAACAAGGGGGTCTTCAAGAAAGCGAAGCGCTCTTGAAGGGGGGATTCAAAGCCCAAGCGCCCTCAATCGTCCGCCGCCGCCCTAACCCCCACCAGCGCCCCATTTATCGCTCGAGCGGCCAACTTGCCATCCTGCACCGCCATCACCGTGCTTGCCGAACCCTTGACCCGCACGCAGTCGCCTCCGGCGTACACGCCACTCAGCGAAGTCTCGAGGTCGTCATTCACCCGGATATACCCGCCCTCGAGCGCGAGGCCCCACTTTCCAGCGTGGTTCGGCTTTTCCTGCCCGATGGCTTTAATGATTAAATCACACTCGAGCACGAAGTTACTGCCCACCACCGGAACAGCGCGGGGCCGTCCGCTCGAGTCCATTTCACCCAAATCCATCCGCAGACACTCGAGGCCGACCACGCGCCCATTTTCGACCATCACCCCGATGGGCTGGGTCAAGAACTTGTAACCGATGCCCTCGAGCAGCGCAAACTCGTATTCGTGCTCGTAGGCGGTCATCTCGGACTCGGTGCGGCGATAAATCATGGTCACACTACCCGCCCCGCTGCGCCGCGCAATGGTGGCCGCGTCCACGGCGGTGTTGCCCGCCCCAATCACCAGCACGGTGTTCGCTCGAGGCAGATTTTGCGGAAACATCTTGCTGTTTTCAATGTACTCGAGGCCGTCCAGAACGTGCTCTTCACCCGGAATGCCTATCGCCGGAACCGCGCCCAGGCCGAGGGCCAGAAACACCGCGTCATAGCTCGAGCGCAGGTCCTCGAGCGTGACACTCACTCCCAGCTCGACCTCGCTTTCAAACTTCACGCCCAGCCGTTTGACGCTCTCGACCTCCTCGAGCGCCACCGGGACGGGTTCGCGCAGCACGATGATGCCGTAAGTGCTCAGCCCGCCGCCCAAATCGCGCCGCTCGAGAATCGTCACCGCGTGGCCCAATTTGGCCAGTTCTGCCGCGCAGGACAGCCCCGCCGGACCCGAACCGACCACCGCCACTTTATATCCGGTGGGCGTACCTGGCTTGAACAAATCAATGCCCTTGTGTGACACATAATCGGTGCTGTAGCGCTGAAGTCGGCCAATCGAAATCGGCTTGTGGTCCTTGCCCAGCACGCACGCGCCCTCGCACAGCTCCTCAACAGGACACACTCGAGCGCAAGTTGCGCCCAGAAAATTGCTCTCGAGAATCACTCGAGCACTGCCGCGCAGGTTGTCGGTGGAGATTTTTTTGATGAAGCCGGGAATGTCGATGTGGGTGGGGCACGCCTGAATGCACGGCGCGTCGAAGCAAAACAGGCAACGGTTGGCCTCGACTACGGCCTCGTGCGGACTGAGCGGCGAGAGGTACTCGCTGAAACTGGAATCTTTATTAGACACGTTTAAACCTCGAGAGGGGAGAGTTACACAGCACAAAGCTCGAGTCACTTGGAAAGTGCTCGAGAAAATGATTTTTAACGGTATGGATGCATTCTTCCCCCTGTGCAATAACGTTCGCGCAGGAGGTTCAGCCCTCACAGGAGCCGAATTAACCTCTCGTTAAGCTTGTAATAGGAGTATAGAAACGCTCGAGTGAGATGTCAAGCACATTCGGGTGAGTTGTGCTCGTTTTGCAGAACATTTTGCACATCTGAACCACGCTCGAGAAGAAGCACGCCATTCTCGAGCACTTTGTTTCACTTTTGCACTTGAGATATGATTTTAAACCCTCGGAGTGAAGGTGTGGGCAACTAAGTTGATAAGCGCAGTGTAACACGGGGGTGCTCGAGCAGGTCAGGCATTGGGTGTGTAGTGGCAAAAATAAACCCAGTCATTTCCTGAATATCCCACTCGAGCCAGACCCGCCGCCCGTGCCCAAGACTCTAAAACACTCACTGGAACGTACTCTGGCGCAAACATCTCCTCGCTGACCACGATGCGCCCCCCCGGCTTCAAAAGCCGTTTACACTCGAGCAGCGCGTCCACAGGCTGCGGCACTTCAGTGAGGGTAGAAATCAGTAAAACCACGTCCACGCTGGCACCGGGCAGGGGAATGTGTGAAGCGTCGGCCCGCAGGTACTCGAGATTCTGAATTCCCCTGGTCTGCTCACGGGTCTGCTCGAGGTAGCTTTCCTGCAAATCTGAGGCGATGAGACGGCCACACTGCGCCGCCAGAGCACGGGTGAACAGGCCAGAACCACAGCCCAACTCGAGGACCGTATCCGTACTTTTTAAACTGCACAGCACGGCGGTTCGCGCAGGATTTCGGTACACTCTGCGCCACGGGTTCTCGAGCAGCCAGGACCAGCCAAACGGGATGGGTTGGGGCTTTAAACGAAACCAGACCCTTAGGGCGACCTGAAACAGTACCAACGCGCTCAAGGCTCTCAGCATGGTTTAGTGTAACGGGAATTGCCTTCGGCAACTGCAAACGTCAAACGCTGAACGCCAAAAACAATCAGGCGTTTGACGTTCAGCGTTTGCGACCTCGCAAGAGGTCATTCGACCTATAGCAAACGTCAAACGCTGAACGCCAAAAACAATCAGGCGTTTGACGTTTAGCGTCTTGGACAAAGCAGCACCTATCGGGCCTGTCCGCGTTTGCGACCTCGCAAGAGGTCACTACACGCCATAAAGGAGCCCCTCCACCCGCGCCACCCGCTCGAGCAGCCCGTCTCCCCCCACCACATTGACGTGTCCCATCTTGCGCCCTGGTCTATTCCTTTTGCCGTACAGGTGCAAGTAAACGCCCTCGAGCGTCAAAATCTCGCTCCAGTCTGGTTCAAAACCTTCCTCCCAGCCTAAAACGTTCACCATCGCGCACGGCACCAATGGGGGGAAGTCGTGCAGCGGCAAGCCCGAGACCGCCCGAATCTGGGCCTCGAACTGAGACATTCCGCCGCCGTTTAAGGTCAGGTGTCCGCTGTTGTGGACTCGAGGGGCAATTTCGTTCACCACCAGACTTCCGTCCGGCAACTCGAACAGCTCGAGGGTCAGTAAACCCACCAGATTCCACTTCTGGGCCAACTCGAGCGCCATCTGTCGCGCCTGTTGTTGGGTGGTTTCAGACGCGATGGGAGGCCACACGCTGCGCTTTAAAATGCCGCCCACATGCACATTCTGATAAACCCCGGAAACCCCCACCTCACCGCGCCCATTGCGGGCAACCTGCACACTCAACTCCCGCACAAAGGGAACTATCCCCTCGAGCACGCAGGGAACACTGCCCAGTTCCACAAAGCCCTCGAGCAGCTCCGTTTCACTCGAGACCCGAATCTGTCCTTTGCCGTCGTAGCCCATTTCAGCCGTCTTGAGAATCCCGCTTCCTCCTACGTGCTCGAGGCCGCCTGCAAGCTGATTTTCGTCCAGCACGGCCCAGTAAGGCGCGACCTCGAGACCCGCCACCATCAGCGCTTTTTTCTCTAAAATCCGGTTTCTGGATATCTGAAACAGCGCCCCCGCCGGACACACCGGAACGCTGCGCTCGAGGGTTTCCAAACTTTTCAAAGGCACGTTTTCAAACTCGAGCGTGACCACTTTAACGGCGTTGGCCAGCAGCTCGAGGGTGTCGGCGTTCGTGAAGCTGGACTGAACGTGGGTACTGACCTTCTGTGCGGGCGAGTGCGGGTCGGGGTCAATAAACGCGGTCAGATAACCCAGATTGACCGCCGCGATGCTGAGCATCTGGGCCAGTTGACCGCCGCCCAGAATGCCGATGGCGCTGTTGGGGGGCAGGAGGCGCTCTAGGGGCTTCATGGGTGGACCTCGAGAGTGAGAGGGTTGGAGGGTTGGAGGGTTGGAGGGTTAAGAGAACGCCTCCGGCGGGTTTTTGGTTCTTGGTCATTGGTTGGTTTGTGGTTGAACTTCGAGTGCAAACCGACCAATGACCAAGAACCAAAAACCCGCGAGCAGGCGGCGAGGCCCGATAGGTGCTGCTTTCGCCAAGACGCCCGTGAGGTGCCGTCTTGCTCAAGACGCGGCCTAGCCCGATAGGTGCTGTTCAGGCCAAGACGCCGGAGGCGCAAACTCTGTAACCTCGCCGCAAACCTCACAACTCCACCCCCGCGTAGCCTTCAAAAAACGGGTTCTCGAGCACCGCTTTGGTTTGATTCATCCTGAATCCCTCGAGGCGTTCCCGAATCTCTGCAAACTCGCCTGCTAACATGGCCGCCGCGAACAGCGCTGCATTTTTTGCGCCCGCCTCGCCGATGGCAAAGGTGGCCACCGGAACCCCGGCGGGCATCTGGACCATGCTGAGTAAGGAGTCTAAGCCGCTCAGCGCTCGAGACTGCACCGGAACGCCCAGCACGGGCAGGCGAGTGAACGCAGCTAGCATTCCCGGCAAGTGGGCCGCGCCGCCTGCCCCAGCGATGATGCAGCGCACACCGCGTTGCTGGCAGCTTTTGGCGTACTGCTCGAGCAAATGCGGGGTGCGGTGGGCCGAGAGCACTCGCGTCTCGAGCGGAATATTCAGAGAAGTAAGCAACTCGAGCGCGCCCCGCATCGTGTCAAAATCCGAACGGCTGCCCATCACCACGCCGACGAGAGGTTGAGAATCGGTCATGGCTCGAGTGTACGGGAACTGTGACCTGCTCGAGCGGAAATGGTCTAAATCTGAGGTAAGCCGTGAGCAAAGATAAGTGTTTCTCGAGTTCCGTTGAGGACTCTGCTCCGCTGCATTGAGGTTCCGAAACCATCCTCCGATACTTGACCGATATTTCCGGAATCCCCATCACTCCCCCCGCTCGAGCCGGGCTTCCCCCAGCTTCTCCAGGGCCACGTCCTCGCTGGGCGGGTGGGCTAAACCGGCCCGTGCATCGCGGAACAGGCGCTCGAGGGGGAGGGCGCGGGTCAGGGCCGCCCCACCCGCAGCCCGCAACGCGAGGTCGGTGGCCTCAATGGCCGCGTTCACACACAGCATTTTGGCTGTGCCCAGCGCAGATACCAGGCTCGAGCGTCGCTCGGGGTGCTCGCTCCACTGTCGGGTCAGGCTCAGCAGCAGCGCCTGAGCGCTGGACAAGCCCAGTTCGATGCGGCCCACCGTGCGCCGGATGCTGGGCAGGGTAGCGATGGGTCGCCCCAGCGCGGTGGGAGTGCGCTCGCGGGCGTAGGCGCACAGGGCCTCCAGCGCGGCCAAACCGACGCCCAGATAGGTCGCCGCCACCGCAGCCCAGAACCAGCCCGAACTCGAGGGGTTCGGGGGACCGGGCGCGATGGTCCAGGCGTCTTCGACCCACACGTCCTCAAATACCACATCGAAGGCCCCACTCGAGCGCAGGGACAGCGCGTCCTGCCAGGTCGGCTCGAGCCGGAGACCTACTGCGTCCGCCTGCACTACGAAGCGGGCCGTCGCCTCCTCGCCCCCCATGCCCGCGCTGACCACAAAAAACGACAGCGCGGGTGCGCCGGTGGCCCAGGTTTTGCGCCCACTCAGCCGCCAGCCGCCGGACACGGGTCGGGCCACCGTCTGCGGGCGTCCGCCTCTCGAGGGGCTGCCCAGTTCACTCTCGGAGGCCACCGCGTTGACCAGCGCGCCCCGGAGGGCGACCTCACGCCCGACCTGCTCGAGCAGCGCCTGGGGCCAGGAAAGCGACTCGAAAGCGCTGCCCAGAACGTGCCCAGTCATCGCGGCGGTGAGCGCCGTTGAGGCGTCGCCTTGCGCCAGCTCGAGTTGCGCCAGCACGAATTCAAACAGGTTCGCGCCCGCTCCGCCCAGCGCCTCGGGAACCACCAGTGCCGGATACGCGCTCGAGGACAGGGTTTGATGGTTCTCGAGCGCAAAGCGCGAGGCGCGGTCGTTGGCGTCCACGCGCGGAGCCATCTCGCGGGCGAGTTCGCGGGCGAGCGCGACGAAACGCGCCTCCCTGGGGCTGAGGTCGGCAGGCGTGAGCGCGGTCATCCAAGTGAGTTTAACAGTCTTGGGCTGCGCGAAGAGCAAACCACGGGTTTTTCGTAAACATCGGACCTGTTAACCCTAGCGTCTGAGGTCTGGTTTAAGCCAAGGACTCGAGCACCTTTTCAATCCGCCGCGCTCGAGTTTCCGCTGTTTTGGCCTCGAGCACCAGCCGTACCCATTCCTTGCGCCTCGAGGGGGCCAAGGCGTCGAATGCGGCTTTCTTAGCTGCCTTGCCCTCGAGCGCAGCCGCCAAATCTTCGGGAAGCTCCAACTTAAGCGGCTCGAGGTCGAGTTCCAGCGTCACCTCCACCGCGTCGCCTGCCTTCAGGCCCGAAGCCGCCCGGTGCGCGGCACTCAACGGAATCATGAACACGCCTCCCATCACCGCCACGGTACTGGCGTAGCGATACTCCGCAAGATGCACCACCACAGCGGGCTTTTTACCCGACCCCAGCTCGAGCATGTTCTCGGGCGGCACCTCGATACCGGTGTTGTTCCCCACACCTTTCACTCGAGTGCCAAAGGTCGTTTTCATGGCTCGAGTTTATCCCCTTCGTCCTCGAGCGGCTTGAGGTCCACCCCACTGCGTCCCAGTGCGCGCGCCCCCTCGAGCAGACCGAGCAGCTTCCTCGCCGCCTCGAGCGGACTCAGGCCCTGGGCCTGCACATTGGAAATACAGTTCCGGTCTGCATCGGTGCGGCCCACTTTGGGATGATGGGTCAGATAAAGCCCCAGACTGTGCGCGCTCGAGAGTCCAGGGCGTTCGCCAATCAAAACCAGGACCGTCTGTGCGCCCAGCACCTCGCCCACCTCGTCGCCCAGCGCCACTCGAGCGTCCTGAACCAGCACTATCGGCCCCAGGCTGTACCCCCGACCCTCGAGCAGGGGTAGCAGCGCATTTAAAAGCTCGAGCGCCTGCGCGTCCAGTGCGGCCCCGGACAGGCCGTCGGCCAGGACGAGCGCCACATCGCAAGGCCCCGAACCCACATTCTCGAGCATTTTGCGCGACTCCGGGTGCAGCCGCCGCCCCAAATCCGGGCGCAGCAGATACTGGGCGCGGTCCGCCACCCTGCTCTTCAGGCGAAGGACTCGAGGGCCAAGCCGCTCTATTCCCCGCTCGAGCGCCGCCCAGTCCGGGGACTTCCACACCGCGTCCCTCGCCTCGGCGTGCGCCAACTGAAACTCGAGCGTGGCCGAGAGCGGCGGCGCGTGTCCCACCCGGCCCAGCCCCACCCTGGCCGGGGTGTACTGCTTCAAGCGATTTCCCGAGGTCTGGGCCGGCCTTTCAGGAACGACCTCGAGCGCCTCCCTCTTCTCCCGTTCTTCAAACTCGCTCGAGGCCACGAATCCCCTCCTCGAGCATCAAGTTCACGCCGCCCGTGAGTTTTCCCGCCCGCATCATTCCCCGCCGCTCGAGCCACGCCTCGAACTCCGGCGCGGGCCTCAGTCCCAGCACCTCGCGCAGGTACAGCGCGTCGTGAAACGAGGTACTTTGATAGCCCAGCATGATGTCGTCGGCCCCCGGAACGCCCATGATGAAGTTAACCCCGGCCACCCCGAGCAGGGTGAGCAGGGTGTCCATATCGTCCCCGTCGGCCTCGGCGTGGTTGGTGTAGCAGATGTCCACCCCCATCGGCAGGCCGAGTAATTTGCCACAGAAGTGGTCCTCGAGTCCGGCCCGAATAATCTGCTTGCCGTTGTACAGGTACTCCGGCCCGATAAAGCCCACCACGGTGTTGACCAGAAAGGGCTTGTACTTGCGGGCCACCGCGTAAGCCCGAGCCTCGAGCGTCTGCTGGTCGAGGTCGTAATGCGCCTCGGCGGACAGCGCGTTGCCCTGCCCGGTCTCGAAGTACATCACGTTGTTTCCCACCGTTCCCCGACCCAGCGAGAGTCCGGCCTGATACCCCTGCTCGAGCAGCGCCAGGTCAATGCCAAAACTCGCGTTGGCCTTCTCGGTCCCGGCGACGCTCTGAAAAATCAAATCCACCTTGGCCCCGCGCTCAATGGCCTCGAGCGTGGCGGTGATGTGCGACAGCACGCAGGTCTGGGTGGGAATACTGTAGCGCTCGAGCAACTCACTCAGCATCTCGGACACCTCGAGCACCACCTTGTAGCCGTCGCTCGCCGGATTGATGCCGATGACCGCATCTCCCGCGCCGTAACTCAAACCATCTAAGGTACTGGCCAGAATCCCGCGCAGGTCGTCGCTGGGGTGGTTGGGCTGAAGCCGGGTGGCCAGCCGTCCCTCGAGTCCCACCGTGCTGCGAAACCCGGTCACGACCTGCCTTTTGCGCGCCACGGCAATCAAATCCTGGTTTCGCATGAGTTTGCACACCGCCGCCACCATCTCCGGGGTGAGGCCCCAGGTGACTTGCTCGAGCACGGTGTTATCGGTAGTCTCCCGCAGCAAAAAATCTCGCAGCTCTCCCACCGTAAAACTCGCAATGGGCCGAAACGCCCCTACATCGTGCGACTCGAGAATCAGCCGCGTCACCTCGTCCACTTCCGGGGGAATCAAGGGGTGCTCGAGAAAGTCCGTCAGTGGAACCTCGGCCAGGGCCACCCGCGCCAGCACCCGCTCGAGCTGACTGTTTGCCGCGATTCCGGCCAATTGGTCCCCACTTCTCTCCGGCGAGGCTTTGGCCAGCAGTTCGCCAAGGGTTTTGAAGCTGTAGACCACGTTTTTGTAAGGGGTGGTGTAGGTCATGGGTGGGCCTTTGGTGGTTATATTGTCGGTTATTCGTTTTTCGCCGTGTTTACAATTAAGTTCTATGCTGCCCGACCTCTTGCTGCTTTTATAGCTTATACATAAATACAGGACTATCCATAGATGGAAATCGAATATCCTCTATTAACGGTGATCGGCCAGATTCCATTGGTTGTATGTTTAGTGTCTGCGAAGACTTTTTCATAACATCACTAAAGGTCATATTTAATGGAATCCACACATTATTATAAATTAAATCGTGGCGAAGTCCTATTTTACTATCTTCGTCGAGACTATAAATTTTTGCAAGCGGTACAACTATGCTATTGTTTGCGTCACAATAAAAAGTGTGCGAATATTCCGTAAAAGCTTTGGTACTATCCAAGATGTTATAAACATCTACTGAAAGAGGGTTGCGTTCCTTCGTATTGTCCTTATAAAATCCAATATAACTTTCCAGATAATACTGCTTAAATCTTATATTAACTGCGCCCATCCTATCTTTATTAACGCATTTTAAAACTAAATAGATACCACCTTCTTTGTGCAAAAACAAATTAAGAGCTTTTTGACTATTAAGGTTGTTTAAATCTTCTGCAATTTTGGGATCACGTTCAAATATGGGACCGGGATACTGGAGAGGGATTTTATCTGGCTGCTCCCTAGGGCTACTTATTTGATTAGGTAATTCGATATCATTTTCGGAGTTGTAATACGGACACTTGGGATAGCATATTTTATAACTAGCTTGAACGCTTGGTTCATCTTTTTGCAGTTCAAGGCTAAGTTTTGTGTTAAGTAATGTCTGACCTTCAAGATTAATGAGGCCAACCAACAACGCAACTATAGCTGTCAGTCCACTTATAATCTGACCTTGAATACTCGTGAAACATTGTTTAAGCAACGTGATTATTCCTTGCATACCTAGCCTCCTTATACTAACTATCGCGTTTTAAAGATAGTAAGATTTAGATTGAGTAGTTCCGCAGAGAAAACGAGGGGGTATCGAACCCATCTGGCGTTGGCTCATCGCCCATCCCGCTCAAGCTTGCCTCTCCGCTTACTTTCTCGCCTCTTGTGCGGACCTACTTACCCCTCACTGCGCGGTCATCCCCCCATCCGCCGCAATCACGCTTCCGGTCATAAACGAAGCCTCGTCCGAGGCCAAAAACAGCGCCAGATGGGCAATCTCTCGAGGCTGTCCAGGCCGCCCGATGGGTTGAAAGCTCGAGATGTTGGCGTAAATCTTCTCGAGTCCACCCATCATCTCGGCGTGGGCATAGTTAATCGGGGTGTCCACCCAGCCGGGGCAGATGCAGTTGCAGCGAATCCCCTGCTGCGCGTAATCCAGCGCCACGCCACGGGTCAGCATCACCACCGCGCCCTTAGACGCCGAGTACACG
>Ga0123336_10004499_pt1 | contig 11297 bp, 9 predicted proteins | sample SSSSmetaG_FD_96466 | JGI IMG/M metagenome (GOLD analysis project Ga0123336, IMG submission 96466) | Glacier valley bacterial and archeal communities from Borup Fiord, Nunavut, Canada, to study Microbial Dark Matter (Phase II) - ​SSSS metaG | ecosystem: Environmental > Aquatic > Freshwater > Ice... | reverse complement strand
CTTGGCCTCGCGCGAATCGGTAGTGCGGAGACTGCGGGTGATGTGCGTCTTGTTGGCGGGATACGCCGCAAGGATGCCAGCAGGTATGCGGCGTCGGACGTACTTGTTGCCCCCCTTACCGCGGGTGTAAATGCCTTCAGCAATAGATTTCATGGTCTGCTCCACAAAGGTTGTGTGTAACAGACCGTGTAGCAATCGACTGTTTAGCCTATTGCGTAAGTGCTTGTAATCACAAGGAAAACAAGCACTTGCGAAGGGACTAGAGCTTGATGGGGTGGCTGATGGGACTCGAACCCACGACAACCGGGATCACAACCCGGGACTCTACCAACTGAGCTACAGCCACCACGGAACCGCTGAGTCATCGCGCATTGCACGCGATGAGGAGTCTTGGCCTGCCCGGCGGGACTCGAACCCACAACCCCCGGCTTAGAAGGCCGGTGCTCTATCCGGTTGAGCTACGGGCAGCGAGAAATACGGTGTACCGAACGACTTCAGACCATCTTGGTCGGGGCGGCAGGATTTGAACCTGCGACATCCTGGTCCCAAACCAGGCGCGCTACCGGGCTACGCTACGCCCCGAACGAAGCCGCGCATCATAGCGCCGCGTCCCCTTCGGGTCAATGAAGCCTTCGGCGACATCCGTGCGACGGTGCGGCCGCACGCGCCGCAGACCGCTCCTCAACGACCGACGATCCCGTCCGTCGCGCCACGCGACCGCGTCGCGCGCCGACCGACAACGAAAAGGTCCCGCCGCATCCCTTCAAACCAATAGCCGGATCGGCGGACCCATCCTCTTCTTACCAGGGCCCCTGCGTTCTCAGGCGACGCCGCGCAACGTCTCCTGGAGAAGCCATGTCGTCCTTCCGCCTCGCGTCTCGTCCCCGTCGCAGACCGTATCTCCTGATCGCGTTCGCGGTGGCACTCGCCGCGGCCGGCGCCACCAGCGCCGACGACTTCGGATTGTCCGTCGCTGGCGGCACCGCCAACGGGCGCATCGACTGCGTCGATGACTTTCCCTGCGATCACCGCAGCGGCTACCTGAAGCTCGCGGCGGCCTACCGGGGAATCGATCCCCTCGAATTCCAGCTCGCGTACTTCCATGTCGGCGACCTCAAGGGCGCCGACACGACCCCGCTCGACACGCGCTTCGGCGGCACCTTCAAGCTCAGCGGCATCGCCGCGACCCCGCGCGCACCTCGTGAGACGCGTCGACGCGACCGGAACCGTCACGCCCGTCTCGAGCCTGGCCTTCAGCGGCGGGGCCGTCGACGGCGTCGGCAGCGCCGCGCAGTTCATCGGCAACGGCCAAGCTGTCGCCGTCGCACCGAACGGGACGCTGTACTTCACCGACCAGTACGGGCTGGCGCGCAGCCTGGCCAACGGGACGACGGTCCCGCTCAGCGGATCGACGTCCAGCGCGGCGCCACCGATGGTCCCCGGACGACCGCGCGCTTCCAGTCGCCGAACCAGGCCGTCCTCGCGCCGGACGGAAGCCTCTACGTCATCGACTACTCGGTCATCACGACATCGTCGTCGCTACGGCGCATCGCCGCGGACGGGACCGTGTCCACGGTGCCGGGCGGCACGAACGTGATCGGCGTCGCGGTGGACCCCAACGGCACGCTCTACGTGGCCCAGCAGCAGGCCTTCTCGCAGACCCTCGGCGTGCTGGACCCGGCCAGCGGCGTGTTCACGCCGATCATCGGCACCGGAACCGCGGTCGTGCTCGGCGACGTGTCGCCGAGCCTGGGTCCGCAGATCGGCTCCATCGCCTCGCACGGCACAAAGCAGATCGCCGTCGTGTCCGGCAATCAGCTGCTGCTGGTGACGCTGCCGTAAGTCAGCCGAAGCGGCCGGTGATGTAGTCCTCGGTCTGCTTCTTGGTCGGCTTGATGAAGATCTGGTCGGTGTTGCCGAACTCGATCAGCTCGCCGAGATACATGTAGGCCGTGCGATCCGAGCAACGCGCGGCCTGCTGCATGTTGTGGGTGACGATCACGACCGTGTAGTCGCTCTTGAGCTCGTCGATCAGTTCCTCGATCTTGGCCGTCGAGATCGGATCGAGTGCCGAGCACGGCTCGTCGAGCAGCAGCACCTCGGGCTTGATCGCGATGCCTCGCGCGATGCACAGCCGCTGCTGCTGGCCGCCGGACAGGCCGCTGCCGTTCTGGCCGAGCTTGCTCTTCACCTCGCCCCACAGCGCTGCCTTGGTCAGAGCCCACTCGACACGCTCGTCCATCTCGCCCTTCGACAGGTTCTCGAAGAGCTTCACGCCGAACGCGACGTTGTCGTAGATCGACATCGGGAACGGCGTGGGCTTCTGGAAGACCATGCCGATCTTGGCGCGAATCAGCGCGACGTTGGTCTTGGTGGCGAGCAGATTCTCGCCGTCGAGATTGATCTCACCTTCGGCGCGCTGCTCGGGGTAGAGCTCGAACATACGGTTCAGCGTGCGCAGCAGCGTCGACTTCCCACAACCCGAAGGACCGATGAAGGCCGTGACCTTCTTCTCCGGAATGTTCAACGTGATGTTCTTGAGCGCGTGGAACTTGCCGTAGTAGAAATTGAGATCCTTGACGCTGATCTTCGGGCTTTCGGTTTCCTGGAACGATGCGGTTGCCATACTGGTGCCCTGAGTTAGTCATTCGTGCCATCAAGTCGCCTCGCAACGGGGATGAGCGCAAGGCGCATGAGGTGGTCGATACCGCTTGGTATCGAGCGCCTCGTGCAACGCCGCGATCGCCCCGTTGAGAATCGCCCCGTAGGGGTTGGACCAGGCGACGCCCTGGCGCATCTGCAGAGTCGGGTCGATACCACGCGGTATCGACCCGACTCTGCAACCGCACCATCATCACCGCCTGGTCCAAACTTGATGGCACGAATGACTAACTCAGGGCACTACTGATTCTTGGGAGAGAAGAAGGTCCGGGCCAGGATGTTGAGACCGAGCACGCCGACGGTGATGATCAGCACGCCGGCCCACGCGAGGTCCTGCCAGTTCTGGAACGGGCTCATCGCGAACTTGAAGATCGTGACGGGCAGGTTCGCCATCGGCTGGCCGAGGTCGAGCGACCAGAACTGATTCGACAGCGCCGTGAACAGCAGCGGCGCGGTCTCGCCCGAGATGCGCGCGACCGCCAGCAGCACACCCGTCACGACGCCGGCACGGGCCGACTTCAAGGTGATGCTCATGATCACCTTCCAGCGCGGCGTGCCGAGCGCGAAAGCCGCCTCGCGCAACGTGTTGGGGATCAGCTTGAGCATGTTCTCGGTCGTTCGCACGACGACCGGCACGACCAGCAACGCCAGCGCGACGACGCCGGCGAAGCCCGAGAAACTCTTGGTGTGCGACACGTAGATCGCATAGACGAACAGGCCGATGACGATCGACGGTGCCGACAGCAGGATGTCGTTGATGAAGCGCGTCACCGACGCGAGCCAGCCGTTGCCGCCGTACTCCGCCAGGTAGATGCCGGCGAGAACGCCGATCGGTGTGCCGATCAGCGTCGCCATCGCGACCATGATCAACGAACCCACGATCGCGTTGGCCAGGCCGCCGCCTTCGGTGTTCGGCGACGGCGTCATCTCGATGAAGGTGTGCGCGGAGAGACCGGCGACTCCCAGCGACACGGTGGTGATCAAGATCCAGATCAGCCAGAACAGACCGAACGCCATCGCGGCCAGCGAGAGCGTCAGGGCGACCTTGTTGACGATCTTGCGGCGGCCGAAGACGGGGTTGCTTGGCGTCTTCGCGACGACGGCGCTCATGACTTGGTCCCTTCTCCGGCCTGCAGGCGCACCAGCAGGACCTTCGAGAACGCGAGGACGATGAAGGTGATGACGAACAGGACGAGCCCGAGCTCGATCAGCGCGGCGGTATGCAAGCCCGGCGCCGCTTCGGCGAACTCGTTCGCGAGCGCCGACGTGATCGAGTTGCCCGACGAGAACAGCGAGACGTCGTTGAGGATGTTGGTGTTGCCGATCACGAAGGTCACGGCCATCGTCTCGCCGAGCGCGCGGCCCAGCCCGAGCATGATCCCGCCGACGACCCCGGCGCGCGTGTAGGGCAGCACCACCTTCCACACCACTTCCCACGTCGTGCCGCCGAGACCGTAGACCGATTCCTTCAGCAGCGGCGGCGTGACCTCGAAGACGTCGCGCATCACCGACGCGATGAACGGGATGATCATGATCGCGAGGATGATGCCGGCGCACAGCAGGCCGATGCCGATCGGTGCGCCCTGGAACAGCTTGCCGATCACCGGGAGCTTGCCGACGGTCGCGCCGAGCGGCGTCTCGATGTATTTGGCGAAGATCGGCGAAAACACCAGCAGGCCCCACATGCCGTAAACGATCGACGGGATCGCCGCGAGGAGCTCGATCGCGGTGCCGAGCGGACGCCGCAACCACGCGGGGGATAGCTCAGTGAGGAACAGCGCGATGCCGAAGCTGACCGGCACGGCGATCACGAGGGCGATCAGCGACGTCACGAGCGTGCCGTAGATCGGCACCAGCGCGCCGAACTTGTCGGCCTGCGGATCCCACGTCGATTCGGTGATGAACGAGAAGCCGAACTTCTGGATCGACGGCCAGGAGCTGATGACCAGCGACACGATGATGCCGGCCAGCACGAACAGCGTCAGCAACGCGGCGAGTCGCGTCAGGTTGAAGAAGATCGTGTCGCCCAGACCACTTTGTGTCTTCGCGGCATTCTTCGGATCGGGCTGCCTTCGCATGACTTGGGGCAGGGTCAAAGTGGTCGTCGCGTCCATGTCCGCTCTCCGTCGAGTACCTGACAAGATTGCGGCGAGCGACCGGTCACCCGATCGGCTCGCCGCGAATCCTACCGGATATTACTTACTGATCGGCTTGCCCGATGCATCCTTCAGCTCACGAGCCCAGGTGGCCCGGATCGAAGCGACCAAGGGCGCGGGAAGCGGAACGTAGTCGAGGTCTTCGGCGAGCTTGCCGCCGTTTTTGTACGACCAGTCGAAGAACTTGAGGACTTCGGCACCCTGCTCCGGCTTGTCCTGCGTCTTGTGCATCATGATGAACGTCGATGCAGCGATCGGCCAGGCATCCTTGCCGGCCTGGTTCGTCAGGATCACGTAATAGCGGTTCTTCTCCCAGTCGGCGCCGACCGCTGCCGCCTGGAAGGTCGAGTCGTCGGGCTGGACGAAGTTGCCGGCCGCGTTCTGCATGCTCGCGTAGGGCATCTTGGACTGCTTCGCGTACGCATATTCCACGTACCCGATCGAGCCCGGGATGCGCTGGACAAATGCCGAGACACCCTCGTTGCCCTTGCCACCAGTCCCCAGCGGCCAGTTCGGCGCGGTGCCTTCACCGACCTTGGCCTTCCACTCGGCATTGACCTTCGAGAGGTAGTTGGTGAAGTTGAACGAGGTGCCCGAGCCGTCGGCGCGGTGCACGACGGCGATCGCCGTGTCCGGCAGGGTGAGCGACGGGTTCAAGCCCTTGATGGCCTCGTCGTTCCACTTGGTGACTTTGCCCAGGAAGATGTCGCCGAGGACCTGACCGGTGAGGCGCAGCTTGCCGGCCTCGATGCCGGGAAGGTTGAACACCGGCACGATGCCACCGATGACCGTCGGGAACTGGACGAGTCCCTTGGCATCCAGCTCTTCCGGCTTGAGCGGAGCATCCGAAGCGCCGAAGTCAACCGTCTTGGCCTCGATCTGCTTCATGCCGCCACCGGAGCCGATCGACTGATAGTTCAGGCGATTGCTGGTGGCCTTGTTGTAGGCGTCGGCCCACTTGGAGTAGACCGGTGCCGGGAAGCTGGCACCGGCGCCGGTGATGTCGGCCGCGTGCGCGCTACCGACGACCAAAAGCGCTGCGAAGGCAGCTTTCGAGACGAAATTCATGGGGGATTTCCTTGAGAAGTGCAGCGAATTGATTGTCCGACTGAGCGGGGCGAACAATAAGTACGCGCAATGACAATGTCATGACACTTCTCGAGGGGCGCCGGCCGCTCAGACTGCCCCTTCCAGACTGGCCACCAGGCGCTTGGCCGCGGTGGCCGCGACGACCTCGGATTCGGCCTCCACCATCACCCGCAGGAGGGGCTCGGTACCGGACGGACGGATCAGGATGCGGCCGTTCTCGCCGAGGTCGGCCGCCACCGACTCGCGCGCCCGGGCCAGCGGCGCGTAGCGCTCCCAGTCGAAACCCTTTCCGATCTTGACGTTGATCATGGTCTGCGGGTACAGGCTGACCGCGGCCGTCAGTTCGGCCAGCGTGCGCCCGTTGCGGCGGATCGACGAGAGCACCTGCAGCGCGCTGACGATGCCGTCGCCGGTCGTGTGCTTGTCGAGGCACAGCAGATGCCCCGAGCTCTCCCCGCCCCACAGCCAGCCCTTCTCCACCATCATCTCCAGCACGTAGCGATCGCCGACCTTGGCGCGCGCGAACGGGACGTGCAGGTGCCTGAGGGCGTTCTCGACGGCAAGATTGGTCATCAGCGTGCCGACGACCCCGGATTGCTTGCCCTGCTCGATGCCGTCGCACACCACGACGTAGAGCAGCTCGTCGCCGTTGTAGAGGCGGCCGGCCGCGTCGATCATCAGCAACCGGTCGGCGTCGCCGTCGAGGGCGATGCCAAGATCCGCGCGATGCGTCTTCACCGCGGCCTGCAACGCCTTCGGATGCGTCGCGCCGATCTTCTCGTTGATGTTGAAGCCGTCCGGCGACGCGCCGATCGGGATGATCTCGGCTCCCAGTTCGTGGAAGACGTGCGGCGCGATCTCGTAGGCGGCGCCGTTGGCGCAATCGACCACGATGCGCATGCCCTTGAGGTTCAGCTCGTTGGGGAACGTGCTCTTGCAGAACTCGATATAGCGCCCGGCCGCGTCGTCGATGCGCTTGGCGCGGCCGATCGACTCGGACGGTGCGCAGATCATCGGCTTCTCGAGCAGGGCCTCGATCTCCAGTTCGACCGCGTCGGGCAGCTTGGCGCCTTCGGCGGAGAAGAACTTGATGCCGTTGTCGTAGTAAGGATTGTGCGACGCGCTGATCACCACGCCGGCGGACAGCCGCAGCGCACGCGTGAGATAGGCGACCGCGGCGGTCGGCAGCGGCCCGGTGAGCTGGACGTTGACGCCAGCCGACGTGAACCCGGCCTCGAGCGCCGCCTCGATCATGTAGCCCGAAACGCGCGTGTCCTTGCCGATCAGCACGGTCGGCTTCGAACCGGTGTCGTGGCGCTTGAAGACCTGACCCGCGGCATGACCGAGGTGCAGCATGAAATCGGCCGTGATCGGCGCCTCGCCGACCCGACCGCGCACGCCGTCCGTCCCGAAATACTTTCTGCTCATTGCCGAAACTCTCCCCGCTTCGAGAGGGCGGATGCTACACCGGCCCCGACGAGTGAATGGATGGAAACACGGAGGCGTCCGCCTACGCCGGGTCGTGCCGTACCGCGCTCCAGACCCGCAGTGCATCGACCGTCGCAGCCACGTCGTGGACCCGCACGATCGACGCCCCGCTCTCGACGGCGACCAGAGCGGCTGCCACGCTGCCGACCAGTCGTTCGGCCACCGGCTTTCCCGTGATCGTTCCGATCATGCCCTTGCGGGACAGGCCGACCAGCACCGGAAAGCCGAGGTCGACGATCGTGTCGAGCCTGCGCAACAGCGCCAGGTTGTGGTCGAAACCCTTGCCGAAGCCGAAGCCGGGGTCGAGCACGACCCGGTCGCGAGCGACGCCGGCCCCGAACAGTGCATCGGCGCGCTGCCGGAGAAATGTAGCGACCTCCGCGACGACATCGCCGTAGGCCGGGTCGCGCTGCATCGTCGCGGGTTCGCCCTGCATGTGCATCGCGCACACCGCGCAGTCGGAACCGGCGACCGCTACCCGTGCGTCGACGCTCGCGAAGCCCGCGACATCGTTGATCATCGACGCCCCGGCATCGAGTACGCGGCGCATCACCGCGGGCTTGCGCGTGTCCACGGAGACGGGCACCCGCGCGTCGCGGAGGGCCGACAGGAACGGCAGCAGGCGCGCCGCTTCCTCCGTGTCCGGCACGGTCACGGCCCCGGGTCGCGTCGATTCGGCACCGACGTCGATCAGGTCGGCGCCCTCGTCGATCAGTTGCACCGCGCGCGCCACGGCCTGGTCGAGCTGCTCGAAGCGGCCCCCGTCGGAGAACGAGTCCGGCGTCAGGTTGACGATCCCCATCACGATGGGACGGCCGAGGTGGAGGCGAAACCGGCCGCAGCGCAACGTGCGACCCGGTGCGGCAGGCACGCGGTTCATCAATCGGGCTTCGAACGAAAATCGCCCGGACGAACCGGGCGATCTCGAAGGCGCTGGACGATCAGGCCGGGGCCGTCACGCTCGGCTGGGCGCCCGTTCCCGACGTCGTGCTCAGCGTCGGCGAATTCGTCGAGCTGCTGGGCGGCTTCGGCGGACGCGGCGGCTTGCCTTCGACGATGTCGTTGATCTGGTCGGCGTCGATGGTCTCCCACTCGAGCAGCGCCTTGGTCATGGCCTCGACCTTCTCCCGGTTCTCGATGATCAGCCGCTTCGCGAGCTGGTACTGCTCGTCGATGATGCGACGGATCTCGTCGTCGACCTTCTGCATCGTGGATTCGGACACGTTCTTGGTGCTCGTGACCGAACGACCCAGGAAGACCTCCCCCTCGTTCTCGGCGTAGACCATCGGTCCGAGCCGGTCGCTCATGCCATAGCGCGTCACCATGTTGCGGGCCATCTCGGTCGCGCGCTCGAAGTCGTTCGACGCGCCGGTGGTCATCTGATTCATGAACACCTCCTCGGCGATGCGGCCGCCGAACAGCATCGAGATCTGCTGGAGGATGTAGTCGCGGTCGTACGAGTACTTGTCCTTCTCGGGCAGCGACATCGTGACGCCCAGCGCACGTCCGCGCGGGATGATCGTCACCTTGTGGACCGGATCGCACTTGGGCAGCAGCTTGCCGAGGATGGCGTGGCCGGACTCGTGGTAGGCCGTGTTGCGACGCTCTTCCTCGTCCATGACCATCGTGCGCCGCTCGGCGCCCATGATGATCTTGTCCTTGGCCTTCTCGAAATCGATCATCTCGACGAGACGACCGACGCGACGGGCCGCGAACAGCGCCGCCTCGTTGACCAGGTTGGCCAGGTCCGCGCCCGACATGCCGGGCGTGCCGCGGGCGATGATGTCCGCCTTGACGTCCTGGGCGACCGGCACCTTGCGCATGTGCACGTTGAGAATCTGCTCGCGCCCGCGGATGTCCGGCAGCGGTACGACGACCTGGCGGTCGAAGCGACCCGGGCGCAGCAGGGCCGGATCGAGCACGTCCGGACGGTTGGTGGCCGCGATCACGATCACGCCCTGACCCGTCTCGAATCCGTCCATCTCGACCAGCATCTGGTTGAGGGTCTGTTCGCGCTCGTCGTTGCCGCCGCCGAGTCCGGCGCCGCGCTGACGACCGACCGCGTCGATCTCGTCGATGAAGATGATGCAGGGGGCGTGCTTCTTGGCGGTCTCGAACATGTCGCGGACCCGGGCCGCACCGACGCCGACGAACATCTCGACGAAATCGGACCCGGAAATCGAGAAGAACGGCACCTTGGCCTCGCCGGCGATCGCGCGGGCGAGCAGCGTCTTGCCGGTTCCCGGCGAGCCGACCATCAGCACGCCACGCGGGATGCGGCCTCCGAGCTTCTGGAACTTGGAGGGGTCGCGCAGGAAGTCGACCAGTTCGGACACGTCTTCCTTGGCTTCGTCGCAACCGGCGACGTCGGCGAAGGTGACCTGATTGCTGTTCTCGTCGAGCATCTTGGCGCGCGATTTGCCGAACGAGAACGCGCCGCCGCGCCCGCCGCCCTGCATCTGTCGCATGAAGAAGACCCACACGCCGATCAGCAGCAGCATCGGGAACCACGAGATGAAGATCGACATCAGCACCGACTGCTCTTCCTCGGGCTTGGCCGACACCTGGACGCCGAACTTCATCAGGTCGCCGACCATCCACGCGTCGCCCGGGGAGGCGATGACGTACTGCTTGCCTTCAGTGGGGGTGACGGTGAGGTTGCGGCCCTGCACGTCGACCCTCTTGACGCGGCCGCTCTTGGCGTCGTCCATGAACTGCGTGTAACTGACGGGCTCCGCCACCTGACGACGCGTCTCGAACTGCTTGAACACGACGAACAGGACGAGGGCGATCACCATCCAGATCGCAGCCTTGGATAACATGTTGTTCAAAGTTTTCTCCTGCTCGATGTGTGACGGCCGCTGCCGTCCCACTGACCACCCGACGCACGCACCACAGATTCTAGTCGTTCGACCGTTCCGGCGCACGAATCCGCCGACCGGCGGCGCGCCAAACAACACCCTGCAATCTATACCGAAACCTTCGAAGGCCGTTTCAGGCCCTTCGCGAGGATGAAGGTTTCCGACGAACGGTCCCGCGAGGCCTTGGGCTTGCGCGGCGCCACCGTCGTGAATTCCCGCTTCATCGCCTCGACAATCTGGCTGTAACCGCTGCCGTGGAACGCCTTGACCAGCAGCGCGCCCTTCGGCTTCAGGTACCTGACCGCGAAATCCGTCGCCAGTTCGATCACGTGCTGCATCCGCGCCGCATCCGCTAGGCCGACTCCCGAAAGGTTGGGGGCCATGTCGGAAAGGACAAGGTCGACGCAGCGTCCGTCCGGGGAGAGCGCGACGAGGTCGGCCAGGCGCGCTTCGAGCTGCGCGAGGACCTCGTCTTCACGGAAATCCCCGAGGAAGAAGTCGACGTCGGCGATCGGCTCCATCGGCAGGAGGTCGAGCGCGATGATGCGTCCGTTGATTCCCGCGCCCTCGCCGTCGCCCTTCTTCAGCCGCTCGCGGACGTACTGCGACCACGATCCCGGGGTGGCCCCGAGGTCGATGACGACGTCGCCGGGCCGGATCAGCTTGTCGGTCTCGTCGATCTCCTTGAGCTTGTAAGCGGCGCGCGCCCGGTAGCCGTGCTTCTGCGCGAGCTTCACGTAGGGATCGTTGATGTGGTCGTGCAACCACGCGGTATTGAATTTGTTCTTCGCCATTGTTGTTATGCTCCGCGCCTTCGCGCGTGGTCCCGCCGGGGCCGCGACGCCGCCCTCTTTCGATCGTCGAACATCATGCCGCAGTCCCTCACACCCTCCGAACGCAAGACTCTCAAGGCGCGTGCCCACGCGCTCGACCCGGTCGTCCTGGTGGGCGACGCCGGCCTGACGCCGGGCGTCCTGGCCGAGATCGACCGCAGCCTCACCGCCCACGAGCTCATCAAGGTGCGGGTCGCCGGGGACGACCG
>Ga0123336_10004498_pt1 | contig 11300 bp, 22 predicted proteins | sample SSSSmetaG_FD_96466 | JGI IMG/M metagenome (GOLD analysis project Ga0123336, IMG submission 96466) | Glacier valley bacterial and archeal communities from Borup Fiord, Nunavut, Canada, to study Microbial Dark Matter (Phase II) - ​SSSS metaG | ecosystem: Environmental > Aquatic > Freshwater > Ice... | reverse complement strand
ATTAATTGAGAAAAATAACAAAAATTCAAAATAGAGAAGAGAGGTAGATAAATTTGCTAACACTGCTCAGAACAGGTAGACCGGATGTAACGGTATCAAGAACAGCAAATTATAAAACAGCTAGACAACTTACAAAAGAAGATTTAGATATGATAGAGATGGACAGAAGTTGTAGCGGAATTAGAAATTATTCAGATGAATATTACTACAACAATTTGCTATACAGTAACGTAAACAAAACCTACGCTTAAAATAAGAGAGGATGAGATATATGAGCAGATACCTGAAAGCAACTGATTTAAAAGATGTTGTGAATAGCACTAAGATATTTGTAACATGGTCTGGTTCAGTAGAACAGAGATGGGACACGTATATCTTTGGGTTTATAAAAATATTCAACGATGTATTCTTCATGAATAGTAGCAATGAATATTGTGTAGAATGTGGTTGGTATGTTAAAGCAGAGAACGTGAAAGAAGTTCTTGAAAATATGCAAAAAGAACTAAAGTCCGAGACAGAACACTCAAACATTGCATATGTTACAGAAAAATACAACACAATTGTGAAATATGTGAATGAAAAATCAGAAGAGCAATTGATGCCAAAATCAAGAGTCTGTGAAAATAAACATTGTCTATACTGTAGAACAGGTGTTTGCTGTAATCCAAAACAACATGATGAGACAGCAAATGCTGAGCTAGACTGTGAGCTTGCAGTGAGAGCAGACTATGATGAAATGATGATAAGCTTAAGAAAAGATATTGAAAAAAAGATAAGGTATCTTACGCTAAGTGAATTGCTTGATGTCAACAGCCGATGCGAATCATTCGAAAAATAGGAAAGGTATAATTATGAAAATAGAAGACGCAATCAAAACAGCAATGGAAGAAGCATTGTTAGGAGAATCAGTGCAAATACTGGTTGGTAGACCCGGAGATGGTAAATTTACGTATCTACAGGACAAGTTGTATTCTGAACGTATCAAATATGCATACATAAGTATGAATAGCGTTTTGCAATTATGGCTTGAAGATGATTTATTGGTTTCAGATTTGATTCCGAATCCTATAGGTAAAGTCAAAGCATACGCTGGAAAAGACGGTTTGATTATCATTGATGAAGTTAGTGAAAAAGATAATATACTTGATATTATAAAATGCTTTAAAGGATATCGTGTTATTATTATGAGCAACGGCACTTTTGAAATAAAAGGTGCAGCTGATATGAACATAACAATATTGCATATCTCAGAGCCTGAGAATATAAAGTGTAATGTTATATTTACGCAACAGATTGGTAGAACTTTAGATTCTAGCAATAAACATGGTTACACTGTTTTAGACATTGTAGATAATATCGGCGAGTAATGCGTCCGGCACGACCGGCATTACATACTCCGGCAGCAGGACCGGCGTGACCGGCGTGACCGCTGTTGCCGGTAATTAAAAATTGAATATTGACATGGAGGAAGAAATATGTTAATTAATACTGAGAATTATGTGATTATAGAGAAAGAGAACGGTAGATATGAAATTCTACAGAAAACTGTATCGATGTCAGATAACATGTGGTACACGAAGGATGTTACAGCTCAGTTTTTAAATCCAGCAATGATGGAAGTATTGCAGGTGTTGAGCCAACAAGAAGCGGAAGAACGTGAAGCACAGAGTATTACTGCTGGTCTTTCAGATTTAATACAAACTATTGCGAAATACGAGAATTTACCTGTTCAATTGATGCACCTTTCAAGAGGTGTGATGGACAGTGATTTCATTGGTAAAACAACATTAAAATCTGAAAAAGAGCAGAATGCGCAGGAAGATATTCAAAAAAGTAATCCGATAATCATTGTTGACATGATGAAGGATTTTGTAAGTGATGACCATCGCAGCACAAGTTCATTAATATTTCATCCGAAACACAAAATTTAAACATTGAATTGTTTTGTGGTGTTCTGTGATTGCAGAGCACCCCATTTCTTTTTTTAACCCACCCAGAAATTTATTGCAAAGCTTTAGCCACTAGCGTGGCTTTTAAATTATTAGAAAATTAAAATTTGAACAGTGGACTGTGGAGGGATATATTATGAAATGTGATAACTTTAATTGTATTCATGAAGGAACAGATGAATGTGACGGAAATTGCAAGAAATGTAAACATGATACTTGTAAAAATTGTGAGTCAAGCAAAGAAGGAACCTGTTAAGTTAATTTTCGAAAGGCTAGTGTGAATTATGGATGAGAAAAAACAAGCGTTAGAAAAAGAATTAAATAGCTTACAAAAACTGATTGATGTGCGTACAGAACGTGGTGATGATAAAAAAGCAGACCAGAGTGCTTATGAATTTAACGGTTTCATGAGAGCTGTCAAAATGATGGGATACAGCGTTAGCAGAATAGATGCTGTTGGAAATGAATCAAACACTTACAAAATAAATTAATCAGGAGGGCAATGCTATGTTCAAAGTTGTAGGCGTACAGTTTGATAACGCAGACGGGGAGAACCGTCAATCAATTTTAAAAGAGATATACAAAAATAATAAATATTGTGGTAGAATTATCGGCGCAACTTTGAAACATGTATTGTTCGACGGTGAACCGGCTATTCAAATTATTGAAGACGAATCTAAAAAGTGTATTGGCTGGATTCCAAAAGAAGATGTCGAAAGATTTTCTCATAGTAAGAAAGCTATTATAGAAATTCGTAAATTCAGTGATTCATATTATGTAAGACTGAGAAAAATGAAAATTCCGAGCCAAGGCATATATGTAGCCGTGAAAATTAATACAAAAAGGACAGGCGCAAAGATGCCGGTATATGATGAAGGTGCATACACTAAGGTTTTATCTTTGGTGAAAAATAAATAAGAATATTGAGAGCCGCCACGCGGCTCTTTTACTAATTAGAAAATTAAAATATTTATTCAAATAGACGGAGGGTTAAAATTATGAAAAGAACAATGAGCGTGATTTCTGGTAGTGGTATCCGTGCTGATAATTTTACAATTGTTATTGAAGAGGATGGTAAAAAGTTATTTGAAAAAAGATATGATTGTGGATACACTTATTCTTGGAAAAAAGAGTATGCAACAGACGATAAGCCATTTAAAGAAGATTTGATTTTAGCGAAGGCTGCTGAATATGAAATTGATTTATCAGATGTGCAGTACTCAGAGGGTAGAAATGTTTTTAAAGAAGGACTTGCTAACCCTGTGAAATAAAAACTATGATTGGCGGGATTATTATGATAGAGATAATTGAATGGGTAGTAGGAAGACCAAAAGAAGATGGCCACTATTTAATTCAGAGTAGAGATAATACTGTAGATGTGGCTTATTATTATACAAACGGTGATATTTTTTACAAGAGAATTAGAAGAAGGCAAAAAGACAGTAATTCGTTTTACATTGATGCCACAGGGTGCTAATAATAGAACTGCAGAAGAAATTATTGATGCCTTTTATAAAGAGTGTGAAGCAAGAATGCTTGCCGGATGTGCTGAGTCATATGAAGAAGAAATCGGAAATAACATTAAGTTGATTATTAATAACAAAGAAGTATCGGAATGCGGAATTCAGTTTTCGATAAAAGCCGTAGATGTAGAGACAGGTAAAGAGTTAGCGAAAGATGAATGCATATATGATGGTAAGGCTAGCAATATTAAAACAATAATTACAAACACGGTTGACGCATTGAACTTAAAATAACAGAAGTAGAGTTGATTTATTCTTTAAAACATTAGAGCCGCATGGCGGCTCTTTTATTAATTAGAAAATTAAAATATTGCTGAAAATAGATGAAAAAATATTTCGTGAAAATAGATGAAAAAATAATGGCAGATAAATTTTGGAATCAGGATAGAATTTAAACATGCAAGAATATGTATGCTAATGATGCAACGGTAAGAGATATTTCAGAAACTTTAGGTTGCACTGAATCAGATGTGTTAATATTGATGGTAAGTGAAAATATGTTGCGAACACTAAGCTAAAGAAAGGTAAATACTAATATGCATATGAGAAATCAGCAAAAATTATTCTTCAAGGCATTTTGTGATGTCTTTGGTGAGAAGTCGATATATTCAATAATGAACGAGACGAAACGATTTAAAATAAAAAGTAATGCGATATCGCAACCTAAAAACAGCAATCAATACAATACATTGTCACTGAATGTGGTTAAACCGGATTTCTTATCCATAACATATGAATGTATGTCCGGACTGCAGGTCATGGAATCATACACCGCAGTGATTCTACTCAGATATTCAAATACGCAGCAGAATTATGAGAAAGAATTAAACGCGTATCTTTCAAAGATTATATTTATGATGCAGTAAAATTAATTTTTCATAACAAAATACGAATGGAGGTGTAAGAGATATGATAAATGTTTATTTGGATGACTTAAGAGATTGTCCTGATGGATTTGTTTTAGCAAGAACATTTGAAGAAGCAGTAATTTTATTTAAAGAGAATGAAGTCAACATTCTTACACTAGACCATGACTTGGGTGAGAATAATGGCATAGAGCTTAAAAATGGATATGATTTCGTAAAATATTTTTGTGAAAACGGATTAAAGGCAAATAAGATTTATCACCACACCGATAATCCTGTTGGTAGAGTAAATATGTATGAGACATTGATGGCATCACAAAGAAGAGGCTTTATATCAGATGCAATAGAAATCTATTCGTATCCAATTACTGTTAACAAATATAGTGGAAAATAGGAGAGATGGGCATTATGAAAAATAGAGAGCAAATTATAGAAGAACTTTACAATGGTAGCGTTGCTTTTATATCAAATCCGGGAGTTAAGAATTATACAAAAAATATCAGTGATAATATTAAAATCACAGCAAAGATTATGGATAATGGAAGTGACGGGTTTGTTATCGGAGCAAAGGATACAGTTGCTGATGAGATAATTATAGTTGAAACATGCAACCCCCGCGATTTAAAGGCTGTAAGAAATAAGATTGAGGAAGTGGTAGATTACACTTTGAAACAAATATAAAGTTGTAAACTACATGGTTAAATAAAAAGAAGAAATTAAAATGGAGATAGTAATATGAAAAAATTAAAAGTATGATAGAAATATTAAAGGCAAGTGCTGAAATAGTGTTTAGTAAATCGGCAAAAGAAGCAGCGGCGATGATAGATTTTATATGTGATTATCGAGAGGATGACGTAATTAAACAGAATACGAAATATGACCTGACGAACAACGAAGAGTTAGCTTCATTTCAAAAAGCTCTCGATATCATAAAAGAGCACGGTGATGACATGATAGGTGCTGGTTCCATGAAAATTAGTTCAGAAAGCTGGCTTGAGGAATTGGTTAAAGTAGCCGGAATTCCTAGAGCAATATGCGATGATAGTACAGTGCGTAATATTCTGAGAATAGATATTAGCGTTTCAGAATCAATATTAAAATAAAACCAAATGAGAGCAGGTGTGAGATTATGAATGATAAATTATTAGAATTCTTAGAAACACTTAAGAAAACAGAATTGAAATATATGCATAGTCTTGAGGTTGATGACCCTGCATTCGGCGTAGAAACTGATAGATTTAGCTGGTGTAAAAAGGTTTTAGAAAACAGATGTTCGATTGATGATATGATTGCATATTTTGAAAAATATTATCCGAATGATGAAAAACCTTTTGTGTTAAAACTCAAAGAACTTGTTAATCAATAATTATTAATAAAACATGGCATCAATATGGTGTCATGTTATTTTTTTTAAGGATACGAGGTGATAGCATGCCAAGAGCAGTGTGGACACAGGAAATGGAAAATTGCATTTGCAAGAATATACACCTAACCAATCAGGTTTTATCTGAAAAGCTAGGTGTAACGCTTGCGTCTGTTGAGAACAAAGTGCGCGAGCTTGGTCTTGCCCGTATATTCCAGCCAGATGAAGTTGAAATTCTGAGAAAACTCTGGGGTAAGCGTCGCACCGTTATACAGAAAGCATTACCCAGATTTAACTGGAGACAGATAAGCAAAAAAGCTAATAACATTGGGTTACCACCACTTAACGATGCGGCAGAGGCTGTCAACCTTTATTCGATATTATCGGCTATTGGAGAAAGTGATGCCACTGGAGTTAAGTGGAAAGATGCAGGGCTTCGTGTTAGAAATGATAAGACAAAACAGATGAAGAACAACATTCTTATGGTCGATATCGACGATTTTTGGATATTTGCAATGCAACATCATGATATAGTGGACTTAACACGGCTAGGTGATAATGTTTTTGAAATTCTTGGAACACCACCACCTGAGCTTGCTGAACTTAGAAAAATAGCAAAACCTTTAGTTAGGCGAGTTAAACATAAATCAACCAATAAACAAAAACGTGAAGATATAGCGTATACATATTTTAGAACTAGTATGTCTGTAGACAAAATAGCTGAAACTTATGGTGTTGCCACAGATACGGTTAGACACGCGGCTTGTGAAAATAAAAAATTAGGACAAAAGAGAAGTAGATACACCGATGTTATAACAGAAACATTCTGTAAAAAACTTGAACGGCTGTATTATCAAGATTGTAAGACATATGTTGAATGTGCTGAAGCTTTAAATTGCAGTAAGTCAAGTGTTGGCCGTGGAATTAAAAAAATTATGAATAAGAAAATATGATATCAATTTGATGAGTATAAGCGTTTTTATTTTTCTGCCGAGTTTTTAATTATGAATATTTGAGTCGCAAGGCGACTCTTTAGTCGCTTAGAAAATTAAAATAAATAATGGAGGATAATGCATATGGATAAAATTATAGAACTTGTAGAGGAAAAAATGGAGACAGGTATGGTTAAGCAGCTTCGTGAAAAAATATTGAATGCAAAGTTTGAGCCTGTGATATGCATTGTAACAATACAAGAACCATGCATTGGCGCACTCACAGAACATATCTTGACAATCACACCTGTATCACAAGGTGATATTGATAGCATTGAATCAATTGAGTATTATCTTGTTGATGGTAGTCCGATACCATTTTTGAGCAGTGATTCGTTAGAAATTGTTGCAAAAAGACTTGAGACTTATCAGGAAGTATATGATAAATGGAATGAAGACATTGCTACATTACGTGCGTTTTATGAAGAACATAAAGATGAGTTTACTACAAATAACGAAGTGTTTTCTCACTATTCTGATTGGCATAAGGATGTCTTTGGATATAGACCACGAGATTATTATGATTTCAGGCAGAAAGGCATATTCAATATTGGATAAGCTGGCTATGGTTATTATTTATAATTATTAGAAAATCAAAATATTAAATGAGTGAAAGGTGGTAATATCTATTGAATAAGAAGAAAATGCTAGCAAGGTGCTTACGAAGAGAAATCACGAACACATTATCTAATTCGCAATTATGGAAAATGGCTGAACAAGGCCGTATTGATAAGCTTAGTGTATTTGAGAATCAAGATGCTAATCAAATTATTTGGACTGGAAATTCATTTGCCGGATTAAATAATAAAGATACAGGAATTATGAGCTTAAACGACAAGTGGCATTTGATTATAGCGTAATTAAATAAATCACTCATCAGGAGGAAGAGTATGTACGATGAAGAAATGACTGAGGAAATTACAAAAAGGGATGTCATAGAAATAAAGAGTATTATAGAAAGCATGAGAAATCACCCGTTGTATTTGAAAGTTGCAGAGTTGTGTGAAAAACATGGTTATACACTAAGCCGGATGCATGTATCAAAACATGGTTTGCCCGACTTAAGAGTATATGCAAAAGAAAGAAACTATCATCCCAATATTTATTTGACAGAAACGAATGCGGCATGCAGTGAATTCAAATTTGAAATTCAAACAACATCGTACGGCTCATTATCTGTAGAAGAATATGATGAATTCTTACTCGGATGTAATAATGCCCGTCACATTGTGGGTGAAATATCAAAGATTGAATATAGTGAATGGCCACAGATTGATTTATAAAAATTATGACGCTATTTGTGCGTAGACGATTAATAAGAGAGGAATAAAATTATGAAAAAGAAATTAATGTTAGAAACTAGATGCTGTGCAGGTTATGGTTATTATGTTTACGCTGAAAACGGAATGCCTGATGAGGTGGTTGAGAAATTAAAGAAATTTAGTATGTGGGGTGGTAGCACAAAAACATACCAGAACCATAAGGCATATGAACTTACAGAAGAAAGAATGCATGTAATGCAGACAGTTGAGTTTAGAGAGTTTTTAGAAGAGCATAACGTAGAGCTGATTACAGATAAAGATGATACATATGATGCATGCAGAGAGCTTATTGCTAATATCAAATAACAATTGACTGAGAGAGGATATGTGAATAGTATGAAAAAAGAAAAAGTATATAAAGTAATAATGCATAGAGATGGTTATGTCTCAGGTAAAATGCCAATTGAAACAGAAGGTACTTTAAAAGAGCTTACTGAATACTACTCATATACATTAGAGAACGGAAAATCATGGGAAAATGAAAAAGGTAATTCAAAAATTTCAGTCAGTCCAAAAAGCATTAATGCTTTGATTAGCAATGTAAATAAGGCAATGAATAATTCTGCTGGTAATGGACATTCAGGAAAGTGGCTAGAGCTTGTTGAAGAAGAGAAGACGGATTAAATTATATTAGATATAATCATCATAAATTTGACATGATGATTACACCTATTTTTTCGTCACAGAAACCGATATTGAAAAAATTGAGAGGTGTCATTAGAATGAGACGTTTAGAAAATGCAACTGAGGCATTTGAGTTTTATTATAATCAAAGAGCAAGAGCGCATATGATGGAGCGATTTGCATGGAAGACAACGGCAGAGCTTGGTGCTCCTGAAAATAGCATTATCGGCATGAACGGTGGAAGATGGTTTGCAGTAAATGTATGGACCGGCGAAATAGAAGACAATATTGATACAAGAGTATACAATAAAAATCCAAAAAAAGTGAGTGAAGAACAAAGTAATGCGTTGTTTGAGCAGTTTAAGAAAAAGCACAATATGAAAGAGGTTGCATCGAGACTTAATTGGACGTTGACATCAAGTACAAGCATTCGAGGCTGCTACGCATAAATAAATATAATTAAAAAAAATAAAAGCCTTAGTTTACGCTATGGCTTTTATTTTTTTCGCCGCCCTCTTCCTCACTTCGTTCGTCGACCCCGGCACCCCACCCATGGATAACGTTGCGACCTATCGCTTTTTAAGCCTCTGCCGACACCAAGCTTCCGAAAAAAATCTCCAGCTTGAGTCTGCTGAGGCTTAAAAAGCTTCCTTGTCACAACTTCTTTCCGCCCTATGTCATCTCCGATGCCATACCCCGGAACCCCAGAGCTGACCACCGGGCCAGCTCTCCCAAAAACAATAACGGTGGGATATAAAGGTATAACGATTAATATTTGTTTACAAAACACCGTCAATACGGTATAATCATTATATAAACTTATAAAAGGAGAGTGCTATTATGACATTGAGAGAAAAATATAAAAATTTAAAACCGTCAATAACAAAATCTGAATTAGATGCTGTTGAAAATTTACCTGAAATGAAAAGACATGATTTATTCTTAGAAATGTGTGAGAGATTAGAAGATAAATGTGAAAATATAAAATGTGTTACGATTTCTGAAGTTTTTAATGAAATTGAAAATAATAATGTATATGTGTTTAATATCGTATCAAAAAGAGAGTATGATAATTTCAAAAAATTAGTAATTGAAGAAAATATTCTTTTTACGCCATTAGGAAAACCGGATAGAATTTTTGATTTACATAATCAAAAAGATTTTAATGATTATAAAAAACTACATGGTATTGACCATATAAGCATTTAACATGAAAGCGTGAATGTATGAGTGATGACCTAAGATTAAAGAAAGCAAATGCAAATAAATATATAGACAAACTTATTAAGGCCGTATCAAATAAATATGATATAAGAATACAAAAGGATAATGAAATTAAAATCGGAGACGGCTCAATTCGCAATTCAGTTGTAGGAAATTTTTATATCAAAATTGGTGCAGGAATGAGAACGATGAATAAAGATTCAAGTAAATATATTGAAGATGTTGATTTTTTAAAATGCATATGTGCAATTTATCATGAGAAACAGCATATTGTACAAGACTGTGGAAAATTTTATGATTCATGCCCCGATGAAGATATAATTATGATGTCGACAAGAAGATTGGCTTCACAAACTAATACTTCATATTATGCCAAATCAAGTCGATACTATAATGATTTATCAGAGATAGATGCGGAATATGTGGCTATAGCAAATACATATGATTACATAAAAGAAAAATTTCCAAAAACAAATGCTGATTATCTCATTTCTAAAATGATTAACGACAAAATAAAAAATCAACCTCATTATTTCATATCTGGCCATTTTGAAACATGCGATAATATATTAGACGCTTTCTCTGAACATTATGAAGAAGTACAACGCACACCTGTTGATTATTATGTTTTTCCACGTAGTCCAATTTCAAACTCAGATGATGATTGCATGAAGTTTATGAAGTATTGCGAAAACAATAATCTAAGCCCAAGATTCAAAGATGTTCAAAAAGTGGTTGATAAATTTAACAACACCACAGAACCTCATGAAAAAGATTTATTGGTAGCATCTATAACGTGTTACATACACCCTGAGATACCTTATGAAAAAGCATATCCATGTCTTAAAGATATCGATTTATCACCTAAAGCTATTTTTGGTATGGAACTTCCAAATTTTCCAGATTATTTCCCGTATAGGTTCATAGAGCCACTTCCAATAGACAAAATTAAAGAAAGGGTAAAATAGCCGACAATATACATAAGAAGCTGCAGTCTGAAAAGTATAATGATTTATCTCACAATACAATACGTGATGTTAAGCTTAATGATTTATTATTGAATGAGCGTAAAACTAAGAAAGATGATACATACGAAAAATAACACAGCAAATTGTTGTGTTATTTTTTTGCGCATTATTGAATTCATAAGAGATGGATAATAAAAAACCACCAAGTGTAGAGGTGGTTTTTTATTATTATTCTTCATCGCCATTTTCGCCGGCTGATTCATCTTCTATATCATCTGATTCATCATCTTCAGATGCCGCTGGTGCAATAGCTCCGAATGAAAAGCTTGCTGACTCTGATGTTTTCTTTGGAGCAAAAGATTCCTTTACTCTTGCGAGCTCTTTTTCCAAAATATCAAACATAACATTGACCTGTTCAGACCTATAGGAATAAGTATTGTGGTTTGAAAGATTTTCAAGACCAGAGATT
>Ga0123336_10004497_pt1 | contig 11301 bp, 8 predicted proteins | sample SSSSmetaG_FD_96466 | JGI IMG/M metagenome (GOLD analysis project Ga0123336, IMG submission 96466) | Glacier valley bacterial and archeal communities from Borup Fiord, Nunavut, Canada, to study Microbial Dark Matter (Phase II) - ​SSSS metaG | ecosystem: Environmental > Aquatic > Freshwater > Ice... | reverse complement strand
GAGTAGCCGTGGTACATGGCCACTTTCACCTTCGAGCTGCCCTTGCCCGAATACGTGCCGAGCAGCTCGCCGCTGGCGTTCATCACCTGCACGTCGGCCTGAATATTGGTCGTGTACCACTCCAGGGGCGCGCCCAATACGCTGGGCATCATCATCGTAGCCACCTGAGCGGCTTGCAGGCTACGGCCCGTGCGCGAGGTCTTCACCTGGTTCACCACGAGCCGGGCGTAGCCGAAGGTGGCCGTGTCGGTCGGCTCGGCCAGGTTCTTCTGCATTTCCTGCTGAAACATTTTCAGCGGGTCGTCGGGCAGCGCGCCGTCGTTCATGGCCAGCGGGCCGGGGTCGGCGGTTATTTCCAGCGCGGGCAGCCGCTGGCTGATGCGGGCCGTGGGCGTAACCGGAAACAGGGCCTGCGCCGACTTGCACGAGGCCAGGCCGGCGAGCGCCAGCACGGGCAGGCTCAGCAAACGGAAAAAATTAAAGCGAAAGGGCATAGTGAGAGCGGTAATGAAACGAGACAAATCCGACAGGTTTTGAATTATACAGGGAAGCAGTTTGCCAATGTCTGGAAAAAGCCCGCGCTACGGGTAATCAGCGCCCTAAGATAAGCCGCAAATCTGAAACGCCAGACCATTGTGCCGCCCACCGGGTCAAAAAATTAACCCCCGGATAATGTTTCGGCCAGCAAAAGCCAAAATTGTATTCCGGGCAAGGTGCCGACCCGCCACCGCGGGGCTTGGCGCTTATCCGAACTGGCGCTCAGTGCCCGGCCGCGACCGGCGTACTGTCGGCCGGCGTGGCCACGCTTTCGAGGTCGGTCGGGGCCACGTAGCCATCCACGAACTCACCTTCCCAGCGCGCTACCACGGCCGAGGCCAGGCAGTTGCCGAGCACGTTGACCGCCGTGCGGGCCATGTCCATGAGCGCGTCGATGCCCAGGATGATGAACACCGGCCAGGCGGGCAGGTTGAACGAGGCCACCGTGGCGAGCAGAATCACGAGCGAGGCGCGCGGCACCCCGGCCACGCCCTTGCTGGTGAGCATGAGCGTGAAGACCATGAGCAGCTGCTGGCCGAAACTCAGCGGCACACCCGCCGCCTGGGCCACGAACACCGAGGCTAAAGAAAGATAAAGCGTCGTGCCGTCGAGGTTGAACGAGTAGCCGGTCGGCATCACGAACGCCACGATGCGGCGTGGCACGCCGATGCTTTCCATCGCTTCCATCGCGCGGGGCAGCGCCGCCTCGCTGCTCGTGGTGGCGAAGGCGATGCTCACCGGCTCGGCCACCGCCGCCACGAAGCGCCGCAGCGGCAGCCGGGCCAGCAGCGCCACGGGCAGCAGTACCAGCAGCACGAACACGATGAGCGCTCCGTAGAGCGTGAGCAGCAGCTGCACGGCGTTGAGCAGGGGCGCGAAGCCGAGCTTGCCCACCGTGTAGGCCAAAGCCCCGCCCACGCCGAGCGGGGCAAAGTACATGACCACGTTGGTGAACTTGAACATGACTTCCGACAGGCTTTCGCACACTTCGAGCATCACGCGGCGGGGGCGCTCCGGGGTCAGGGCCAGGCCGATGGCGAAGAGGATGGCGAACACCACTACTTGCAGCACCTGCCCCTCGGCTACCGACTTGGCGATGTTTTCGGGGAAGATGTGCAGGATGATGTCGGCCGCCGACTGCGGGCCGGCCACGGCCAGGGCTTTGGCTTCGGCCCCGTTGTTGGCGGCGCGGGCGGCGGCCAGCACGGCCGGCGCAAGCTGCCCGGCCTGGGTGAGGTTGATGGCGGCCAGCCCAATAAAGAGGGCGAACGTGGTGACGACCTCAAAATAAATGAGCGACTTCAGGCCCATGCGGCCCACCTGCTTGAGGTCGGCGTGGCCGGCGATACCCACCACGAGCGTGGCAAAAACGAGCGGGGCAATGATGGTCTTGACCAAACGCAAAAACGCGTCGCTCAGCACTTTGAGCGACATGGCCGCCTGGGGCGCGTCGTGGCCCAGCTCGATACCGGCCAGCATACTCAGCACAATCCAGAGCGTGAGCGAGCGGCGCGGGGCGATGGCCCAGGCCAGGGCCAGCAGCGCCAGCCAGCGGGCCGCCGCCGACGCCAACCCGGACCCCGTGCCCGGACCCGCGCTCAGGTGAAAAGCCACCGTCAGGCCAGCGGCCAGCAGCACGGCAAAAAGCGCCAGCAGCGCGGAACGGGAAAGCGTCATAAGTCGGACTAAAAGCGCGGCCGAAAGCCGGTTGTTGCCCCCAAATGTAAGCGGAGAGGTGAGACGCGGGGGGTGGTGGCGCGAGCTTCAGCTCGCGCCACCGCCCACTATCCCCTCAGGGCCGGGCCAGCAGGTAGCCCACGGCGAAGCTGGCATCCCAGTCGAAGATGAACTGCTGGCAGCCGGTGGCCTCGGCCAGCGCCCGGAGGAGGAGCAGGCCAGCGGGCGGTGGTCCATCGGCGGCGGGCAGCTGCCAGGCCGCGCCCGTGAGCACGGTGTAGCGCTCGGTGCCGCGGCGCAGCGGGCGGGCCAGCTCGTAGGCCGTGCCGCCCATCAAAAAGCAGCGCCGCCGCTGGGCAACGGGCACCTGGCCGGCTTTGGCCCGCACGTCGGCCAGCACGGCCGGGGTTTGCAGCACGACGCTCTCGTGGTAGCGCGCGCCGTAGGTGAGGGCGGTGTGGGGCTGGCCCTGGGCATCGAGCCAGCATATCTTGGTGTTGCCCGACCCCAGGTCCACCACGAACGCCCCGGCGGCCAGCTCGGGCGGCAGCACGGCGGCCAGGTCGTAGCTGCCTTCCTGCTCGGGCGTAACGGTCGTGACCTGGTAGCTGGCCGCTTGCAGCTGCCGCGCGAGGCCGGCCGTGACCTGCGCCTGCGCCGCGCCGGAGCTGATAACCACGTGCAGGTCGGGCCGGGCCACGCCCGCGTTGAGCAGCTGCTGCGCGTAGAGCCGCACGCCGCGCTCGATTTGCTCGCCCGTGGCCATGTTCTTTATGATGTAGCTCTGGTTGAACTCAGCCCGCTCCAGGTGCCAGTGGCGCTGCTGGTCCACGCGCAGCAGGTAAGCGTTGAAGCCTACGGCCCCCAGCTCGATAACGCCCCGCAAGCGCCCCCCCACCGGAGCCAGGGGCTGGTAGCGGAAGCTGCTATCGGCCGGGGCCGTCGGGGCCGCCGTCAGGGCAGTCAGCGGGGCCTCCAGCGTTGTGGCGGCGACTTGTCCGGCACTGGGTAGCGCTCGCCCACCGGTGAGTAAGACCGAGAGCAAAGTCAGGTAGCGAAGCGAATGGCTCATAGGGCTTAGTCTGGAGAATTAACGACGAACAAAGCGTTGGCCTTCTAAGCGAAATCAGCCTGACTGCCCAGGCAAATGTAAGCGTGAAACATGGTGAAGCACTAAAAAAAAAGCTTTTAGTACCGCATTTTGCGCGTCCCTTCCCGTCCAACCTCCGCGCGTTGGACCAGTAGCCGCTCGTTAGCCGCCGCTCAGCGAAACGGGTGGGCCGCTTCCGAAGTCGTTTGCGCGCCCCTTGCCCCTCAGCAGGCTACGCTGGCCTGGGCGGAGCGCACCCCAATTTGGCTGGTCAGTCTCGTTACCTGTTAGCTTTCCTGCCGAGTTTTGCGTGGCAGGTGCCGCTCGCTCGCTCAGGCGCGGCTCCCTGAACAGGCGCTGACCCCGCCACAGCCCGCAACCACCCGTCCCCCGCCGCCCCTCATGCCCACTCCCCACCCCGCCCCCACTTCCACTACCTGGACGCTCACCGCCCACGAGCTGCCACTGCGCTACGTCTGGAAAATCGCGCGCAACGCTTCAACCACCAAGACTAACCTCGTAGTGGGCGCGCGCCAATCAGGGCGCGGAAGCGGGGGCGGGCAGGTGCTGGGCCGGGGCGAGGCCGCGCCCAACGTGCGCTACGGCGAAACGCCCGCCCTGCTGCGGGCGCAGTTCGACGAGCTGCTGGCCCACGGCCTGGGCCGCGTCGAAACGCTGCCCGACCTCGCGGCCCTGCTCGCGGCGCGGCCCGTGGCCGCGGCCCTGCGCTTCGGCCTCGAAGCGGCCCTGACCGAGTGCCTGGCCGCCGCCGCCGGGCAGCCGGTGTGGCAGTGGCTGGGCCTGCCGCGCCCAGCCGCCCGGGTGGCCACCGCGTTTTCGCTACCCATCATGCCGCCCGGCGACGTGGCCGGGTTCGTACGCACCCAAAACGCGGCGCGCTTCCGCCTGCTTAAAATCAAGGTGAACGCCGACGAGGGGCTGGACCTGCTGCGGGCCGTGGCGGCGGCGCTGCCCGGCCGGGAGCTGCTCGTGGATGGCAACGAAACCTGGCCCGATGCCGATGCCGTGCTGCGGTTTCTGGCCGAGGCCGCCACCGTGCCCGGTCTGCGCCTGCGCCTGCTGGAGCAACCCCTGCCCGCCGCCCTCACGGCCGACTACCACTACCTGCGCCCCCGCGCCGGCCTGCCGCTCGTGGCCGATGAGTCGGTTACCGACTCGGCTGATTTCGAGGCTATTGCCGAGCAGTTTCACGGCGTAAACGTGAAGCTCATGAAAGCCGGCGGCTACGGGCGCGGCGTGGAGCTGCTGCGCCGCACCCGCGCCCACGGCCTGCTGCCCATGCTCGGCTGCATGGTCGAAACGTCGCTCGGCATCTGGGGCGCGCTGCAAGTGAGCGCCCTGGCCGACGTGCACGACCTCGACGGCCCGCTCATCCTGCAAGCCGAGCCGTTCGGGCTGGTACGAGAAGCCGATGGCTATCTGAGCGCGGTTGGAGCGGGGTGAGGTGTTGGGTACCGGGTATTAGAGGTCGTTGTCATGCAGCGCATTCTGCGCCTGGAGCAGAGACGAAGCATCTCGCTCGCTTCGTTGCTAACGTGTGATTTTACTGCGCCACGCGAGATGCTTCGTCTCTGCTCCAGGCGCAGAATGCGCTGCATGACAACGACCTTTAATACCCGGTACCCAACACCCAGCACCTAATATCCAGCTGATACATGCTGGCAATCAATCGGTAGCTCGGAATATTAGTCGGGGCAAACAACTGACTGGTGTTACTACATTAGATGTTTCTACATTATATTTGTTCCGTTCAAACTCCTCCGCCCCGTGCGTCTCGAAGACGAAATCAAACAACCGGTTTTCCAAAGCGCCCAGCAGCGCGCGTTTCTCAACGTGCTCTTCACGGCGGGCTGGCTTTCGGGGCGGCAGGCGGCCGTGTTCCGGCCCTTCGGCCTGACGCTGCCTCAGTTTAACGTGCTGCGCATCCTGCGCGGGCAACACCCCTGCCCGGCCACGGTGGCGCTACTCACCGAGCGCATGCTCGACAAAAGCTCCAACGCCTCGCGCATCGTGGACAAGCTCGAACAGAAACATCTCGTTACGCGCCGCGAATGCCCCAGCAACCGCCGCGCCGTGGACATCCGCATCACCGAAACCGGCCTGAAACTGTTGAGCCGGATAGATGCCGAAACCCACGGCGACCCCGGTCAGCGGGCGCTGGCTCATCTTACGGAGGCTGAATTAATTCAGCTCAACGAGTTGCTGGATAAGATACGCGCTTAGCAGTTTGACTATTAGTTATCTGCCGTTGGCCAACCGCTATTCTTGGAAAGCTTGACTAATGCTTACGTTTCGATTTTTTTCCTCTTTCCTTTTTTCTTCTCAAACTCGTTTTTTCCTCAAACTCATGAAAAATATTTTGTTGCCCGTCCTGTTCGGAGCCGCCTTGTTCGCCACTCCGGCCGCGTTTGCCCAAACCGCCTACAAAATGCCCACCAAAGCCGCTAAGTCGGCGACTGCCCCGGCGACTGCCGCCGCCGCGCCGGCCACCGACGGGGCCTACAAGCTCCAGCCGCAGCTCAGCACCCTGGGCTGGGCCGGCCGCGCCGTTACGCACGGCCACAATGGCACCATCCAGTTCAACGGCGGCGAGCTGACCGTAACCGGCGGCCAGGTAACGGGCGGCACCGCCACGGTGGACATGAAAACGCTCAAGGCCGTGGACATCACCGATGCCGAGAGCCAGGGCAAATTCGTGGGCCACATGAGCAGCGACGACTTTTTCAGCGTGGCTAAATACCCGACCGCCACGTTTAAAATCGTGAGCATCACGCCCATCGCCGGAGCTAAGGCTGATGCCAACAACGCCACCATCGCCGGCGACATGACCATCCACGGCACGACCCAGCGCATCAGCTTTCCGGCCAAAGTGGGCGTGAAAAACGGCGTGGCCGCCGCCACCGGCAAAGTCGTCATCGACCGCACCAAATTCGGCATCACCACCAGCTCGAAGTCGCTCAGCAGCACCCTGGCCGACAAAGCCATCAACGACGACTTCTCGCTCGATTTCAACGTGGTAGCCAAGAAGTAAGGCAGTCAAGTAAGCTAACAAGCAAATGATTTCCCCCTAAAAAAGCCCGCGGCTCGCGGGGCTTTTTTAGGGGGAAATCATTTGCTTGTTAGCTTGCGACCACTCTGTTTCATTCTATTCTATGGACTACTTCAACGACCCCGAGCTAAACGGCAAATACCTGGGCACGATAACCAAGGATTTCGCCACCGCCTCGGACACGATTAAGGAAGCGTCGTACCAGATTCGCAAGCGCGCGGTGTCGGAGTTTCCGGTGTTCGTGTTCGCGCGCCAGGCCGTGGATTTGGGCGCGCTGCTCATCAATGGCGACGAGCTGAATTTGCAGTGGCACGTGTTCGCCTCGTACCTCGAAATCCTGACCCAGACCGGCCTCGTCGACCCCAACCGGACGGATGAGTTCCGCGCGAACTGGAAAAACCCCGATGAGTTTTGCTGCCTGCTGGTAGTGGACGAGGAGTTCACGAATTTCGTGTACGTGCCGTATCCAATCGACTAAATCGCGGATTTTGCGGATTGGCGCGGAAGCCTGAACACGCGTTGGATTCGGACGTTTGGCTATGAGCGGGGTCGTTAGCAGTCGTCCGAATCCAACGCGTGTTCGGGTCTCCGCGCCAATCCGCAAAATCCGCGATTTACCTGCGATTTATCTGCGATTACAGGGTGAACAGCAGGCCGAAGTACCCAATCCGTCCGAACGAAGGCGCGCCGTACACCGAGAAGTTGTTGGTGTCGAAGAGGTTGGTGGCGCCGGCCTGCAGCGTGGTACGCAGGGGCTTGATGAGGAAGCCGATTTGGGCGTCGAAGCTTTGGGCGGTGGGCACGGTGCCGGTGGCGAAGGCAGACTCGTAGATGAAGCTATCGGCCCAGCGGTAGCTCACATTGTAGCTCAGGCGGCGGGCCAGGGCGAGGCCATCGAAGCCGAGGTTGAACTTGTGGCGCGGGGTATTGAAAAACGACTGGGTGCCGGCGCGGAAGTCCTTCGTGACAAGGTCGTTGAAGGAATAGTTGCCGAGCAGCGTCAGCTCCGGCGACACGGTGTAGCCCACCGTGAGGCCCGCGCCCTGGCTGCGCACGCGCTGGTCCACGTTGGTCGAAATCTGGATGATGCGGGTATCAAGCGCCGGGTTGCCGAAGTTGAAAGGCGCGGCGGCGGCCAGCTCGGCACCCGTGGGCCGGGTGCCGTTCCGGTTGCCGATAAAATTCTGGGTGGCGATGAAGTTGTTATAAAAGCTGTAGAAATAATTCGCGTCCACGAAGAAGTTGCGGGTAATCTGGGCGCGGTAGCCGCCCTCAAACGAGTCAATCTCTTCAAGCTGGAGCGCGGCGCTCTGGTACTCGGCCAGCCCGCCGGTGGCTGGGTTGCGCACGTAGCCCTGAAAGCCCTGGCCCACGTTGCCCAGCAAAATGGCGCGGCCCACGTCGAAGCGCAGGTACTGGTCGGTCTGGGTCGGTGCCCGGAAAGCGCGGCTGTAGCTCACCCGGAAGTTCTGGTCTTTGTCAGCCCCAGCCGTGTAAACGAGCGAGGCGCGGGGCGAAAACGCAGTCCCAAAATTCTGAAACTGGTCCAGGCGGCCAGCCAGAGCCAGGCGCAGGCGTTCGTCGAACACGTTCTTGGTGGCTTCGGCGTAAGCCCCGAACTCGTAGTTGCGAATCCGGTCGGCATCGGCCCGGTCGCCGAACACGCTGCCGTCGGAGCCGAGGCGGAAGTCGCGGTACGCGGCCCCTACGATGAGATTAGCCACGTCCGACTTAAAGTTGTACTGGCCGCTGGCCTCGCTCATCACCGAGCGCAGCACCACGCGAGCACCCTGGCCGGGGGTCGAGTTGCGAATAATCCGGTCGCGGGCGGTATTGAATTCCTGCGTGCCGGGTTGCAGCAGCGGCGCGGCGGTGGCGGCCGCGGCCTGGGCCGTGAGCGCGGCCGCGTCGGCGTTGCCGCCGTTGGCGACGAAAGCCGCGTTGTAGGCCCCGGCATAGGTCCTGAAATAGCGCTGTCCGTAGTTGAGCGGCGAGCCGCCGCCCACGTTCTCGGCCAGCAGCAGCGGCCCGAGCAGGCCCAGGTTATACGAGCCGGCGGTTTGAGGGTCGCGCCCGCCGGAGTAGTCCTGGGTCGAGAACGCGCGCACCACCCAGTCGCGGCCTTCCACTTGCAGGCGCTGCTGGTGCGCCCCGCTGTCGATGAAGCGGTAGCGGGTGGCGTTCTGGTAGGTGGTCGTAGAATTAGTGTAGCGGTAGTCGAGCGTGGCCTTGACGGAGTTGGAGAGCAGCACCGCGAGCGAAGGCATTACCTTGTAGGAGTGCGTTTTATTGTCATCCGCCACGAGGTCGGCTTCCGAGTAGCCGGGCGCGAACACGGTTTTGCCGGCCAGCAGCGGCCCGGCGTAGCCCTGGGCCGTGGGCGAAGTCGGGTAGGTCAGGCCCACGTCGCCGTAGCGGTTCACGGCATCGTAGCCGAAGCCCGAGCCAGCAGGGCGGTTGTTTGGCTCGATGAGGCTGGAAGTGGGCGCGAAGTTGTTGGCCACGAAGTCGTTGGCGATGAACGCGCCGCCGCTCAGCTTGAACGCCACCCGCTCGCCGAGCTTGACGGCGTAGCGCAGCTGCCCGTCGAGCATGTCGCGGCTGCCGGCGCGCAGCCGCACGCTCAGGCCGGGGTCCAGAAACGCGTCGCGCGAGTTGGTGAGCAGCACCCCGTTGAAGGCATTCGCCCCGTAAAGGGCCGAGGCCGGGCCGTGAACCAGCTCGACGCTGGCCACGTCGAGCACCGGCGTGCCGAGCAGGTTGCCGAAGTTCGTGCTCAGGCTCGGCAGCTGGGTATCCATGTAGTCGGCGAGTTGAATGACGCGCTCGGCACGCGACTGGTTGAAGCCGCGGGTGCTGAAACTCGTCGTGAGCATGCTCGACTGGCTGATGTCCACGCCCGGCAGGCGCGCCAGGCCGGCCACGAGGTCGGGCGCGGTGAGCTGCCCGAACTGGCGCTGGTTGAGTTTATCGACCGTCACCGGGGCCAGGGCAATGGTTTCGGCCTCGCGCGAGGCGGCCACCACGGTCTGGCTGAGCACGGCCGTGGGCCGCATGATGACCTGCAGGTTATTGTCGGGCTGGTTCAGGGTCAGCTCCAGGCTTTCGTAGCCCACGAACGCGACGACGAGCACGGCCGGAAAGCGCGGCACCCGCACCACGAAGCGCCCCTCCTGGTTGGTGCTGTTGCCCTGATACGTGCCCTTCAAAAAAACCGTGGCCCCCGGCAGGGCCGTGCCGGCTTCGGTCTGGACGGTGCCGGCCAGCACCGGCTCGCCGCTCTGCGCCCGGCCGCCCAGCGGCAGTAACAACAAGCCCCACAACCCCAGCAAGTAACGATAAAGCATCGTGATTTTTGGTAAAAATGTTGGAAAAAGTCGGGCGAACCCGTGGCGAAAGCGGCAGGCAGCCAACTCAAGTGCATCGCCTCAAAGCGATAGTAATCAGTAATTAAACTAACGTGGACGGAGCCTTATTTCCCGCTTCCCGCTGCCAGCGGATGCACGACCACGAGGTAGGGATAAGGGGCTTTGCCGGCCGCGAAATTGTCGGGCTGCTGGTAGAGCGTAACTGAATAGGTGGGGGTCGAAAACCGCTCGGCCACGCACTGCGGGCAGGTAACCGGCTCGGGCTTGAGGCCGGCGCGGCGCAGCGCGGCGCGCAGCTCGGTCAGGCAGGCGCGGCGGCTGGTTTTGAGCACCACGTCGGCGGTGGGTTCCTGGTTGACGCGGCGCAGCTCGAGGCGGGTGGGCAGCGCGTCGGCGGGGCTTTTCTCGTCGGGGCCGGGCACGAACTGCCAGAAGGGCGCGGCGGTGCCGGTCGCCGAAGACTCCCAGTCGCCGGTCGGCAATTGCGCGCGCAGCGAAGCGGCGGCGGCGGGCGGCCCGCCCGCCACGGCAGCGGCCGTGAGCACCTCCAACGGCAGACACTGGCCCCGGCCGGGCCGCGGGTCAGCCAGCACCAACAGGGCCAGCGCGAAGAGAAAAGCAGAAGTTGAGACGCGCCTCAGAAAATGCCGGCCCAGGAGTGAAAAGCTCATCAGTCCGGCAAAGCTACGCGAGTAGGACTTACCAGCGAAACCCGTTAAGCCTGAGCAATATATTTTCCCAAAATTTTACTACTTAGCTTTAAGTCAGTTAAAACAAGTCTCCTCAAAAATGGCCCCAGCCTTGCGCCCGCAGAGGTACGGCCTGGCCCGACTTCAAAATCAAATTAACCGAGTCGGCCGCGTCGGTCAAATGCCCGATAACGGTGATGTCCGGGTGATTTTTAATTTTGGCGTGGTCGGCCACGGGCAAGGTGAACAATAATTCATAGTCCTCGCCCCCGTTGAGGGCGCACATCACGGGGTCGAGGCTGAACTCGGCGGCGGCTTCGAGGGTGGGGTTAGCCAGGGGCAGAAACTCGCTGAACACCCGCGCCCCGGTGCCGCTGGCCGCGCACAGGTGCAGCACCTCCGAAGCCAGCCCGTCCGAGATGTCAATCATGCTCGTGGGCCGCGCGCCCAGCTCGCGCAGCTCGTGCACGAGGTCGAGCCGGGCTTCGGGCCGCAGCTGCCGCCGCACCACGTAGTCGTAATTGTCCAGCTCGGGCTGGGTATCGGGGTCGGCCAGGAAAGCTTGCTTTTCGCGCTCCAGCACCTGCAAGCCCAGATACGCCGCGCCGAGGTCGCCGCTCACGCACAGAATATCGGTGGGCCGCCCGCCACTCCGGCGCACGGCCTGCCCCGTGGGCACCTGCCCGAGCACGGTGAGGCTGATGACCAATCCGCCGCGGCTGGCCGTCGTGTCGCCGCCCACCAAATCCACCCCGTACGCCTCGCAGGCCAAGCGCATCCCGGCGTACAGCTCCTCGACCGCCTCGACCGTGAAGCGGGCGGGCAGGCTCAGGGCAACCAGGATTTGGGTAGGCAGGGCCAGCATGGCGG
>Ga0123336_10004496_pt1 | contig 11301 bp, 9 predicted proteins | sample SSSSmetaG_FD_96466 | JGI IMG/M metagenome (GOLD analysis project Ga0123336, IMG submission 96466) | Glacier valley bacterial and archeal communities from Borup Fiord, Nunavut, Canada, to study Microbial Dark Matter (Phase II) - ​SSSS metaG | ecosystem: Environmental > Aquatic > Freshwater > Ice... | reverse complement strand
CTCGCGGCGGGCGCTGCCGCCCACGCCCGGCCGGTAGAGCAGCGGCAGCTCCACGTTGTCGCGCACCGAGAGGTCGTTTATCAGGTGGTAGCTCTGGAAGACGAACCCGATTTTGTGGTTGCGTAGCCCGGCCAGCTCCCGGTCGGAGTAGGCCGTCACGGGCCGGCCGTCTAGCTCGATGGTGCCCGCGCTCGGCTCGTCGAGCAGGCCCATCAAACTCAGCAAGGTCGATTTACCGCAGCCGCTGGGTCCCATCACCGACACGAACTCGCCGCGCTCGATGCGCAGGTTCACCCGGCTCAGGGCCACGGTTTCAATGGTGCTGGTGCGGTACACTTTTTCGATGTCGCGCAATTCGATGACGGGGGAGGTGGTCATGGGGATTTGAGTTTTGGGGTGGTTTTAGGGTCATGGGCTCGCCGCGCGTTGCGCCTCACCCCCCGGCCCCCTCTCCGAAAAGGAGAGGGGGAGCCGAGGCGTATGGGAACGTCAGCTTTCGCCAGACTCCCCCTCTCCTTTTCGGAGAGGGGGCCGGGGGGTGAGGCGAGACGAGCGGCGGGCAATCAAAAGTCTGATAAGCAAGAAGTTGAATAAAAAAATAAATTTACTCCCCCACCAACTGCTGCCGCGCCGCGAAATCATACAGCGTCAGCCCGCGCAAGCGGTAATAAGCGACCCAGCCGGCGCGCAGGGCCAGGATGTAGGTGCGGCGGGCCAGGTCTTTGGCGGCCGAGGCCAGGGTGAGGTCGGTCAGGCTGAGGCGGCCGGCCTCGTAGGTGGCGCGGGTGATGGCGTAGCGGCGCTGGGCCAGCGAGTCGGCGCGGGCGGCCAGGCGCAGCTGCCCGGCGCGGGCCGGCCACTGCCGGGCCTGGGTCAGCACGGTCTGCCCGAAGCTTTGCTCGTCCTGGCCCACGGCGGCCCGCACTTGGTCTTGGCTCAGCTCGGCCCCGCGCACCAGCGCTCGCCGCCGGCCCCAGTCCACGAGCGGCACGGCAAAGGCCAGGGCCACCTGCTGCTGGTTTTGCAGCGTCCCGTACGAGTCGAGCAGGCGCGGGGCTTGGTTCACGTAGCCCAGATTCGCCGTGAGCGTGGCCAGCAGCCCGCTCGTGCCCCGCGCCTGGGCCACGTCGCGCGCGGCCTGCTGCTGACGACGGGCAAAGGCGAGCACGGCCGCCCGGTGCTGCCGGGCCTGGGTCAGCGCCTCCTCGGGGACCACCGTCAGGGCCGGGGCGGCGGCGGGCACGGCCAGCGGCGGGGCTTCGGGGCCGGGCAGGGCGCAGTAGGTGCGCAGGCTTACGGCCGCGCTCTCGGCTTCGAGCTGGGCCTGGGTCTGGGCCTGGCGCGCGTCGAGCAAGCCTAGCTCCAACTGTAGCAAGTCGCTCTGAGAGAGGCGGCCCAGGCGGGCGCGCTCGCGGCCCACGCGCAGCAGCTCGGCGCTGGCCTGGGCGTTCTGGCCAGCCACCTCAGCGCTCACCTGCTGCACGAGCACGTCGAAATACAGCTCCGTCACGCGCTGGGCCAGCGCCTCGTGGTCTTCCACGTACTGCCGCTGGCTTTCCTCATAGAGTAGCGGCTGAATCCGGCGCTCCCACTTCAGCCCGTTGAAATAGCCCAGCGGCTGGCTCAGCCCCAAGGTAAACGGCTGGGTGTTGTACTGCCGCTGTCCGTTATTGAAATTGTCGAACCGCTGCACCTGGGAGCCCACCACGAGCTGCCCGCCGGTCAGGCCCAGGTTCTGACTCAAACTCACGCCCAATGTCGAGTTGTTGATGCGCACCGGCTGGAAAGCCAGGTTGCCATCGGGCTGCACCACCGGGGCGATAACGCGGCTGAAATTGGGCACCGTGCCCTGCAAGCTGAGCTGGGGCCGGTAGTTGGCCACGAAAGCGCGGTAGTTCCAATAGCCCGCCTCGCGGGCGGCGCGGGCCTGCACCCCGGCCGCCGACCGCTGCCAGGTCTGGGCGATGAGCGCCGGCAAGGTCAGCTCGGTGGTCGGGGCGGGTTGGGGCTGGGCGCGCGTGCCGATGCTGAGGGTCAGTAACAGGAGCAGCATTGGTAACGGAAGGAACTGGCGGGTTCGCCCATTATGTGCCTGTTCCCAGCGTTGAGATGGGTTAGGCGGGAGGCGTAAATGGGATAAGCGGAGACGCATGATTTGGCAGGTAAATCAATCAAAATTTATCGCCTGGTTGGGCAGGGGCGCTGGGAATTAGTTGTACTTACTTTTCTGGCGCAGCTCGCCGCCCGTTCACCTCACCCCCTAGCCCCCTCCCCCGTGGGGAGGGGGGACTAGTTTCTAGCTCTAGCTCTAAAGCAGACGAGGACCAGAGACTAGAACTAGAGCTAGTCCCCCCTCCCCACGGGGGAGGGGGCTAGGGGGTGAGGTGAACGGGCGGCGAGCCGGCCTCACTCCGTCAGCTCCACTTCCGGCGTATCCGCCCGGCTCTTCATATCCGAGATAATGACTTCCTCCCCGGCCCGCAACCCGCTCACCACCTGCACGAAATCCGTGTTGCTGTCGCCGAAGCGCACCACCCGGCGCACGGCCCGGTTGCCGGCCCGCACGAACACCGGCTGCTCCTGCCCGCCGAGGTAAAACGGGCCGTTTTTGAGGCGCAGAACCCCGCGGTGGGCGCGGGTGAGCACGAACACGTCGGCCCGCAGGTTGGCGCGCAGGGCGGGGTGATGGTCTTCCAGTAGGCTGGCGTAGAAGGTGATAACGCCCTTGTCCACGGCCGGGCTGATGCTGCTGATGCTGCCGCGCAAATCGGCGCCGGGGCCGAGGCGCACGAGCACCGCGTCGCCGGGGTGCAGCTGCTCGGCGTAGGTGTCGGCCAGCGTGGCCCGCACCCGGAAGCGGCTCAGGTCGGCCACCCGCGCCAGCGCGTCGCCGGCCTGCACGGTGCTGCCCAGGTTGTCGTTCACCCAGGTCAGCACCCCCGGCAATTGGCTGCTGATGTCGGCCTGCCGCAGCTTGCCGGCCTGCTCGCGGATGCTGCGCTGCTGCATCGAGACGGTGAAGCCCAGCTCGCGCTGGTCGGCGGCGCTAGCCCGGCGCTGGGTGCCGAGCTGCTGACGCAAACGAGCCGCTTCGAGGCGGGCCACGCGCAGGTTCAGCTCAGCCTGGCGCACGGCTTCGGCCGTGCCGCCGCCGATGCTGAGCAAGTGCTGCTCGTCGCGCAGGGCCGATTGCAGGCTGCTCACTTTCAGGTCCTGGGCCTGCTGCTGAGCCTGCAAGTCGGTCAAGCTCCGGGCCAGCGCCAGCCCGAGCTGGGTAGTCTTGTTCTGGTTGCGCTGCTGCTCGTCGTCGAGCTTCGCCAGGGCCGAGGCGGCGAGGTCTTTGTCCAGCTCCAGGATGAGCTGGCCCGGCCGCACCGGCGCGCCCACCGCCAGCGCCACCCGCCGAATGGTGCTCTGAATGGGGCTGGTCAGCACCGCCTCGCGCGCCGGAATGACGGTGCCCGCCGCCGTGAGGGCCGCGTCCACGTCGCCCGTTTCCACCGTGGCCGTGAGCATATCGGCCCGGCGCAGACTGGGCCGCACCAGCGTCCGCAGGCCCCAGCCGGCCGTCAGCAGCGCCGCCAGCGCCCCCAGGGCCAGCAGCGCGCGCCGCCACCGCCGCTGATTCTGAATGTTGGAGGGAATGATTCTGTCCATAAGCGAACGACGATACCGAATGTCAGGTCGGTAAGGCCAAGCGCTGTGCCAGGTTTGTAAGTTATTGCCAAACAGCAGCTTGCTGAAAAATAAGCCGAACGGACTTCTTCGCAAGTGTTCATTTGCGGACAGTCCGTTCAGAACCGGACACCACTGGCCAGCTCTTCCAGCGCCGCCAAGGCCCGCTCAGCATCAGCCTCGGCCACGAACAGGTGGTCGTGGTAAAACGCCGCGACCACGTTGCAGCTTACGCCAATGCGGGTGAGCGCCCCGGCGACGGCCGCCGTCAGGCCCACCGCGCTCAGGGCCGAATGCACGCGCAGCGTGAGCCAGGCCGCCACAAACGAGTAGGGCAGGCCGAGGCGGTCGGCCGCGGCCTGGGGCAAAATCACGGTGCAGGCTTCCGCTTCGCGGAAAAAACCCAGGCACTCGCTCAGGTCGAGGCCCGCCAAGTCGGGCACCGCGCAAAACACGTAGCGCCCCGGCTGGCGCGCCGGGCGCATCGTGCGCAGCAATTGGGTCAGGTCGGTTTCACCGTCAGGGGTCATGATCGGGGCAAATAGTGGGGGAGAAATCTGAGAAGCAGCACGCTTCAAAAGTACCCATCGCGCCGGCCGGCCCGTAGTTTTGGGCATGACTTCGAACTTACCCATTCGGGCGGGCCTGCTGGCCGGGGGCACGTCGGGCCGGCTGTTCCACGCCCCGTTTCTGGCCGCGCACCCCGGCTTCGAGCTGGCGGCGGTGGTCGAGCGCCACGGCCCGACGCTCTCGGCTCAGTACCCCGGCTTACGCAGCCACGGCAGCGTGACTGAGCTGCTCGCCGACAACTCGCTGGAGCTGATTGTGGTGAACACGCCTAACGACACCCACTTCGACCTGACCGCCCAGGCGCTCGCCGCCGGCCGGCACGTGCTGCTCGAAAAGCCCGTCGTGCCCACCCCGGCCGAGTGGCGGACGCTGCTGGCGCTGGCCCAGGCGCGGGGCCGGCAGGTGCTGCCCTATCAGAACCGCCGCTGGGACAGCGACTTCGGGGCCGTGCGTCGCGTGGTTGAGAGCGGACAGCTGGGCCGGCTCGTGGAGGCGCACTTCCGCTTCGACCGCTACCGCCCGGCCCTGAGTGCCAAGACGTTCAAAGAAACGCCCCGGCCGGGCGCGGGCCTGCTCTATGACCTCGGCCCGCATTTGCTCGACCAAGCCATCAGCCTGTTTGGTAAACCGTTGAGCTGGGTCAAAACCCTGGCCGCCCACCGCCCCGGCTCGCTCGTGGACGACTTTTTCAGCTTGCACCTGCGCTTCGCCGCCGAGCTCAACGTCTGGCTCACGGCCAGCCAGCTCGTGGCCGACCCCGGCCCCGGCTACGTGCTGCACGGCACCCACGGCTCGTACCGCAAGCCCCGCGCCGACCCCCAGGAAGCGCAGCTGCTGGCCGGCCTCCCGCCCCTCGACCTTGCCTACGGCCGCGAAAACCCCGCTCACGCCGGCCGCCTCACCTTGGCCGACCCCGCTACGCCCGGCCAACTGCTGCCCGTTTCCGCCGACGCGGCCGCGCCGGCCAGTTACTGGGGGCTGTTTGAGGCTGTTTATCAGACTATTCGCCACGGTCAGCCTTACCCAGTGCGCGGCGAGCAAATCGAGTGGCAGTTGGAGGTTTTGGCGGGTGGGTGAGGTAACCCTTCTAGCGGCACCTCACCCCCGGTCCCAGAGCCGTTGAGTGCTGGCTCGCCGCCCGTAAAACTCCATCCCCTAGCCCCTTCCCCGATGGGGAAGGGGAACTAGTTTCTAGTTCTAGTTTGGTATCAGGACTAGAGCTAAAGACTATGGCTAGTTCCCCTTCCCCATCGGGGAAGTGGTTAGGGGATGGGGTTTACGAGCGGCGAGCCAGCACTCGACGGCCCCAGTGCCATGAGACAAAGCAAGTCGCCCGGCCTTACCTAACCCGCCAGCCCAACAGCGCCCCGCCGTAAAAATTACGCCCCGGCGCGGGCTGAAAGTAGCGGCCCCCAAACGCGTTGAGGTCGTTGCCGAGGCTGTAGCGCCGGTCGGTGGCGTTGTCGAGGCCGGCGTAAATGTCTGCTTCCAGCCGGCCGCCCAACGTGCGCCGCCAGCCGGCCCGGCTGCCAAAAACCCAGTAGCCGGCCGCGTACGTGAGGTTGGCGTCATCGAGTGGCAATTGGGCCTGGTGACTCAGCGTCGGACTTAGGTAAAAGCCCCGCCGCTGGCTGAGGTCCAGCCCCGCGCTCAGCGTGTGCGGCGCGGTGCCGGTAAGCTGGTTGCCGCTGAAATCCTGGCCCGTGGCCGACGCATAATTCCCAAAGCGAAAGTAGTTGTAAGCGTAGCTCGCCCAGGCCCGCAGCCCGGCCGGTGGGCTGGGCGCGTCAAGGGCGGCGGGCGCGGCAGCCGACCCACCGGGCTGCCAGAGCCAGCCGCTGGCCGCCAGCTCGGCCCCGCGCTGGCGGGTGTCGCCGCTGTTGGCAAACAGCTGAGTGCCCTGGGCATTGCTGCGCGACACGATGGTCTGGCGCAGCTCAAAGTCAAACAAAGCAACCTCAAGCCGTAGCCGGCCGCCGAGCAGGCTGCCGCGCCCGCCCAGCTCGTAGCTGGTGCCGCGCTCGGCTCGCAAGTCGCGGTTCACGCTGCCGTCCGACGGGCGCAGCTCGGCTTCGGTGGGCGGCGAGGCCCCGGTGCTCAGGCTGGCGTAGGCCATCAGCCGCGGGCCGAACTCCTTGAGCAAAGCCAGGCGCGGCAGCACTTCGGGCCGGAATACCTGCTCCGTCACGTAGCCGGCGGGGTTGCTGGCCGCTGCCGACACCCGCGCCAGGCGGTAGCGCAAGCGGTGGTAGCTGGCCCCGGCCGTGAGCAGCAGGCCCGCCGGCAGCTCGTAGTCGGCCTGCGCGAATACGAAGCCCGTGCGGGTGCTGATTTCGTCGTTGTAGCGCAGCGCGCCCGGCGTGCCGGTCTGGTTCTGGTAGCTGCGCGCATCGGTGAACGAAGCCTGTCCTTCGCTGCCTACCTGCGCCCGCACCGGGTGCCCGGCCAGCGCGCCCCGGTAGCTGAGCGTCGCCCGCCCGCCGCCTTCTAACCCCGCATCGCGCTCGAAATCAATCAGAAAAAGCGTTTCAATGCGGGTGGCGCGGCCGAAGAGCGTGACCGACGTGCGCCAGCGCGCGCCCAGCTCCAGCTCGTGCGTAGCGCCCAGCAGGCCGGTTTGGGAGGCGTAGGCCGCCCGCTGAGCCTGGGTGCCGGGCAGCGTCGCCGTGGCCGGCCGGGCCTGGCGGGGGTCGCGCTCCGCTTCGGCCCGGGTGAGGCCGCCGGGCAGCTCGTAGGCCAGGTCGGCGTAGAGCGCGTGCAGGGCCAGCGTCTGCCGGGCGGTGGGTCGCAGCTCGCCGTCGAGGGCGTACGCGTCGCGGCGCAGGGCGCTGTTCTGGCGGTAGCCGGCCAGGCGCTGGTGGGCGTACTGGGCGCGCCAGTAGTCGCCGTTCGGCCCGCTCACCTCGGCCGCCACCGTGGCCCGCCCCAGCCCGAACGAGCCGGCCGCGCCGCCCACCTGCACGCGCACCGAGCCAGGGGCCGTGCCGGGCGCGGGCCGGCGATTTTCGAGGCGCAGCACGCCGCCCGTGCCCGCTCCGTAAACGCTGCCCGCCGGCCCCTTGAGCACTTCCAAGCGCCCGAGCTGGGCGGGGTCGAGCAGGTTGAGGGCCGTCGTGCCGTTGGCTTCGGTGAAGGGAATGTCGAAGTAATACACCTTCACGTTACGCACCCCGAACGGCGAACGCAACGTGCTGCCCCGGATGCTGATGCGGTAGCTGGCCGTGGCCCGCTCTTCCAGCCGCACGCCGGGCAGCGTATTCACCGCCGCCGTGAGCGAGTTTTCGCTAAAGCGCTGAAGCACTGCCTGGTCGATAACGCCCATCCCGGCCGCGGTGCGCCGCAGCGGCAGCCGATGGCCATAGCCCACCACCGTCGCCTCGGGCAGCCGGGCCGTGTCGGGCGGGGCCTGCGTCTGCGCGTTTGTGGCGGCTGGCCCCAGCCAGCCCAGCCCAATCAGCCCAATCAGCGGCAGATACCGGCGAGCCATCAGGTAGGAGGAAGTATGGAGCATTTAAAGCAAAGTAGCCATCCGCGCCGTCCGTCGGGGCAGACCTTACCGTCGTCTGACTTTTTTTTAGGTTGAGAAGCCGTTTGATTTTAGTTAGACGTGAGACGTGAGACATGAGACATGAGACTGTGAGAAGTGAGACGTGAGACGTGAGACTGTGAGAAGTGAGACGTGAGACTTTTCTCGGCGAGCGTCTTATGTCTCACTTCTCACTTCTCACTTCTCACAGTCTCATGTCTCATGTCTCACGTCTCACGTCTTACTAAAATCAAATGGCTTCCAAGATAGCGGCATATTCGGCGTGGTGGCGCGCGACGAAAGCGGCCATGAACGGGCAGCTCGTGCGCACCCGCAGGTGCTGGGCACGAGCAAATGCCAGCCCGGCGCGGGCCAGCGCGTCGGCTTCGCCCTGGCCGCGCCGGGCCTCGGGCACGAAGGTGTGTACGAAATCAACGAGGCCTGGCGCGGGTAGCTCGTACGCCAACTCAGCGGGCGGCTGATTGGCTTCACCAGCGGTAAATGACTGGCTGGTAACATTATGTTGAATATTCACGGGCTTGGGCAAGCTGATGGCATAAGAAACACGGTGGTTCCATACGGCCCGGCGCTGAAAAAAACGCAGTTGGGTGCTTTATTCAGCAACGCGAACTGGCGAAGTGTAGTAAGAGGAGCTTCCTGGTCCGGCCAACGCGCGGGGCTACTTCACCCGTTTTTCTTCTTTTCCATGAGCCTCTTTGAATCTGCCGCCGCCGCTGATGCCGAGCGCGTTGCCGACGACCCCCGCCCCGAGGGCCAGCAAGCCAGCGCCGAGCCGCTCCACGCTCAACCCAACGACCCCGCCACCCAGGCCGAAGCCGGCACGCCGCGGTATGCCAATTTCGGCCACGTGGGCGACGCGCCCGCTACGCCCGACTACGATGCGCAAGGCAACCCCAGCGGGAGCAACGACGGCTCGAACGACAACCCCGACGAGTTCAGCGAGCTGTCCTCCGCCGGCAAGGACGATGAGCCAGCCTCCGAAAAGGGTGCCCGTCTCGGCCACGCCGACCAGAACCAGGCCCCGGAGGCCGTCGCCGCCACCCAAAACAAGGATGCCGACGTGCAGCGCGCCGCCTGGTCCGACGACGACCGCCGCTACGCCGGCGGCAAGCCCGAAGCCACCTGGCAGGAGCTGAACGACCGCGAGCACCAGCCAAAAAGCGAGTAGTGACTAGCGCCTTCAAAGCGCTGGATACCGCGTCGTAATTACCATTCGCTTACCCACTAGTCCCTAATCTCTCACAACTACTCACTAATAACATGGCTACCCCCCACGACCAAACCGAAACCGAGCGCGAATCTGATTCTTTCCTCGACCGCGAAACCGCCGGGCAGGTATTCGACGACCGCGACGGCCAGCAGCAATCCGACCGCATGGACGACTCGATGCGCGCCGAGATGCCCGCCCCCGCCGGCCGCGCGGCCGCGTCCGACCAGAACGTGCCCGATGAGCTCAGCCACCCGAGCGAAGCCAATTTCACGCTGCCCGAAACCCAGCACCAGGGCCGCACCCTGACGGCCGACGGCGACGAATAACGCCGGCACCCGAAGTGGCGAAAGCGCCCGTGGCTACCTGGCTGCGGGCGTTTTTATGCATTGCGGGGTGTGGTAGCATCGGCAAGGCTGGGGAAGCATCAGTTTCCTCACCTGATTATGCGAGTACCCCGTCGTTGCCGTCGTCGTTTGCTGTTGCCGCCGGGCTGGGTGGCGCTGGGGTTTTTGCTGCTGCTGGGGTGTCAGGCGTTGCAGCCCTGGCGGGGCCAGCTTCGGCTTTGGAATATGCTGCAAGTCACCATGCCGTCCCGACTGCCGGACTCATTTTGGCGGGACTATCCCCCGTTTTACGCGTCTCGGCAATTAGCGCAATTTCGACCCTGGCACGAAGTGAAGCTGGTAGGCCAGCTGCTGCCAGATTTTCTGAGCCTGAACCAGTTGGCGGCTGCCTCGCGGGCTATTAAACTGGATACGCTGCGCGCGGGTGGGGTACGGGTTCGATTTGGGCCAGGGGCTACTTATGCTAATCTGGTGCAGGTCCTTGATTGTATGCTGTACACGGGCCAGCAGAAGTATTGGTGGGATATCCGTAGCAAGCCCACTGTTTTCTATGCCATTACTGATAAATGGGTACCGCCAAGTAGCAGTCCCCCAATGTTCATCTGTGGTACTCGCAATGCCATTGTCTACCTGGTAGATTCGCCAACCGAGCCGGCATTGTGGACAGCGATAAAAAAGCTAAGCCAGCCAGTCTGGCGCGGCACCTTATTTGGCTGGATGCTCTTGGCGGGGCTGAGCTTCAAGCGCGTGGTTTCTTTGCGAAAATTCTACTTCTAGCCTTTGCCCACCCTTCCGCCCGACCTGCGCCGCGCCCTGCTGCAACTGTCCCAAAAGGAGAAGGACCAGCTGTTGGCCCGCCTCGTGGGGCAGGACGCGCTGCTGAGTGAGCAGCTCAGCTTCCGGCTGCTTGAAGGACCCGACGCGCTCGAAACCCGGCGCGCGGCACTGCGCCGGCTCGTGGACGACCCCGTGCGCGGCTTTCACCAAACGCCCAACGACCTGCTCGTCATTCTGCGGCAGCTGCAAAGCCGGCTCGCCCACCACGCCCGCGTGACGGGCGACGCGCTGGGCGAAAACGAGCTGAGCTGGCGACTCTTGGCCGGCGTGTTCGCCCAGCAGCCCGCCCTGACGGCCCGTCTGCACGGTCCCACCCAGCCGCTGCTTCAGCACCTGACGCGCCGCGCCCAGCTAACCCTTCAGCAAGCCGCCACCCTGCACCCGGATTATCTGCTGGAGCTGGCCCCGGCCGCCAACGTCGTGCTGGGGGGCCTGTTCGCGTCGGGGGCCGCCCCGCTGGCTCGCGCGGCTGGCTTGCCGGGGCGGGTGGGGTGGGCGGATTGAGGTTGAGTTTAGTAAGACATGAGACGTTAGACCTGAGACATAAGACTTTCTCGGCGAGCGATAAGGAGGAGCGTTTCTCGGTGAGAAGTCTCATGTCTCATGTCTCATGTCTAACGTCTCATGTCTTACTAAACTCAACTGAAAGCCCACGGCCGCGCTTATCTTTACCTGCTGCCCGACTTCCACCCGACACATGAAAAAACTCTTACTTATCCTACTGCTGCTGAGCGCGCTGCCGGTCCGGGCGCAACTCGCGCCGCCGACGCTGCCGGGGCGCTTCGTCGTGAAGCTGCGCCCGCCGGCCGCCGCCAGCCTGGCCGCGCTGCGGCCGGCGCTCGCGGCGCTGGGTAGCCCGGACGAGCCGCGCCAGAAATTCCCCCGGAGCCAGCCGCCGAGCGGCGAGCAGTCCGGCAGCGTGGACCTGCGCCTTGTTTATGAATTGCGCCAGCCAGCCGGCGCATTCGGCACCAGCTGGACGCTGGCCAAGCTGCGCGCGCGCCTGCTGGCCACCGGCGCGGTTGAGTACGTCGAGCCGCTCTACGTGCGCGAACCGCTCTACCTGCCCAACGACCCGCGCGCCGATTCGGCTCTCGCCAGCGGCGGGCAGTACCACT
>Ga0123336_10004494_pt1 | contig 11306 bp, 8 predicted proteins | sample SSSSmetaG_FD_96466 | JGI IMG/M metagenome (GOLD analysis project Ga0123336, IMG submission 96466) | Glacier valley bacterial and archeal communities from Borup Fiord, Nunavut, Canada, to study Microbial Dark Matter (Phase II) - ​SSSS metaG | ecosystem: Environmental > Aquatic > Freshwater > Ice... | reverse complement strand
GGGGCCATTTGAGGCGGTGGAGTTCCGGGTGCAGGACTTCGGCCAGGGCATCGCGTCGGAGCACCTGGGACGCATCTTCGAGCGGTTCTACCGGGTGGATAAGGCACGTTCGCGGGAGTCCGGGGGGACTGGGCTGGGACTCGCGATTGCACGGCACATGATCGAAATCCAGGGCGGAACGATCTACGCGGAAAGCGAGTTGAACGCCGGGAGCACCTTCGTCTTTACACTGCCCACCGCCCAGTATCCGGTTTTGTGACGGGGTGGCAAAGGGAGGCGGAGAGCAGGTAGGCTGAATTGTGAATTTGTGCGTCTAAACGAGAGCGGTAGGATTGGACGTACGGCATTACGATTGTTGTTTGAGGACTTTGGCCTGACATGCATCTACTTTCCCGGTACTTTCGCGCCTCGATTTCGACCCTTTTTGTAGTGAGTCTGCTGGGTGTGCCGGGCTGGGCCGCGCCCGCGAAACCTCAGTTTCAGATCACCCACTACCTGATGAATGCGGACCTGGACCCTTCGGTCAACCGGCTGTCGGCGACGGTTTCGGTGACGTTTACGGCGCTCGAAGACCTGACCAACCCTGTCTTTGAGCTGAACAACGGACTCGTCATCAGCAAGGTGACGGACGCCAAGGGCAAGGCTCTCGATGCGGAGCGTCTGACAGGTAACTCGACGGTTCGGTTTACGCTGGCGACCCCGGTGACAAGGGGCAGCACGAATACGTTCACGTTTGAGTACGCGGGTGTGTTGGTGGGGGCGGATACGAGCCCGGTGGACGGCATCAAGCTGGCGGCCGTGGCCGACCCGATCAGCATTTTGCTGTATGCAGGGCGCTGGTTCCCGATGACGGGGCTGTTTACGAATCGCTTTACCGCGGAGATGCATATTCGCGTTCCGCCCGACGAGCGCGTCGTGGGGAGCGGCTTTACGGGCAAGGCCAGTGTGGCGGGCAACCGGACGGAGTACAGCTTCAACTGGACGAAGCCAGGCTTCCCGGGGACCGTCGTGGCGGGTAAGTTCCTGGAGCCGATCGTGGCACCGGGCTCGAACAACATCAAGATTTATGTGACGGAGAAGCGCAAGCAGGTGGCGACGGACTTTGTACGGCAGGCGGCGCGCGAGTTCGAGTTCATGTCGAATACGTTCGGCCAGCCGGAGACGTCGCAGATCAATATCGTGGAGCTGCCTGAGGATGCGGTTTCGGCAGCGTGGGGGCCTGAGGTAGTGGCGATTGGCGGGCATCGCATTGCCGACCACAACTCGCAGCGGCTGCTGGCCAATACGCTGGCGCATCAGTGGTGGGGTAGCGAAGTCTCTCCGGCGACGCTCAACGATGCCTGGATTACGAACGGCATGTCGCGCTATGCGGAGCTGATGTATGTCGAGGATTCCGCCGGCAAAACGGCGTTTCAGACTGCGGTGACGGACGTTTCCGCCGGTGCGCTGGCGTACGACACAGAGCCATTGACGACGGTCGGCAGACTGGACCCGTACTCGCCGCAGTTCCAATCGATGACGCTGGAGAAGGGCGCGATGGTCTTCCACATGTTGCGTTGGGAGATGGGCGATGAGGTCTTTCTGAAGTTTCTGCGTGGGCTGCTGTCGCAATATACCGACAAGTCCATTCGCAGCTCCAACGTGCAGACGGTGGCAGAGGCGCAGTCACGGCTGGAGTTAGGGCCGTTCTTTGCGCAGTGGCTGGACGGTACCGGTGCGCCTACGTTTGCGAACAAGTTCACGGTCTTCCGGCTGGGGAATGGCAAGGGATTTCGTACGATTGGTTCCGTGACGCAGGACCTCGACCTGTTCCGGATGCCAGTGGAGCTACGCATCGAGACGGATGGTAAGACGGAGATTCGTCGCGTGGATGTGACGGGGACTGAGTCTCAGTATTCGATTGAGACGTTCGGCCGCCCGCGTCGCATTGGTATCGATCCGCAGAACTGGTTGCTGAAGAGTACGCCGGATCTGGCCGTACGCGTGGCTGTACTGCGCGGGCAGCAGCAGGTGGCGCAAGGCGATCTGACCGCCGCGCTGATCGAGTACCAGAAAGCTCTGGACGCGAACAAGAACAGCTCCCTGGCCTCGTACCGGATTGGCGAGGTGTTCTTCCAGCAGCGGAACTACCAGTCGTCGGCGAACTCGTTCCGCGACGCGCTGCGTGGCGACGGCGACCCGAAGTGGGTGGAGGTCTGGAGCCACATTGCGTTGGGACGCATCTTCGACGTGACCGGCCAACGCGACCGAGCCGTGAATGAGTACAGGCTCGCCGTGCAGACGAACGACAATACGCAGGGCGCGGTGAACGAGGCGCGCTCCCTGATGCAGACGCCTTACAAGCGGGAGCGGGTTGAAAATTAGAGCTATTTATTACTTGATTCTTCCTGCCGATTGCCTCCACTAGACTAAGTAAACTTAGTCCGGTGGAGGCTTGTATGCCCATTGTCAACATGCATGAGGCGAAGACGCACTTTTCCAAAATAGTGGATCAGGCTTCTAAAGGTGAATGCACGATCATCGCAAAAGCCGGCAAGCCGGTCGCTAAAATGGTTCCCCTCGATGAGCCGACTCCAAAGACCATGCGTCGCTTCAACTTTATGAAGGGTCAGATTGAAGTTCCAGCAGACTTCGATACGATGTTTCAGAAAGAAATTGAAGAGCTTTTCTAGGGTGAGGAATGAAGTTGCTGCTGGATACGCACCTTCTGCTCTGGAGTATTTCTGATTCCAGCAAGCTCTCACAAATGGCTCATAGTCTGATCAATAATCGCGAGAACGAGCCCCATTTCAGTGTTGCCAATTTATGGGGAAGTCGTCATCAAGAGCGGACGTGGCAAGAGTGACTTTCTAGTTGAGGCAGCCTCGCTTCGGAGAAGCCTGATCGACAACGGATATACCGAACTACGATTTCCAGTCAACATGTCATTGCAGTCTCAACGCTGCCGCATATTCACAAAGACCCATTTGACCGACTCTTGATCGCGCAGGCCTCAGTAGAAGGAATCACGCTGATAACGGTCGACCCGATGATTGTTCGCTACCCGGGGCCGATTCGCAGGGTGTGAGTGAACTGCAAACCACTTTATTCGTAGCGCAGAGCTTCGGTGGGGTCGAGGTTGGAGGCCTGGATGGCGGGAATCATGCCGCTGACTGTGCCGACTACCGCCAGAATGCTGGTGGCGATGATGACGATATGCGGCGAGATGATCAGTTGGATGTCCGCAGCGTCGGCATTGGTCGCGATGGCGCTGTAAAAGGTGATGCTGCCGACAGTCTTCGCCACGCCGTAGGCGAGTGCGACTCCGGCGGCACCGCCCACCGTGGTGATGACCATCGCCTCCGCCAGGAATTGCAGCAGGATGTGGCGCTTGCGCGCGCCGAGCGCTTTCTCTACGCCGATCTCGCGCGTTCGCTGCTGGACGCTGACCAGCATGATGTTCATCAGACCGATGCCGGCGATGCCCAGTGTGAGTGCTCCGATGAAGGCCAGCAGCACCTGCAGCCCGACAGTGACGATGCGGAACTGTGACAACTGCTCCATGATGTTGGCGACGTAGATAGCATTGCGGTCAGAGGCGCGGAAGCCATGCGTGGCGCCGAGCGTCTTGCGAAGCGCTAACTCCACCTCCTTATGATTGCCGTTGTAGCTGAACCAGATGCCGTCAATGTACTTGGTGTCCTTGAGGTCAGAGGCCGTGGTGAGGGGGACGCTGATGATGCGGTTAAGATTGTTGTCGCCCTCTTGCATCTTGCCTTTCGTCACACCGACGACGGAGAAGCTGACCCCGTTGAGGCGAATAGTCTGGCCGATGGGATACATCCCGGAGAAGAGCTTCGTCTTGGCTTCGGAGCCGATGATGGCGACATGGGCACGCTGCTGCAGGTCGGACTGGGTGAGTGCGCGGCCTTCGGCGATCTCCATCTTCTGGATGTCCTGCAGCTCCGGGGTGATGCCGTCAAACTCCCACGTGTACGTGTGTAGATCGTTCTGAACAGTGACATCCTTGGAGACGAAGGGCGAGGCGTGGATGACACCGGGGACGGTCTCCTGAATGCGCTCGACGTCGTCCATCTGGAAGCGCACCTTGATGCCGGCCTTGGTGCCGCCGGCCTGCTCACTGGTCGTGCCAGGGAAGACGCCGATCTGGTTGGTGCCGAACTGCGCGAAGATGGTTTCGAAGGCGTGGCCGAAGCCTGCACCGTACGCCAGCAGCAGGACTACGGTGGCAATACCCCACGCCATGCCTAGAATGGTGATGAAGGTTCGCCGCATGTTGTAGCGCATGGCTTCGAGGGCCTGGCCAATGATGTCGCGCAGCAAGCCAGAAAACATAAGGTACTCCTTCTACTCTTTGCGCAGTGCTTCGACGGGCTCCAGCATGGAGGCGCGGCGGGCGGGGTAGATGCCGGCGATGATGCCGCAGAGGGTAAGTGTGCCCAGGGCCATCGCGGCGGACCAGGGGACGAGGCGGGGTGGGTCGAAGCCGTTGGCGTTGTTTCCGGAGATGGAGCCGAGGGCAAACATCAGCGCAGCAGCCGCAGCTATGCCAATGACGCCGCTGAGGCCCGTGAGCGTGAGCCCTTCGAGGAAGAACTGCACGAGGATGCTGCGGTTGGTCGCGCCGAGAGCTTTGCGCAGGCCGATTTCGCGGGTACGCTCCGTTACCGTGACGAGCATGATGTTGATGATGCCGACCGCGCCCAGCGCAAGTGTGACGATGCCTACGCCACCGAGGAAGACGTCCATTGCGGTGAAGATGACGCCGACGGTGCGCTGCGACTTGATCGTGTCCCACTCTTCGAAGGCTTCTTTGAGCGAGGGATCGAAGCCGTGGCGCATACCGATGATGCGGTGAACGTCTGCCTTGGCGGTTTCGTTCTGGTCGGCGGTCAGCGGCTGATACTGGATGGAGGAGATGGAGTCGTGGGGGATGTTTTCGCCTTTGAGGGCGAAGAGTTCCAACATGGTGCTGAGCGGGATGTAGACGCGCTGGTTGTCGTTGGAGTTGTTGCCGCGGCCGATCTTCTTCACTACGCCGATGACCTGGAAACGGTAGCCGTTGAGGGTGATAAAGGCTCCGAGCGAGGGGCGGCCAGGAAAGAGGAGTTCGTTATTCTTCTTGCCGAGTATGACGACGAGGCGATGCTGGCTGATGTCGTCCGCGTTGAGAAAGCGGCCCTGCGCGATGGGCAGATTGCGAATCTCTGGGAAGTTGGTTTCGACACCCATAACGGGGCCGGCGGCACTGGAGAACTCGCTGACTTCCTTAAGGTCGCCACGGTTGATAAGCGCGGTAGCGTTGCGGACGTGCGTAGCCTGGGCGCGGATGGCCTGCACGTCGGAAAAGGTGAGCTTGTAGGGCGTCATGCCGGTGTGCTGGCCGGGCAGCGCGGGTATCGTCCCGCCAAAGAGCATGATGACGTCGGTGCCCAGCTCCGCAAGGCTGCGGCGCTGGCCAGAGCGGAAGCCTTCGCCCAGCCCGATAAGCAGCAGCAGCGAGGCGACACCCCACGCGATGCCGAACATGGTGAGGAACGAACGCAGCTTATTCGCCATGATCGATTGGTAGACCTGGGCGAAGATGTCGAGGAGGATGCGCATCATGGTTAGACACAGATACGCAGTTTTCGGAGCGGTGGTTCCCTTGGGAATTTAGAAGGCTACGCGAGCGGCGTTCTTCATCAGCATGGGGACATCAGGGTCAGGTTCCGGCTGGGGGGTCAAACCAAGGGTCTCGAAGAAGGTGATGACAGCGGCAAGGACGTTCTGCGCGATGGCGTCGGGGTAGAGGAGGCCGAGGCTTGCAGGCTCTGCAGCGCACAGCAGGCTGCCACGGAGGGCCAGGCAGCGCTCCGGACGGTAGACGCAGGAGGCGAGGTCCGTGATGCTGAGGGCGTAGCTGGGGGTGCAGAGGATGGTCTTCGGCGGGGCCATGCGGTCGATCATGCTGAAGATTTCAAGCTTGGACTCTAGCTCGTCGGGGACGAAGTCGATGGCGACGTCGGCGTCGCGGACAGCGTCTTCGACGGTGCTGGCGAGGCGGAGGGTTCCGGTACGGTCGGGCGGGGCCATGGAGCTGAAGTCCGCCTCGGCCTTACGCAGGTTGGCGGGCATTACGTCTTCGAGGACAACGTCAAATCCCGCGACGGCGCAGGCGAGGGCGAAACTGCGTCCGGCTTCACCAGCGCCGATAATGGCGACGGACCGGAGGAGGAGGCCGGACGCGGTCGATTGCATTTATGTCTTGCTCGCGACGGCCTGGATGACGGAGTCGTAGCTGGGCTCAGCCTGCTTGATGTGGTCGGAGACGCGCTGGCGCTCCTCGGCGGTGAGGGACGGCAGAACGGTGAGGATGCGGCGTAGGGTGACGGAGATATCGTCAACGTAGTTCATGGTGCGGATGGCTTCGCCAGAGAGAGGCATTCGTGCTCCTAAAGAAAGATGTCTTGGCTTTAGTGTAATGGTTCTTCCGTCGAGACGTCAGAGTGGCCGAAGCTGGGGTCGGGCGCAGCCGGCGGGGCGACGTATCCGTCGCGGTCGGTCATCTCCATCAGGGCGGCCAGCTTGGCGGCGAAGTCCGGGTGGATGGCCTGGGAGTGGTAGCGCCAGGACCAGTTACCCTGCGCGGCGGAGGGCGTATTCATGCGGGCATCGCTGCTTAGGTGCAGGATGTCTTGCATGGGGATGATGCAAAGGTAGGCCACGGAGCGGGCTGCGGCGCGGATCATCGCCCAGACGATATCGCCGTCATGTTCGATGGTGCCAAGGTAGCTTTGGACGTGCTCGCGCTCGTAGTCGGCGAGGTCGTCGCGCCACCAGCCGAGGGTGGTGTTGTTATCGTGCGTGCCGGTGTAGACGACGGTATTGGGGACGAACTTGTGCGGCAGGTAGAGGTGGCTGTTGCGGTCGGAGAAACCGAATTGCAGGATGCGCATGCCGGGCATGCCAAAGTGCTCGCGTAGCTCGTCCACCTCGGGGGTGATGAGGCCGAGGTCTTCCGCGATGAAGGGGAGAACACCGAAGACCTCGCGGAGGCGCTGGAAGAGCTCCTGGCCTGGGGCCTTGACCCATTGACCGTTGATCGCTGTGGGCTCTTCTGCCGGGATGGACCAGAAAGCTTCGAAGCCGCGGAAGTGGTCAAGGCGGATGCTGTCGTAGAGGGTGAGCGAACGACGGATGCGGGCGACCCACCAATCAAAGCCGCGCTCGCGCAGCAGCCCCCACTTGTAGAGCGGATTACCCCAGCGCTGGCCGGTCTTTGAGAAGTAGTCCGGAGGTACGCCGGAGACGCGGACGGGGCAGCCCTTTTCGTCGAGCTCAAAGAGTTCGGGGTGCGTCCATACATCCGCGCTATCGTAGTTGACGAAGATGGCGACGTCACCCATCACCTGGATATCGCGCTCCGCACAGTGAGCGCGGATGGAACACCACTGCTGGTCGAAGAAAAACTGGATCGTCTGCTCGATGGCGAGTTCGCGGGAGTGCGTGGTGAGCAGGGTCGTCATGGAGTCGTGCTTGCGCAGCGCGTGCTCTTCCGGCCAGTTATTCCAACTGGCGTAGTCGTACTTGCGCCGCAGCACGTTGAACAGGGCGTAGTCCGGCAGCCAGCTCATGTTGTCGTTGCAGAACTTCTGGAAGCGGGCGCGCGTGGCGTCGTCGGCGCGGTCCAGCAGGTTAGTGGCGGCCTCTTCGATCAGCGGAATTTTGAGACGATTGGCGGCTTCGAAGTCTGCCGGGGCGTCGTGGCCGGGAAGGCCGGCGAGGCGGTCCCAGGCAAGCCAGCCCTGGTCGGCGAGGCGCTCCAGGCTGATCAGCAGCGGATTGCCCGCAAAGGCGGACAACGCCGAGTACGGCGAGCTGCCATAACCCGTGGGACTGAGCGGAAGCACCTGCCACAGGCGCTGCTTGGCTGCCGCGAGGAAGTCTACAAAGGCATACGCTGCCGGGCCAAGGTCCCCGATGCCACCATACGAGGGGAGCGACGTAACGTGCAGTAGCACTCCCGAGATGCGATCCTGTTTGACGACTTCCCCACTCATCCGGACTCTCCTTGTAGCTCTGTCCCGCGAGACTCTGTCCCGCAAAACTCTGTAACTATGATGCGGAAATGCGGAGTGCGCCGCAAATAGAAAGGGCCTGCCCCATTGCCTTGTCTGGCTCTGGAGCAGGCCCGGTACAGGGAACGCCGAGGTTAGTTGCCGAAGGGAGAGGCGCCGGGTGCGGGCTGCTTCTTGGAGTAGCGGATGGCTCCGCCCTTCTCGTACTTCTCGGTGAGGTTGCCCAGGTAAACGCGGAAGATCTCGTCATGCTGGATGCTGAGGAGCTGCTCGCGGGTCTGCGCGAAGTTCTTGGCGATGTCGTCCGTGGTGGGCTGCTGCTTCTCCGTCACGGAGAGCACGATACCGACGCGGCCTACATTGATGGGACCGGAGACGGCACCCTTGGGCAGCGAGAACGCAACCGCGGCGGGGCCGGTCATGGCACCGATATCCGGCACCTGGCCATCCTTGCCGACCAACTCGCTGGACTTGAGCGGAATGTTCATCTCGGCGGCGGCCTTCCTCAGGTCGTTGAGCACCTTGGCGCGATCATCAAGCTTGTTGAGCTGAGCGTTGAGCAGCTGCGGAAGCTGCTGCTCGCGGTAGTCGTCGAGGATATGCGACTTGTAGTCGGCAAACAACGGCGCATGCGCGGCCTTGATGTCCGCAACCTGGAAGACGGCCATGCCGTCGCCCGTGGAGACCGCAGCGGGATCGCCGCCCTTGGTGGCGGTGAAGGCCTGGGTCAGCATGGCGGCACCGTCAGCGACACCGGCGACGACGCCATCCTTGGCAATATAGTCGGTCGAGACGACGTGGAGGCCCTTGGCGGCGGCAGCCTTGTCGAGACCGTTCTTCTTGGCATCGGCGGAGAGCTGCGTGGCGAGAGACTGCAAGGCGGCACCAGACTTCTGCTGCTCAAGGAGCGGCAGAATCTCAGGCTTCACCTCGGCGATGGGCCGGAGGTGCGCGTTCTTCTTCTCTTCCACTTGGAGAATGTGATAACCGAACTGCGTCTTGATCACGTCCGAGGTCTTGCCGACGGGCAGCGTGAAGGCTGCCTTATCGAACTCAGGAACGGTCTTGCCGCGGTCGAGCCAGCCGAGTTCCCCTCCCTGTACCTTGCTGCCGGGATCGTCGGAGTTCTTGCCGGCCAGGTCGGCGAAGTTACCACCCGCCTTGATTTGCTTCAGCAGGTCATCGGCCTTGGCCTTGGCCGCTGAGTCTGCCTTGGCATCACCCGCCGGTGAGGCGATGAGGATGTGGCGAACGCGCACCTGCTCCTTGACCTGGTACTGGTCCTGATTCTTCGTGTAGTACGCCTGCAACTCAGCATCCGTCACCTGGGGCTTGCCGCCGGGAAGGCTGGAGGCATCGAAGGCGATGTACTGGATCTTGCGCGTCTCGGGGATGGCCGTGGCGTAGCGGGTCGGGTTGGCCTTGAAGAACGCTTCCAACTCGGAGTCCGACGGGTTGATGCCCTTGCGCATGTCATCGGAGGAGACGACGGCGTAGTCAAACTTCACCTTGGTGCCCTGCACCAGGTAGGCTTCGCGGACCGCGTTATCCGAAACGGAGACGCCGCCGGTGATAAGCGCCTGCAGACGGTTCAGCTCCATATCGTTCTTCACCTGTGACTCAAACTCAGCGCGGCTGGTTTGGAAGGCGCTCTGCACGAAGCTGATGTAGGCGTCCTCGCCGATGTAGGTGCCATTGGGGAAGAGGTACTGGGCAAAGGGGCCGGTCTTCAGCTCGCGGGCTAGGTCTTCATCGCTGACCTGGAGGTTGAGACGGTCCGCTTCTTTCTTCAGGATCTCGCGCTGTACGAGGATCTGCCCGGCGCGCTGTGCCATGTAGGGCAACAGGAACTCCGGCAGACGCTGCTGTTGCAGCTGACGAGCGGCAAGCTGGTTCACCTCAGTGGTCTTGATGGGGGAGTTGCTGCCGAAGATGCGTCCGATGACGCCGGGCTCGCGGACAAAAGCGAAAACGGTGGCGTCATTCGAGGAAGCGGCGTCGCCGACTCCGGGAATCAGGTAGGCCACCATGGAGATAACGGCTGCTCCAATAATGACGGCGAAGATGATCTTGGTGACGCGATTTTCCTTTTGCAGAATGCGAATCATGCTTGGCTTAAGACCTTTACTTCGTGCGCTACCGTCTTTGAAAGAAGGGCGCGTGCCCGGGATTTTGCGTGAGCTGGCGAGCCTTGGAGCCTACGACTGTGGAAGTCGGTAGAAACATCGCCGCGCCAGTTTGCAGGGCAAGCGACAAGTATAAATCAGTGGCGGACGGATTTCATCTGCCCGCCAAACAAGCAAACCCCCGAAGTGGCCAGAAAGGCACCAGTTCGGGGGCTGCGAGGTTCGTCCGGCTGACTAATCTGCGGAGTTAGTAGGGCCGGTAGTACGACCGCGGGTAGTAGACCGGGCCGTAGTAATAAGGATACTGCTGAGGCGGGGGCGGGCGGCGCTGAAGCTGCTGCGAGCCGGTCTGCACGCCGTAGCCGAGGCGATCCATCTCCGCCTGGGACACGGTAACGACGGGAGCCTGCTGGGTAAGGTGGAAGGTAAGCACGGCCTCCGCGGGAATCCAGGCCTGACTGCCACCCGAGGCAGCAGAGGTTCCCAGCCCGGCAGCAGCACCCGCTCCTGCGCCGATTGCAGCCCCCGGGCCACCCCCAGCGATAGCCCCGATCACAGCACCAACAGCGCTGAGGCCGACTGTATTATTGACCGTGCGAATGGTCTTATCCGGGCCGTTCTGCGACCACGTATCCGTAACGACGCCAAAGGTCTTGCCGGCTAAAGTGATCTGCGTGATTTGCAGGCCCAGTTGACCTCGGCCACCGAATGCCCCGGCGGTTTTTGAATCGACGATGGTTCCCTGGACCGTGGCGCCGCGCGGCACAGCGATGGAGCCGGCAGCCACGACGTCGTTCACTACAACGCCGTCAAAGGTGTTTCCGACAGCAGAGTGCTTGCTATCCAGCCCTTGGTTGATGCGTATGCGCAGCATCGTACCGGTTGGGATAACGACCGATTCCCCGCCCTGCTGGGCTCCGTAAGCCGCGTTTGCGTTGTAGTTCAGGTTCTGCTGCGGATAAGGCTGGCGGCTGTAGGGCCGGCGATAGGGTCCAAGATTGACGGGCGGCTGTTGTTGCGACGCCTGCCCATCCTGCGGCGGAGACGCCTGCTGCTGCTGAGACTGCTGCGTCTGGGCTGGAGCCTGCGTATACGTCCCGTCCGATTGCAGAACTGGATT
>Ga0123336_10004493_pt1 | contig 11307 bp, 10 predicted proteins | sample SSSSmetaG_FD_96466 | JGI IMG/M metagenome (GOLD analysis project Ga0123336, IMG submission 96466) | Glacier valley bacterial and archeal communities from Borup Fiord, Nunavut, Canada, to study Microbial Dark Matter (Phase II) - ​SSSS metaG | ecosystem: Environmental > Aquatic > Freshwater > Ice... | reverse complement strand
TTGACGTTGAAAGAATTTGTGTTGTTGAAGGCCAGCCGGAAATCGCTTGAATCGTTCGAAACAACGCCGGGAAGGGTGCGCATCAGCGATTGAAAATCGCGCCCATTCAGCGGGGTTTCCGTTACCTCTTTCGAACTGATGACATAAGACTTCTGCGCGGTTGTGGTTTCGACGGTAGAGATCTGGGTTTCCACTGAAACCGAATCCGTCAACTGGCCCAGATCGAGCGACAACGTGCCCAGATTAAGAAGCTGAGTCTGATCAAGGGTGATGTTCTTGGTTTCGAAAGTTTTAAAGCCGGTGGCTTCAATCTTGACCGTGTAAAGGCCCGGAAGAAGCGGCACCAGATAAAAAACGCCTTCACGATTCGTAGTGGTTTCGCGCGCTATAATTTGCTTCGCTTGATCGAAGGCTCGCACGGTGGCATTCGGAAGACTGGCGCCGCCCGAATCGCGGACTGTGCCCTGGATGGATCCTGTTTGTGCTTGAGCGATGCCTGCGCAAAGCAAAAGCGTTGACGTGAGTACTGCAAACGAAAAACGAGACATGGTTTTCCTGAATAAACAGCTTGGATTGATTGTATTTCAATTTGGTTGAAATGCAAATCCGCAAGCGGACTTTCAGAAGAATGTCACGAGCAAAGCGATCGGAAATTAAAGTGTTTTCGGTCCCTTTGTCTTAGCGTGAGCGATGTTTGAAGCCTCATGGGCTTTGGTCGAATGATCGTTCGCCAACTGTGAATGCTGGGTGGCTTGAGGTTCCTCGCCTTCTTCATGGGCTTTGGCAGCGCTGCGATGCGATTTCGCCGCTTCTTCGTGATGAACTGCAGCTTTATGGTGATCGTGTTTTGGCATGTCTGTACTTTACCCCTGCATTCCGCTGGCCCTTGTCCGAACCCAAATTCCAAGGGCGAACAAAAGGCGAAGATGGTGGTATGCTGATTCCTGGAAATGTCTACACAGCCAGTGTTGGAAAAACTTCGTGAACGGCTCCGCTGTCTTGAAGAGACGCACCGCCGCTTCTCGCGCACAATTTCGGTTTCGGATGCGGTGGACCGTTGGCTGCCCCAGGGTGGTCTGCCTGCTGGGTGCATTCATGAGGTGAAAGGCGCAAGTCTTTCAAGTGCCCTGGCTTTTTCCTCGATTATTTCGGCGCGTATCGCCGGGGACCAAGGCAACGTTATCTATGTCTCGCCTGACCGTTCCTTGTTTTCGTTGGGTCTTCTTCCTTACGGAATCAGACTGGATCAGCTTCTTCTGGTATCCGTGAAAAGACCGCAGGACCGCTCTTGGGCGATGTTGGAAGCGCTTCGCTGCCCACAGGTAAGCGCCGTGATTACAGTATTGGATAGCGCAGACTTGACAGCTTCCCGCCGCCTGCAACTTGCAGCGGAAAGCAGCGGAGCAACTGGTTTTCTTCTCGGCAAAGCTACTTCCGCTCCCATCGCCGCACCCATTACACGCTGGAAGGTTTCATCCCAAATGGGGCAGCAGGGACAAAGGTTTGACCAGCCGATTTGGAAGCTGGACCTTCTGTATTGCCGCGGCGGACAGCCCGGTAGCTGGACAATCGAATGGCGAAATCACCAACTGAACGCTTTGTCGCCACAGCTGCCCGCGCAACAGGCTCGCGAGGCTTTGGCGGGATGAGATGGCACGGCACTTTCTTAGTCTTTTCTGTCCCGCTATTCCCGGCCATCGGCTAACGCAACTTGTCGAATGGTGCGACCGATATTCGCCACTTGTCGCGGCCGATGGGTGTGACGGCATCGTTCTCGATATCACCGGCTGCGGTCATCTGTTTGGTGGAGAAGGCACACTCCTTCTTGACATCCAGTGGCGTTGTCACAGGATGGGCATCGAATCGCGCGGAGCGATCGCCGATGCATGGGGCGCTGCATGGGCCCTGGCACGATTCAGCAAATTGTCCATCGTTCATGGGGAATATGCCGCTGCCGCGCTAGCGAACTTGCCCGTGGAAGCGCTTCGGCTACCAAATGAAATTGTTCTGAAAATGCGGAGGCTCGGCCTATCCACCATCTCTCTGGTCAGGAAAATTCCTCGCCATTCGCTCGCCGCGCGATTCGGGGCAACTCTTCTCCTGCGTCTTGATCGAGTCTTTGGCCAATCTGAAGAGCCGTTTACCCCATGGCGGCCACCGGCGGCATACAGGGCGTCTCGAATTCTCGCCGAACCGGTCTCTACAGTAAGTGCGGTTGAATATGTTCTGCGCGATCTGCTTCAGGAAATCTGTGAGAGTTTCGAAAAAAAACACCTTGGTTCGCGGCACATGTGCCTTGCCTGCTACCAGGGTGATGGAACCGTAAACCAATGCGCAATTCGTACTTCGAAGCCCACGCGTTCCATCCGTCACTTGATGAATCTCTTTGGTGAAGAATTACATTCGCTCAGATCCGGCTTTGGGTTTGAAACAATTGTTCTCTCCGTGCTGGATGTCGAAGCACTGGATGCGAAACAACTTAGTTTTTCGCAAACGAACCTGGTCGATGAGGAATCGTCTTTCGATGCTCTTGTCGATCGCTTCGGAATGAAATTCGGGTTTCAGGAAGTGAACCGCATCGTGGTTCGGGAGAGTTTTTTGCCGGAGCATGCGGTGGAGCTTTCTCCCGCTAGCGCACCTGTCGCGGTCAGCGCGGAGTGGCCGGCTTACCGCATCCGTCCGGTTCGTCTTATCGATCCTCCCATGCGCATTGAAGTCTCTATCCTGATTCCCGGCGAATCTCCGGTGCAGTTTTTTATCGGCGAGAGCAGACATCGCATAGTCCGCTCTGAGGGGCCGGAGCGACTTACCGACGAATGGTGGCGAGACAAGACTTCCCGCTGGTGCACGCGCGATTATTATCGAATCGAAGACACTCAGGGATTCCGGTTCTGGATTTTTCGAGATACTTCAGAACACTGGTTTCTACATGGACATCTTCCTTAGCCACATATGCGCAATTATGCCGAGTTACAGGTATCGTCTAACTTCAGTTTTCTGGCCGGAGCGTCGCATCCTCAGGAGTTAGTGGCGGCGGCCCATGAATATGGCTATCCCGCCATTGCACTTACAGACCGCAACACGCTTTCCGGCATTGTGCTGGCGCATTCCACGCTAAAAGAGAGTGCCAGCCCAACCCGATTCATTGTGGGGTGTCGCCTTTGTCTTTTAAATGGAGAGAGTCTTCTCTGTTACCCCACCCATCGCAAAGCGTACGGCAATCTGACGCAGCTTCTTACTTTGGGCCGCCGTAGAGCGAAGAAAGGTGAGTGCATTCTTGAACTGGCAGATGTCGCGAATTATGCGGAAGGCCAGCACTTTATCCTTCCTTTTCCGCAAGTACTTACTAGCTCCGCAAGAGCGCATATACAAAGCTGCGCAGCTTTATTTAGAGGGAGGCTTCATCTTGCGTTGAGCCACTCCTGCCGTGGTGACGATCGGCATTGGATTCACAGCATTGCCAGTTTCGCCCGCTCGCTTTCCCTCCCCATTGTCGCCACCAACGATGTTCTCTACCATTACCCTGAGCGCAAGATGCTTCAGGACGTTGTGACCTGCATTCGCGAAAAATGCATGCTGACCGAAGCAGGCTTTCGTCTGGACGCCAATGCCGAGCGCCACTTAAAGCCGCCGGCAGAAATGATGCGGATTTTCGAAGCATGGCCGGAGGCGCTGGAAGCCACCATGGAAATTGCGGATCGATGCCGCTTCTCACTCAATGAACTGCGTTACGAATATCCAGAAGAAGTTGTAGAAGCTGGAATATCGGCCTTCGAAGATCTAAGGCGACGCACGTTGGCTGGCGCAAAAATCCGTTATACCGAAGGAGTTTCTGAAGCTGTCATAAAACAAATCGATCATGAACTGAAGTTGATTGCCGAGTGCGAATACGCGCCTTACTTTCTCACCGTCCACGAAATTGTGAAATTTGCGGCAAGCAAAAAGATTCTCTATCAGGGGCGCGGATCAGCTGCCAATTCCATCATTTGTTATTGCCTGGGGATTACAGAAGCGGATCCTGTCGCGCGCGGACTGCTCTTTGAAAGATTTATCTCAGCCGCCCGCAATGAACCGCCCGATATTGATGTCGATTTCGAACACGAGCGGCGCGAAGAAGTCATTCAGCACATCTATGAAAAGTATGGACGCGACCGCGCTGGCCTAACCGCCACCGTAGTGCACTACAGAAAAAAGCGCGCCATCAATGAAGTAGCAAAAGTACTGGATCTTGCAGGCAACACGTCACCGGAACGCCGCGAGTTGGCTATCGAACTGATGAACCAACTGGTCGGCTTTCCCCGCCATCTCTCGCAGCATGTCGGGGGATTCGTCATTGCGCGTGGCCGTCTGGACGAACTAGTTCCTATCGAAAATGCACGCATGAAAGACCGCACGGTTGTTCAATGGGATAAAGATGACATCGACGAATTGGGAATGATGAAGGTAGATATTCTCGGTTTGGGAATACTTAGCGCCATTCGAAGATCTTTCGATTTGATGAAGCTTCATTATGGAAAAGAGCTTACCCTGGCCACAATTCCGCACGAGGACGAAGCAGTATATACAATGCTGCAAAATGCGGATTCCATCGGAGTCTTTCAAGTGGAAAGCCGTGCGCAGCAAAGTATGTTGCCGCGCCTGAAGCCAAAGACGTTTTATGACCTTGTAATTGAAGTTGCCATCGTTCGCCCAGGACCTATCCAGGGTGATATGGTCCACCCTTATCTGCGGCGACGGGAAGGGAAGGAGCGCGTGGAATATCCCAGCCCGGAACTGGAAGCCGTTCTGGGGAAAACCTTAGGTGTTCCGCTCTTTCAGGAACAAGCCATGCAGATTGCCATCATCGGAGCAAACTTTACTCCGAACGAAGCGGATGAGATGCGCCGGGCACTCGCCACCTTTCGTCATTCCGGTAAGATTTCCTTACTTCGCGAACGATTTCTGAATGGCATGCGCAACAATGGTTACCTGCCGGAGTTTGCCGAACGCTGCTTCAGCCAGATTGAAGGGTTTGGCACTTACGGATTTCCCGAAGCGCACGCCCTGTCATTCGCCAACCTGGTTTACGTTTCCGCGTGGATCAAATACCACCACCCTGACGTCTTCTGCGCGGCATTACTGAATAGCCAACCCATGGGCTTTTATGCTCCGGCTCAATTGGTGCGTGACGCCCGTGAGCACAAAGTGGATGTGCGTCCCGTTGACGTCAATCATAGTAACTGGGAGACGACACTGGAGCCGGTTGAGAAATTGCCCCTACATGCAATCCGGCTGGGGTTGCACATGGTCTCCGGCTTGCCGGAAAAAGACGCGCACGCTCTGGTAAGGGCGCGAGAGTCGGGATACCGCACGTCGTCCGAGATTGCAAGACGAGCCGGATGTGGCCGCCGCGCTCTGGATCGTCTGGCGCAAGCCGACGCGTTCGCCTCAATCACATCGGGCCGCAGGCAGGCGCTTTGGAAAACCAGCATTCTCGATGGAAAAGTTCCTCCCCTATTTGCCGGGATGGAATTGTTTGAAGATCCCGAAGCAGACCTGCCGCCCACTACGAGAAGCCAGGAAGTGCTTGCCGATTATCTGGCCACCGGGCTCACTTTGCGTGAGCATCCTCTCACTTTCCTGCGGCCTTGGCTGAGGTCAAGAAAAGTGACAACGGCAAAAGATTTGAAGAAAACAGCGAATGAAAAAAGCGTTCTTGTAGCCGGGCTTGTGCTATTCCGCCAACATCCGCAAACTGCGAAAGAAACCATCTTCCTGACGATTGAAGATGAAACGGGAGCGGCGAATATTATCATCTGGAAGCGCGTTCACGAAAAATATCATGCCGCCGTTTATCGGGGAAAGCTGCTGGCCTGCCAGGGAGTGGTGCAGAGGGAGGGGCAAGTACTGCACGTGGTTGCGCGCCATGTGTGGGATTGGTCTGCGCAGCTAAAACATCTCGACCCGCGGCAAGACGCTCCGGCGCTCCCGGCGCGCAGCCGTGACTTTCGGTAAAACTTTAGAAAAAGCGGCCGATAAGAACTATAGGAACATGACAGTGAACGCGATAGCTGCGGCAGCAATTGGCTTCGACCGGGCAGAAACTCAGCTGGGCAGCGCAGCTTTGGCTCTCTCCAATTCGTCATCGCCCTCCGATGCGGGAGGAGGCGACATCACAGAACTTAGCGCGGCCATGCTTTCGCTGATCGAAGCGCGCAATACGACAGCGGTCAGCGTCAAAATCGTGCACACAGCGGACGAAATGCAAAAAGATCTACTGAACCTATTGGCCTAAGCGGGAGGCGCGGAACTGAAAATGCTCGTCTTATCGCGGAGGCTAACAACCATGGCGAAACTTACGACGGCTAAAAAGAACAGTGAACCGAAAACAGACTTTGGGTTACCAGAACAACGAAAATATCCCGTGCCGGATGCCAGTCACGCCCGCAACGCAAAGGCACGTGCTTCGCAAATGGAGCAGCAGGGAAAACTCAGCGCGGCCGACAAGAAAAAGATTGACGCGAAGGCCGACCGTATTTTAGGGAAGTGAGGGCAGGTATGGCGTTAACAGCTAGCGACCTGGCAATCACCGAAAATAAATTCCAAGACCACGATCCCGGCAGTAGTTATCTTGGGCGACGTCAAGGATTACGCTTATCAAATGTACGAAGCCACATTGGAACTCGTCGGGAGAGATTCGAAAAACCGCTGCTTTCCCCCCTCGTCGATAAGGTACGTATGCCCACCATCCGCAAACATTCTCACTATCGGCCCATCAGCAAATTCTAGGGTTGCTTCAATTGTCCATCTGGTCATCTCCGACCAGAGGATCTGGTCGGTCGGCGATTCAATTCGGCGCCTGGTCAGATCAAACAACTTATCCCTCACAATCTCCGGACTTTGAGCGTCCCCTCTAAAGTGATTGCCCAGGCACAAGCCAAAGGCATGACCAGCGATGAGCATTTCACGGTGGATGGAACGCTGATCGAAGCATGGGCAAGCCTGCAGAGCTTTCAACCCAAGGATCAAAAAAAGGATACGCCCACGGACGATCCCGGCAATCCCACCGTGAACTTCCACGGGCAGAAACGGAGCAAAGCTACTCACGCGTCCACCACGGATACCAATGCTTTGCTGGCGCGAAAGGGCAACGGCAAGGAAGCCAGGCTCAGCTACAACGGCAATCTTCTGACCGAGAACCGCAATGGGCTGATCGTGAACGCGGAGGTGTTCCAGGCGAACGGCACGGCGGAACGGGATGCGGCGCTGGTGATGCTGCGACGAGGGCCGATTCCCGGCCGGGACAGTCAGCGCCGGTTTGAAAGTTCCATCTCCATTGCCCGGCAGAATCGAGACGCTGCCTTGATCCGGACTAGCCTGGGTAGATACGCCGCCGTTCACTACGGCAATGTCTATTTTCCCATCGCCGTTAAAGTCGCCGGCAGCGATCAAATTAGGATTTGCGCCTCCCCGCGCAACGGACGTAGAAACGACTGTTCCGCCGGCAGCGAAGAGAGCGATTCGTACCGAGCCATCGTGGAAGAGAGTCACGGAATCTGGAATGCCGTCATTGTTCAAATCGACGCGCAACGAGCTTTGGGCGGCTTGCATGGCGGGGACAGCGTTGCCTGTGGGCGCGATGGCCAAAGGCGCCGCCGCCAGTTTCTTTCCACCGGGGGACGTCGCTTGGCCAGTAGGAGCGCTCAGCGAATTATTGTAATAGCCGGGACCGCACAGAGTATCGACCGCCGCCCCAATGCCCGATTCCGAACCTGAGTAAATCGTTTTCAGATCCGCAACCTGTTTGGGGCGGTAATCGGTCAGATTCACTTGATAAATGACCCATTTGTCATGAAATTGCGCAACTGCGGACTGAATGGAGAAGCTGGACCCGCGAGAAAATCTCCTGGAAAAATGAAGTGCGCGTCTGGTGCTGAATGGAGTTTCGTTATAGGGAAGGAATTCCGGATCCCCACAGGGAGTCTGGGATTGTGCCCACAGTGGACAAACAACGGAACACAGCAGAGAAGCTAGAAATCTAGAAATACAGAAGGCGCTAGCTTACCATGCAACATGCGGCAATGATCTCACCGGAGTTATACACAGAACGGGTCGCCCGCCTATCTATAAGAGGGAACGGCCGCCAAACATTTTTATTTCATAAGGATAAACTACGGCGGGAGATCCCCTCATCCACTGTTCATCGACAGAATGCCGCAGTGCGGGGGTCTTCATGATTTCTTTAGTAAACTGTCAGAAACAAATGCCCCGCGTTTTTGGGTGGACTTCGCTTTTCGGGATAGCAGTTTTCTGCGCGTCCGCCCTCTTCGGCCAAGCTTCGGGTTCTGACACGCTGACCCTGAACGTCCCCGCGACTGCCAACCCCTATCTGGCGGGAATGCCTACCGGCACGAAAGCGCGAGTTGGAGATAGCGCGCCGCAGCAGTCTCCGGTATTGGTGCCGCGCACTCTGTCTTACGCGGTGGCGGTTACCTTTGCAGCCTTAGGCGCCGTCGAGCATACGCCTGCCTGCCCTCCGGGTTGCTATGGCCCAAATGGCGCGCAGTTAGCACGGCATCAGGATGGGGCAGAACATGGGATTTCAGACATAAGCGCACCAATGGACGCGTTGGTAGGTGTGTTCCTCAGCGATGAACCGCCGGACCGGAGCGTGGCACCGCCAACCAAAGATGTACTCGAGGGCGGAGGCGGTTCCCCTAATATTTGGCTGCAATTGAAGCAGGTATTTTTTATCGGAGATGGGAAAACGAAAAGCGGCACTCCGCGTCGGTATTTGGTGCCCGCAAGAGCCACCAGGCTATATCTCGGCGTCATGGATGGGTATGAGTGGAATAATAATTCCGGCTCGTTCACCGTGACCGCGGTCATTGAGCGCTATCGGGTTGATAGCAGTATGTTCGCCGTCGATTCCAACATCGATTTCGCCAAGTGGGCGTGTCTCCCCGACCGCGCTCATTGCACACCGGATCGTCCGGTAGCGGAAGAAGAAACTCCGGGCGAGTTCCACGTGATCCTGCCCGCCTCCTCAGAGTGGAGCATCAGTGTGCCGGACCCTTCGGGAAAAGCCGCAATTCATGCCGCGGAGGGGACAGTGTGTCTAAGTCCCGACGCGTGCGCGGGCCCACAGGGTCTCGGGATCGCAGCGGGTCCGGGCTTTCTGGCGCAAGCTAAGCCTGCTGGCGCGCTCATTACCAAGGTCATCGATGGGCGCATGTACTTTTCGGTAAATCACCGGACGGGAGCGCCATTTCGCGATCATGAAGGCTACTTTGAGTTCAACGTGACCACGCGGCGCTGAAGAAAAGCCAAGGCAGCTGACAAGCTTGGCGGTTCTACTTCCGAGCGCATCCCAAATCGGATACGGCCGGCGATAGTTCCAGCCGCATAAGGAGAGTCTGCCTGATAGCACCCCTTGCCAAAGTAACCGCCAACGGTAGCTGGCCCGGCTATCTTCATGACCACTACTGCGTTGATCGTAGGTGGTGGCGCGGCTTTAGATTCCGCTAGTGCTTCGGTGAGCGAGGCTGTATACCGAACGAATTCTAAAATCGTGCCGGATTAACAAGTCTGGCGATTCAATACCGATCCGGAAATCAAGTTGGTCTGATCACTTGGAGGCTTTACGTGAACCGATCTCGGCGACGCTCTTTCCTTCAAGTCGCAATCGCTGCTGTCCCTGGTCCCTATTTGCTAGCGCAAAGTTCGGACAACGCTCAAATCGCGAAGCCAACTCTTGTCGCCGCGGGTAACGGCAGGGAAGGAAAAACGCGCGCGGTCGGCGTGAGCTCGACCAGCTTCAAAGTTTTGACCGCTGAGACGCAAGGTGCGATGTTCGTGATGGAGCAGAAAAATACCCAAAAAGGCGGTCCAACCCGGCACCTGCACCTCAGCCAGGACGAACTTTTTATGTGCTCGAAGGAGAATACATCGTCGAGGTCGGCTCTGAACGATTTCACCTGAAAACTGGTGATTGTGTACTGGGTCCGCGCCGCATCCCTCACGCATGGGCGTCTGTCGGTGAGTCCACAGGTAAACTTCTCCTCTCCTATTCACCCGCGGGCAAAATGGAGGAGTTTTTCGCTCATCGTGAGCAGCTAGGGATCAAGAAAGGCGAGTACGCTTCCGCATCTAACGCCGACACTATGCGGGCATATGGGATGGAGCTTGTGGGGCCAGCTCTAAAGATCTGAGTCTAGCTATCCAAGAGGCCGCTAATTTGTTACCCACTTTAGCCGCAGGGTCCGCATACCCTTCGAGGTCTATCGCAGCCAGTAAGTTGGGAAAACTCGAAGAGAGCTTCAATTGTGGAGTAGTTACTAATGTGGAGTAGTTACTAATAGGGACGGTCGGCTCCCCGCGCACGCTGGAAGTCATTCATTTCCTTATTAGCATTAATGCGGTCAATCGGGTTGCGGTTCACGTCAGGCCTCGGAAAGGATGCCGCAATACGCGCGTTCAGCTTGGCATTCTCGATTTCCGCGAGCTTCCTGATGTAGCCGCCGAGCTCGTTGAAATTGGCGAATCGCGCCGGGGTCTGGGGCGAGGCTAGAACATTGGCAATGTTGACACCCAGGCCGGAGGCGCGTAGCATCTGGATGGCACGGGAACGGCTACGCGGAACCCCGTCGCCAACTTCGTACGCCATCCCGATTATCAATTGCGCTTTATCGTAACCTTGGTTCGCGCTCGCCAGATACAGTTGGTTCGCCTTCACGCGGTCCTTCGGTAAACCGCCTTCCCCTTCTTCATACATCCCGGCCAGTCCGTATTGGGCGGCACGATGGCCTTGCGCTGCAGCCAGACCGTACCAGTGAGCGGCAGTTGCATCGTCGCGCCGAACGCCGTTGCCGTCCTGATAGGCGATGCCCAGAGTGGCTTGCGCCCTCGCATGTCCTAAACGCCCGGCCTGCAGAAGCAACGGTAGTGCTTCGCGATGCTGGTTCCGCTCGATAAGTGTTAGGCTGCGCTGAAACATCCGTTCCGCGTCAGCCCGTTGAGCGGGCGTGATTGCGGAAGGCGGCACAGTGGGATAAGACGCTTCCGCCAGGGACCCGGGATTCTTTCCGCCGCCCATCCCGGCTCCGTCGCGCCGATCCAGGCGAATCTGGCCATAGTTGCCTTTAAGTTCGCGAGAACAGTTCACCTGCGTACGGCTATACATGGTGCAACAGCCGGCGTCGTTCAGTAGTTGATTGAGCCGTTCGGCGGGTACGCTGTACGTGTAGGCACATGGATCGGCCCCACCGCCGTAGTAGTTGGTCGAGTTTGCGCCCCCGCCGTTGGAAGCGCCGCAACCGCCGTAATGCG
>Ga0123336_10004492_pt1 | contig 11310 bp, 6 predicted proteins | sample SSSSmetaG_FD_96466 | JGI IMG/M metagenome (GOLD analysis project Ga0123336, IMG submission 96466) | Glacier valley bacterial and archeal communities from Borup Fiord, Nunavut, Canada, to study Microbial Dark Matter (Phase II) - ​SSSS metaG | ecosystem: Environmental > Aquatic > Freshwater > Ice... | reverse complement strand
TGAAAGACAGGTACAACGGGTTGTGCTTGCGAAAGCATGAGATGCTGTACCTGCCGTGCATCTGGTTCGACTGTGTGGGCGGGTCGTATGACTCGTGTGAGTGCATCGGGAGAGGAAGTACGTCTTTGCCTTCCTCTCCCATGATAAGTCTCGAAAGCAAAAAGTGGGGCAGTGGAAAGGGATATGGCGTGAAATCGCGCATGTTCTACTTCCGCTGCTCTTTCTTTGTATTTATGTAGAGATTTGTCTGTATTCGATATACCTCCACCTGTCGCACGAAAATACTGTCGTCAAGCGTCGTTGAGCAGGAAGCACCGCATTCAAAAACGAATACATTGTCTGGAGCTGGCTGCTTGTCGACGATTTGATAGATACGGAAACATTTCTGTTTGTCTGCCCGTCTGATGACCGAGCCTCGGCATACGTGCCTCCGATGTGTTGATTGACGGACGTCCCCCGAATGCACACCCCCTTAGCGCAGAGATACAGTAGATCACCGGGAGGACGCATAAAATATGCCCCGTATATTGCTAGTCGATGACGACAGACTCACACTCAGGTCGCTCGAGAAATTGCTGGCTGCCGAAGGCTATTATTGCCGCTCCGTCGTCAGCGCGGCAGAAGCGCGCCTCGCTCTGCAGGGCGATCCGTTCGATATGGTGATGCTGGATGTGATCCTGCCGGATCAGGATGGATTTACGCTCTGCCGGCAGATACGCGCCCGACACAGGATGCCGATCGTTTACCTCACCGCGCGTGGAGAGAATGCCGATAAGGTAATCGGTCTCGAAGTGGGCGCGGACGACTACCTGACCAAACCTTTCGAGCCACGTGAGCTTGTTGCGCGCGTTCGTGCGCACCTTCGCCGCGCGACAGAGTACAGCCAGCCGGTGAATAGTCCTAACCTGATTCGTATCGGGACACTGATCGTGGATGCAGACAAGCGTGACGCTCTCTGTTCGGGAACGGAAGCGCATCTTACCGATCGCGAGTTCGAACTGCTGCATCTGCTGGCGCGCCACCGCGATAAAGCTCTCGCCAGCGACTGGCTCTTCGAAAACATCTGGGGATACGAGACTCTGATCGGTATCAAGACGCTCGCCGTCTATATTCGCCGTCTGCGCTGCAAGATCGAAGCGGACCCCGAAGACCCCTGTTTCCTGATGACGGTGCGCGGTTTCGGCTACAAATTAACCTCCGGTTCCGGCACGAATTGAATCCTCTTGTCTGAAAAAGCTACGCCTTCGTGCCTGCTCTCAGGCAATCCCTGACGCGCGTTCTCGCTCTCCTTCTTCCTTACGTGAGGAAGTCTTACGTAAAACTTCCCCACGCAGGAGCATTTTGCCAGGTACTGAAAGTACCCATCTGGAAACAGCGGACGGCTTACAGACGCGCACTGCTCAAGCGTCAGCGCCTGCCTTAAAACAAACCGCGCTCGAAGCAGAACACGTTCGATATACGTCGGAACGTATCGCATCTCGAAGCAGAACACGTTCGACGTGCCTCGGAACATGTCGCAAATCAAACCGAGTACGTTCTAAGCGCAGCAAAACGTACTGCCGCTGCTCAAATCAACACATTCAAGCGCAGCGGAATGGGTCACCGCTGTCTGGAGGACGTTTGCACTATGAAGTCGGGAGTTTTCGACTTCCGGCTGCAGGCGTGCGTAAGGCTACCCTACGTAAGAGGGGGAGTGGCTGAACCCACGATTTCTGAAATGCAAAGCGTGCAGGTATTTCGGCAGAGATGGTGAACCTATATGGGCATCCCTGCACGTTTTTTCATCGGAGTCCCGTTATGCGCGCTCTACCAACCGGAACCGTCACCTTTCTCTTCACGGACATCGAGGGCAGCACAAAGCTCTGGGAAGAGCAAACCCAAATTATGCAGGGGGCTCTGGCGCGCCATGACGCGCTGATGCGAGCCGCCATCGAAGCAAATGAAGGTATCGTGTTCAAAACAATCGGCGACGCGTATTGCGCCGCCTTCTCCACCGCTCCTCAGGCGCTCGCAGCGGCGCTTGCCGCCCAGCTTAGCCTTCAGAGTGTGAAGGCTGAAGGAGAGAAGGTCGAAGGAGAGAAGGCTGAAGGAGAGAAGGCTGAAGGAGAGAAGGCTGAAGGAGAGAAGGCTGAAGGAGAGGAAGCGGAAAACAACGGACTGAAGCTCAAAGTCCGCATGGCTCTGCATACTGGAACTGCTGAACAGCGCGAAGGCGATTATTTCGGGCAGACTCTCAACCGTGCTGCCCGGCTCCTGGCGATCGGACATGGCGGCCAGGTGCTCCTCACCGATGTCGTACAGGAACTCGTTCGCGATACTCTGTCTCCCACCGCTGCTCTCAGAAGCCTGGGCGAGCATCGACTGAGAGATATGGGGCGGCCCGAATACATTTTTCAGCTGCTCCATTCCGACCTGGCTTCCGAATTTGCACCCCTCAAGAGTCTCGACAATCTCGAACTGCCCAACAACCTGCCCCGGCAGGTGACCTCCTTTATCGGACGCGATAAAGAGATCGAGGACGTCAAATCACTGCTGGGCAGGAAACGCTTGCTCACGCTGACTGGCAGCGGCGGATGCGGAAAGACTCGGCTCGCGCTGCAGGTGGCTGCGGAGGTACTGGAACAGTTCCCACAGGGCGTCTGGCTGGTGGAACTGGCGGCGCTTTCGGACCCCGACCTTGTCACTCAGGTGGTGGGGAATGTGCTGGGAGTGCGCGAGGAGGCGGGCAAACCCATCCTGCAGACGCTGCTCACGTCGTTGAAAGACAGGAAAATGCTGCTTGTGCTCGACAACTGCGAGCATCTGCTGAGTGCCTGCGCGCCTCTTTGCGACGCGCTGCTGCGCGCCTGTGCCGACGTCAGAGTGATTGCAAGCAGCCGGGAAGGGCTGGGAATCGCGGGCGAAACCGTCTATCGTATCCCTTCCCTGTCTATGCCCGACCTCAAGCATAAGGAGACAATCGCAAGTGTGGGACTCTATGATTCTGTCAGACTTTTTATAGATCGGGCGACAGCCGTTTCCTCCGACTTTATGGTAACCAGTGCCAATGCCCCGGCACTGGCATCCGTCTGTCATCGACTCGATGGTATCCCACTTGCCATTGAACTCGCAGGTGCACGGGTGCGCTCGCTGTCGGTTGAGGAGATCGACAGCAAACTCGACAATCGCTTTCGTCTGCTTACCGGCGGCAGTAAAACTTCCCTGCCTCGCCAGCAGACCCTGCGTGCGCTCATTGACTGGAGCTACACTCTGCTTTCCGAACAGGAGCAGACGCTTCTGTGCCGGATCAGTGTGTTCACGGGAGGGTGGACGCTGGAGGCGGTCGAGCAGGTATGTTCGGGATACGATCTAGATACCCTCGATGTACTGGACTTGCTCATGGCTCTGGTGGATAAGAGTCTGGTTTCCTACGACGATCAGCGTGGGCAGTCGCGCTATCGTTTGTTAGAAACTGTCCGGCAGTATGCCAGCGAGAGGTTGCTGGAAAGCGCAGAGGGACAAACTTTCCGAAGCCGGCACCGCGACTATTTCGTTACTCTGGCGCAGGATATCCAGCCAGAACTGAGCGGCTCAGATCAGGCGCGAGGGCTTGAGCAGCTGGAGACCGAGCACGACAATCTGCGGCAGGCGTTTAAGATGTGCGAGGAGGATTCAGATGGCGTATCGATGGGACTGCGACTCCTCGCCGCGATGTCGAGTTTCTGGATCGCTCGTGATTATCTGAGCGAGGGTCGAGTTTGCTGCCAGACGTTCCTGGAGCGCGAGGAGAACACTGAACCCACGCCAGAGCGGGCAACAGCATTGATATCCGCAGGCAATCTCGCGTACTGTCAGGGAGACCTAAAGGGGGCAAAAGCACATTTCGAGGCGGCACTCGGGGTACGTGAGCGGCTGGGCGACCGGCATGGGTCCGCAGGTGCGCTGGGCAGTCTGGGCAATGTCGCGCATCTGCAGGGCGAATACACCAGAGCGCGGGGTCTCTTCGAGCAGGCACTGGCAATCAGTCGTGAGCTCGATATACCTGCCTGGGAAGGGGTAAGTCTGGGGTGCCTGGGCAACCTTTCCTCCGATATGGGTGATTATGCAGCGGCGCGCGTATACCTTGAAGCTGCGCTGGCGTTGAATCGTCGGCTGGGTAATCGCGGACACGAAGCCATCAGTCTCAACTGTCTGGGAGGGGTCGCCAGAGAAGAGTCCAAGCTTACTGAAGCGCTTTTATATTATGAACAGGGACTCGCGATCACCCTCGAAGTGGGCATCGGCCATCAGGAGAGGGACATTCGCTTCAACATGGCTGGCATACGAGGTAGACTGGGTGAAACGAGTGCGGCATGTGCGCTCTTCTGTCAGTCTCTCGAGATGCAGCACGAAGGAGCAGACACTCGTTCCCTCGCGACGAAGCTTGAAGACATTGCGACCTTTTTCGTAGCGCAGAATTACGCAAACGCCGCTTGCCGAGTGTGGGGCGCCGCCGCCGCGATTCGTGAGGAAATCGGTTCTCCGCGTCCCGTCAGGGAACAGGACGATTTTAAGTGCGGAACGGCTGCTGCACGCCTGACACTTGGAGATGAAGCTTTCGCCACAGCCTGGGCGCAGGGTCGTGCGCTGACGATGGCCCAGGCGCTTACCTATGCGATCGAGCAGACGGGCAATATTGGAGCGCTTATCTCGTCACCAACCGACGTGCAACTACAGGAAACTGGCAAACCTCAAGGGTAGATACTCACCTCCTCACAACCCCTGCTTTTTGTGAAGTAAGCTAACCACCCCTTCTGTTAACTTTTGCCTGACTCACGTTATTAGTCGAGTGCCGACACCTGATGTCGGTACGAATTAGATGCACCGACTTCTAAAATGCAACATACGCAGGATTCCGGTGTCTTTTGCAGAAGTAAGCAGATGTACGCGAAATTGGAAGTGAGTGATACGAGTTCCTTCCCTCCGACGACTGAGCCTCTGCCCGCACTTGCCTCACTCTCAGTCGTATAGCCCAAATTTACCTCGACCCGTGCGAAGGGAGAATCCCTCTTTTGAATGAATTGGAAAAACTCAGACGCGATCCGGTCAGCCGACGCGCCTTTTTAGCCCGCGCTGCCGCCGCTGGCATCGGCGCAGCTGCCCTCGCGCTCATCGAAGGCTGTGGTTCCTCCGACTCGATCAACCAGACGAGCATCAAAGACCCCAACTTCCGACAGGCGGATGGGACTTATATCGTCGGCCGCAACATCAATGAAGTCGTGCTAAACTATGTTCTGACGCTCAAAACGATGGAAGCAGACCTCTATCGACAGGCAGTCAATCGCGCGGCGGGAGTCTCGTCCTACCGCGATAACTCCCTGATCATCGATCCCTCCAAATTCCAGATCGGCAGCAAAATCAGCACCGCCGGACTCGACAACCCTGCCGCCGCTTTCCATTATCTCGTGCAATTCGCCTATGCCGAGCTGACCCACCGTGACTATCTTCGTCTGATGCTCGTCGCTTTGAATGCGCCGCTCGCCAACGGCAATCAAAGGGGCTATACGTTCCCGGCGTCGGGCGCGAATGCTCTGAACGATCCGGGACCAGACCTGAAAACGATCCTGACGAACGTGCTCAAAGTCGAAGAAACGGGCGTACGTGGTCTTCTCGGAGCGCTGCCGTTTATGAAAACGAGTCTGGGCATGCAGGATGTCGCCGCGATCAACTCGACGGAAGCGCGTCATGCCGCCGCGCTCTCCTATTCGATCGGGCTGCCGGCCGGCCCTGCGCCCGGACGCTCGGGTTCGCTCGATCAGCTCGTGACCGGTTCGACGCCGTATCCGCATCCAAACACGTTCGAGTACTACCTCGTGCCGAATACGGTAATGACAGCCATCGACAGCGCCTACTACGTCAAAGCCTGAACCCGCTTCAGACAGCAAGTATTAGTTCGACGAATCGAATTCGACCACCAGAAAGCCGACAAGCCGATTGTACCGGTTGGGGAATCCATTGATGCAAATTATTGAGAGAGATATCGAAACACATACTCATGAAATTACAGAGCAAAACCATTTGCGAGAAGTGGTGGAGCCGACCTTGATACACGAGCTCGATAAGGGCAGTGAGCCGCCGACCGAGCAGAGAAATGATGAAAATGTGAGAGCCGACACGTTTGCGGTTCAGACGGCGAGCGCAGCGGCGCTGATTGGGATGGCTGGCGTTGTGCTCGCGCTGCCACAGGCGGCACGGGCGATTTCTCCCGCACTTACCTTCTCCGCAAGCATTCCGGGTAAGGGCGACGTCCAGGTTCTAAACTACGCGCTCGTCCTCGAAGAGCTCGAAGCGGCGCTGTATGTGCAGGTACTGCTGCGATTGAGCGACCTCGGCATCACCTCCGGACAGATCGTGCAGATTTTACAGGAGTTCAGCGTCGTCGAGGCGGATCATGCCACTTTCCTGCGTACTACGCTCAACAGTGTCGTCGCGCAGAATGCTTCCCTCGGCCCTGTCGTCGGCACGTTCACCTACAACTTCGGACTGACGACGAGCGTGACGGATGCGCGCAGCGCCCTCGAACTGATATTGATGGTCGAGGCGACGGGCGTACGCGCTTATCTCGGTGCGATCCCGCTGCTGTCGGCACAAAGCCCCTATCTGCAGGTCGCGGCAGCGATTCAGGAAACAGAGGCGCGTCACACGACAACGCTCACGATCGCTCGAAACGTCAATTTCAGCACCGGCTCGGATGTCGCGCCGCTCTACACGGAGCGAACGCCGGTCTATGACGCTCCCTACGACACGCTGCATCCGAACCAGGGAACCAAAGGTCTCGATGTATACCTGCACCCGGACACCGTCCTTGCCGCCGTTTCGCCCTTCATCGTCGGTCAGTCCTCCTGAAGACCACTGGCATTCCTACGTACTGCCGATCCAAACGTTTGAATGCCAGCAGTTCTGCTTCTCATTTACTGTGCAGGCACCATACGCAGTCTGCCTGCTTCCTCTACAGGGGTAGGTATTTGCTGAGAAGCTCGCTCGGTTCGTCTCGAACGGCGCTTCTTTTCCGGCAAAAATGCGTCGTTTTGCGCCCTGAAAACCAAATACCTACCTCTGTGAACTCTGCCTGCTCCCCATAGAACCGAAGTATCGAGATTCAACCTTCTTCACCACAAGCATGCCGCGTTTTGGTGCGTATGGTTATGGAAAACGCCCGCATCAACCGAAAATGATTCATTCCGATTGTCCAGTCGGACGACGAGTATTTGTCGCCCTCCGATGCAAGCCGGTTTTGAGGTGAAAGTCGGTGTGGGGAGGGACTCTCGCGTTGCGCTCACGGTGTTTGCTGATCGCCGCTCTCATCATTTCCTGCGCGTTTGTGTGGCGGGGAACCGCTGCACAAAACGCGCTGCGAGTGCCGTCTAATTCAGGCAGGTCGAGACCACTCGCTTCAAGAATTGCCGAGCCGAAAATTACCGCACGTGCCGCGATCGTGATTGATGCTCGAACTGGCGAAACGCTCTTCAGCCGCAACCCCGATCAACTACTTCCGCCCGCCAGCACCACGAAAATCATGACCGCGTTTCTGCTCGCGCGCGATGTGCCACCCGACACAATGGTCACAATATCTCCTGCGGCATCCCGCACTCCCGGCAACTCTGTCAAGCTCCCGCCCGGCACCGTCGTCACCGCCCGCGATCTGCTTTATGCGCAGCTATTAGCCTCCGCCAACAATGCAAGCAATGCATCTGCCGAACAGATGGCGGGAAGCGTTCCGCACTTCGTAAAGCGTATGAACGACGAAGCGAAGCAGCTGGGTGCGAAAAACACGCATTTTGTGAACCCGAGCGGGCTGCCCGCGCCCGGTCACCTGACGACCGCTCGCGATCTCGCGGCGATCGCCCGTGCCGCCCTGCAAAATCCGATCTTCGATGCCGCAGTCCGTGCCCGCTCCTACCAATCAAATCCCGTCAGTGGCGGAACACCGATCACTCTGACCAACAAAAACGACACGCTCTGGACGATCCCGGGTGCGGACGGCGTCAAGACCGGAGCGACCAGAGAGGCGGGATTCTGCTTCGTGGGCTCCGCGACTCGCAAGGGACGCCGCCTGATTACCGTCGTATTGAACAGCCCGAACTGGCGCGGTGAGACGGCCGCACTGCTGGATTATGGCTTTGCGAAGTCAGAAAAATCGAATAGCAAAGGCGATAAATTGCAGGGGAGCGGCGGATCGAAAGCTTTAGCAATTCCCGGTCAGAACGCAAATTCGAGTGCAGCCGGTCAGGGCAACACAACAGGGGAAATTGGTCCTGCAAATGCAGGCAGCGGAAACGTAGGTGACGGCGCAACGCCACCGGCAGGAGGGGAGCAAGCATCCGGTCATCAGGCTGGAACTCAGTATCGTTTACCACGTATTGTGGGCAGTCCCACAGTCATGAACCCGCAGCCGATCGGGACTGGCTCGGCGGGAAGCAGTCCCGGTCAGCCAGCGGTAAGCTCCGATCCGGTCGAGAACAACTCTGCTGGAGGCGGCAGCAACAACATCAGTGACGATGCCGCTGCGAACGATCTGCCCGACGGTAATGGCGGTCCGATGCCTGTTGTCGATGGACGCAAGGGCTCACATTCTGCTTCATCGACTCCTGCATCGGACAGACCAGACGGTTCTATCCCTCGAAAATCCAATGTGACCGGCATCGCCAGGGATAGTGTTCCACCGGTAACTGAACTCGATCGACTGATGGGCAAGCTGAAACAAATCAGTTTTTCTCCGACGAGAATATTTCGTGATCCGACGAGCTTTATTTTTTGGCTGTTGCTGCTGATACTACTCTTTCTGCTCCTGCGAAAACTTACAAAGTACTGGAAATCAAAAATGCGACTCCGAATTCCTACTCTCTATCGTCAGCAAGAAACCACGTCCGAGACAGAGGCTGCCTCCTCGCCTAAGACAGCGGATGCACATACGGGTACTGCTGCCTTCGTTCATGCAATGCCCTGTGTGACGCGATGCACCGGGCAGGAATGGCTGACACTGATGTTCGAGACGCCCCACCGTCTGCTCGAACCGGCAGTTCGTCGACAGGCTCGCGCTCTTCGCGCCGCCGATCCCTTGGCAGCCGATGCAGACATCCTCGGGCTGCTCGATTCACCGAACCTGCGCCTGAGGTCTGTCGGCGCAATGCTGACTGGAACGTACGCGCCACGAAGGGCTGAGGAAGTCCTGCTGGGTCTTCTCGAAGATAGCCTTGCTGCGGCAGATGTGAAGGCGGAAGTCGCTCGGGAACTCATCGCTCTCAGCGGAGATCGTCTCGACAAGTACTGGCTGCAGATGCTGCTCCGCGATGGTTCGCCGAATGCCACGCGCGCGCTCATCACTTTGCCGCGTCTCGACGAGAAGACGATACAGGCTCTACGCCACGTACTCGATGCGCCTGCACAGCCGAAAGATGCTGACGACGCGCTGCGAGCCGGTCTGCGCTCCGCTTACATCGCCTGCGTCCTCGGCGTACATTCCGTGATCGATTCGGGAGCGGTCGATGCACGGCTCAACGCGCTGGCAGTGAGCAGTCGCGAGCAGGTTGTGACGACCGTGCTGTCTGGCGTGTCGACGGATTGGGCAATACGACATCTGGTGGAGATCGCGCTCCATGGTCATGGCTTTCCGGCGTTCGAGGCGCTGCTGAATGCCGATCCGACCTCGATTCGCGCGGAACTGGACAAGCATGATAATTCTGCGGATATAGCGGTACGCACTCGGATGCGGATTCTGCGCTGGCTTCTCCTCGGGGAGGGGGATACAGAGACAGTACAGAAACTCGCGGGCGCTGGCAACGATCTGGCAGTCGCGGCGGTTCGTCTCGAACGTCTGCATCGGCGTGAGCCTGCGACTGTGGTTCCAGAGGCGCTTCTCGCGGCGTCGCAAATCCTGTCGCTTCGGCTGGGATATTCTCGATTCAGTCTGGAGCAGATCGCGGCGGCATTTCGTAAATCTTCGACAGGCGGGCAGTCGACTGATCAGATTCCTGCGCCGCTCGAACTGGCCGCTCTGGCGTCGGCGTACAATCATCCCGATGTGTATGATGCCGTGCAGTCCGCGCTCCATACAGACGAAGGACTGCCGCTGCTGCTGGCAGAGTTGGCGCGACATAGCGACAGACCGCAGGTGATCGAGGAGCTTGCATTCTGGAGCAGTAAGATGCCATCAGAAACGCGCCAGCTGTTGATGGCGCCATTGTGCGCTTCGGATAACGAAACTGCCCGACGCGCGGTCGCCGGCCGCGCCACCGATACTTGCCCCGTAATACGCTCCGCCGCGCTTCGCTCATTACGCAGCCGCCCGATCATTGCCATCCCTGCCGAAACTTCCCTGCCGGGGCAGGAAGTCGCCGCGTTGGACCGCGCCGCCTGATCGTCGTGCGCTAAGCCCTCATTCCAACCCTTCCCCCTGCCAGAGGCGGCACGTTCTGCTTCGCTCTGAACGTGCTTTGAATTTATCGTATCTCATCAGGAGGAAGGGCAAATACCGTACATTCAGCATTTTTTCCCCCTCCTTTGCTTTTGTTCAAGGAGGGGGTTAGGGGGTGGTGCGTTTGCTCCTTTTTTGTTGACAGCCTGTCGTCTGACAAGTACAATGTCGCGGAGTGGCGATTTTGTATTGTGAGGAGGGCGCAGTGAGTTTCAGTTTTCAAGGCGTGATGGCGATGGTGCTGGTACAGGATATCGAACGGGCGCTGCGGTTCTATCGTGATGTGCTCGGTTTCACGGTGCAGGCGGAGCAGGAAGAGTGGGTGATTTTCGCTGAGGGGGTGGGGCTTCACACTGCGCCGGAGCCGCTTCCGGACGTCAGTTTTACCGTCAACGCCGTCGTCGTGACACTGTTCGTCGCAGATGTCACCGCCGCTTTTACCGATTTGACCAGTCGAGGCGTCGCTTTCTTTCTGCCCCCTACCGAGGACGGCGGCATCACCGTCGCCACGTTTCGTGACACCGAAAACAATCTGCTCCAACTGATGACGCTATGATATATTCCTGAGATAATTTCATTTCGAGGGTACTTGACCAAATGTAATTCGGTGCCACTGGGCATTTCTAGCCCGCTCGGCTGTGGACTACATAACCTCCAAACGCGGTTGTCCCTGCAATTCTGGTGGCACAGTTTCCGCGATGAATAAGCGACCGTTGTAAAACAAAAGCCCATAGAGCCTAAAAATTCATCGTCTTTCGACTTAGCTCCGTTGCAGTATGCGCAAGCGGGGGCAACTACTAAATGGATATTGTCAGGGTATGGGTGTAGAAACAGACATTTTGGGATGACATGGTCCCTGGTCGTAGCAGGTCTTATGC
>Ga0123336_10004490_pt1 | contig 11313 bp, 5 predicted proteins | sample SSSSmetaG_FD_96466 | JGI IMG/M metagenome (GOLD analysis project Ga0123336, IMG submission 96466) | Glacier valley bacterial and archeal communities from Borup Fiord, Nunavut, Canada, to study Microbial Dark Matter (Phase II) - ​SSSS metaG | ecosystem: Environmental > Aquatic > Freshwater > Ice... | reverse complement strand
TCTCTCCGTCCACCGACATCCAGATGGCCGATAACATCACCTGGACCAAGGGCGACCACACTCTCAAGACTGGCGTCGTCGTCATCCGCGACCGCGTCGACCAGAACGGCCGTGCCAACTACACCGGAACGGCAAACTTCCAGCCCTCGTCAGGTAACTGCAAGGCCACCACGGCCAACACAACCTGCAACTCTTTGGCCGACGCCTTCCTCGGTAACTTCAGCTCCTACTCCGAGGCCAGCGCCGACCCCATGGGTCACTTCCGCTTCACCCAGCCCGAAGCCTACGTCCAGGACAACTGGCGCGCCACCCGCAAGCTCTCGCTCGAAATCGGCGTACGCTGGCAGGGAATCCTCCCCTGGTACACCCAGGGCAACAACATCGGCAACTTTGACCCCAAGGTCTATGCCGCCAACACCCCCGTCACCATCCTCGCGAACGGCCGTATCGATACCACCAAGGGTGGCAATCCCTACGCCGGTCTCGTCCGTGCTGGCGATGGCGTTCCCGCCGACCAGGTCAAGCGCGTTCCTAACGTCAACACCGCGCTCTTCCCCTTCATCCCCGCAGGCGCACCTCGTGGCCTCTACACCATGCACGGAGCTTTCGCACCACGCTTTGGCTTCGCCTACTCAGCGAACGATAAGACGGTAGTCCGCGGCGGCATAGGTCTCTTCTACTACCGCGCTCAGGGAAATCTCATCTTCTCGCAGGTCAACGTCGCTCCCTTCCTCTCCAATAGCAACCTGGACTTCGGCAACCTCGCGACCCTCAACAGCGTCGCCGCAGCAGCCACAACCCAGGGCGGCATCAACGGAATCGAGCCCGGCTCCAAGAACCCCTACACCTACCAGTACAGCCTCGGCATTCAGCGCCAGGTCACCCGCTCCGTCTTCTTTGAAGCCACCTACGTCGGCAGCGTCTCCCACCACCAGCTCGCTACCCCCAACATCAACATCTCCGCCCTCCCGGTTCTCGCGGCCAACCGCACCGCCGGCATTACCAACGTCAACTACTCAAACCCCTACAAGGGCTTCACCTCCATCGGGATGAACCGCTTCCAGTCCAACTACAACTACAACTCGTTGCAGCTCTTCGCTTCCAAGCGCGCTGGTATCGTCACCACCACACTCGCCTACACCTTCTCCAAGGCGCTCGGCGACTCTAACGGCAACAATCAGTCCCTCGAAAACTGGAGCGTACCCGGCTACAACTACGGCTACCTCTCCAACGACCGCCGGCACGCCTTCGTCGCCAGCTACGTCATTCAGGGACCTGAGTTCCGCAAGCTGAACTACGTCGTCCGCGAAGCAGTCGGCGGATGGCAGCTCAGCGGCGTCGCCCGTCTCCAGAGCGGCGCTTACACCAACGTGCAGGCCAACTCCGCACTCGGCATCGGCAACATCCGCCCCAACTACAGCGGCGGCCAGATCGTCGCTAAAAACCACGCTGGCCTCAACGGCTACATCTGCGGAGCTCTCACCGCAGGCGTCAATAACACCGGTTGCGCGAATCCCTTCTCCGCACAGCTCCTCACCCAGACCACCTACGGTACGGCACCCTACGGCGCAATTCAGGCTCCCGGCCTCGCGCAATTTGATGCAACCCTCGGCAAGTCCTTCCCCATCACCGAACGCGCTCGCCTCAAGTTCCAGGCCGACGCACTCAACGTCCTCAACCGCACCAACTTCAACGGCCTCAACCTCACCGTCACCAACTCCAACTTCGGATCCATCTCCAGCGCCTTCCCGCCGCGTCAGCTGCAGCTCGCGCTCAAGGTGCTCTTCTAAACCAAACGCGTAATCCAACAGAAAGTCCAACAAAAAAGCCCGGAGCCAAAAGCTCCGGGCTTTTTCCTGTCCTCAATCCTGCCTGCCGATAACGCCACTCAACTTAACATGTGTCATCAAACGGGTGTCATCCGGAGGGAAGTGACTCGCGCACTTGCGAGTCACGGAGTCGAAAGACCTGCGGTTGCTCTTGTCGTTGCATTTGCATTCGCATTTACCCGTACCGCCTCCACCCGAGCCTCCTGCAACACCGGAACATCCGCATCGCCATCCTTCCACAGCGTCAGAAAATCCACATACGCAGCCTTCGCCTTCACCATGTCACCCGCCATCGCATACGCCCGCCCCGCCTGCAGATGCGCCAGTGCCCCAATCGGATCGCTCACCACAGTTCCCCGATGCGCCAGGATCTTCTCAAACTCCACCGCCGCCTTCGCCCCATCATGCAGCGCGAGGTAGGCCTCCCCCCGCACATAAGCCGGATACAGCACGCCATAAAACCCAAACGCGCAGCTCGGCGGCTCCCCCAGCTCATACGGCCGCGCAATCTCCAGCGTTGCCAGTGCCTTCGCCGCATCATGACGGCTCAACGCCACCTGCGCCCGCAGCACTGGCGCATAGCTGAACTTCACCGCCGCATCCTCCGGCAGTCGTCGTTCCAGCTCATCCGCCAAAGCCTCGGCCTTCGCTGCGTCTCCCGCCAGCACGAACCCCAGCGCCGCGCCATACTCCACGTCCCTCGCCTTCGAAAGCCCCAGTGCCACCGCCGCACTCCGCTTCGCCATCACCGCGTTCCCAAAAAATCCGTCGCGCAACGCAGCTCCGCTTTGGAATATCGCCGCTCGCTCCCGTTGCCCAGCCTGCTCCGCCACCTGCACCGCCACGTCAGAGAAACCTCGCGCCTGTTGCACATGTCCGCCATACGCAGCCCCAAACGCTTGCTGGTCGGCAATCACATCCTCTGCGCCGGACTTCTTCGCCGCCAGCCCCACCACCGTCTCCATCCCCGCATGGTCGCCCCGCAGAAACGCAATCTGGTACTGGTCCACCAGCAGATCCGGAATCTCCAACCCCCGCTTCTTCGCCGCCGCCAAAGCCCCTGAAGCCTCATCCAGCCGCCCCAGCGCCTCATAGCTCAACGCCAGCAGGTTATACCCCACCGGAAAATCCGGGTCTACCTCCACCATCTTCCGCGACTCCTCCAACGCGGCCTCATACTTCCCCAGCGACGGATACACCGCCCCTGCCAGGAACCCATGCACAATCGGCTCCCGCGGATACGTCTGCTCCCATGCCTCGCACGTCTGCGCCGCCTTCTCCAGATTCCCCGTCACCTGTATCTCGTACGACGCATCGATAAAGAACCGCTCCCGCTCATTCGCCCGGCTCCGCAACTGCCACGCCTTGCTTGTACTCTTCGCCGCCAGCGCGGACTCCGCAATATCCCCATACACCCGTCCCAGCATCGCGTGCGCCATCGCAAACTGCGGATCGATCTCCGTCGCCCGCTTGAACAGCGGCACCGCCCCTTCGCTTCCGCTCGAAGCCAGCACCTTCCACCCCATGCTGTACGCCTTCAACGCCTCCAGCGAAGATGTCGTCGCCTCCGCCAGCGGCGTATCCAGCTTCCCCACCATCGCCACCGACTCTCCCACCCGGCTCCGGAAACGGCTCGCAATCTCGCTCAAAACCTGCAACACATCTTCCTTCCGTGCCGCCTGCCTCTGCTCTTCGTCCATCACCTCGCCTGTGCGGCAATTCCTCGCCCGCACCCACACCACGTACTCGCTCCCCAGGCTTGCAATCGACCCATCCACCACCGCCGCGCTCCCCGTCCGCTGGCAAACCTCCCACGCCGTCGCCGCCGTCAGAGGAGCATCCGCCGGCTGCCCCATCAACCGCAGCGTCTGCTGAATCCGCTCCTCACTCACCAGGCTCAGAAACGGCGACTGCTCCAACTGAACCGTCAGCCCCTGCCGCAGCGTCTCGTTGAACACCGCATCACTCGTCTTGTTCGTAAAGTCCGCCAGCACAATGCTGTCCCGGTCCGTCAGCTTCAGCCGCGCAGGCGCCGCCCGCTGCCAATACCCATACCCCAGCCCCGCCACCACCAGCACCCCACCCGCCAAAGCCATCCCGCGCCAACGCCCATCCAACCCTCGCCCCGCCGCAACCGTCCCCACCCCAGCCGAATCCAGGTCCCCCACCCGTTCCACCGCCACCATCAGCCTGTACCCACGCCGCCGCAGCGTCTCGATATACTTCGGCTCCTCCGCCGAATCCCCCAGCGCAATCCGCAGCTTCTTGATCGCCGCATTCACCGCATTCTCAAACTCCACCACCGTGTCGTCCGGCCACAACCTGCTCTGAATCTCCTCCCGCGTCACCACCTCGCCCGGCCGGTCCGTCAGCAGCTTCAAAATCAGAAACGGTTGCTCCTGCAGCGGAACCTTGTTCCACCCACTCGAAAGCTCCCCCGAGTTCGTATCGAGTTCAAAGCCCCCAAAGCGAACGATACTCGTCACCTAACCCTGCTCCATGCGCGGCACCCGCTAATTCGCTCATTATAGGCACCCCCCGCCATCCCGCCATCATCCCACCGCCATCCCCCGCGTAATCGCCCGCCAAATCTCCCCCCAAATCACTCAAAAATCACCTTCAAGTCACCCGCCGCACATGGTCTCTCCCCCGCCGCTCCCCCAGAATCGCTCCAGTATTTAGGAGGATTTATGAAATTCCAGCAGAAGCTCACAGCCGCACTCGCCCTCATTCTCGCCGCCGCCTGCGCCCGGGCCATCCCCGTGGTGTACGTCCTTACCGATGCCCAGCAGTTCGGCAAAGTCGATCTCGCCACCGGAGTCTTCACCCCCATTGGCCCCGGCCTCTCCGACCCCAGCGGCGGACTCGTCTACGGCTCCGGCGGAAACCTCCTCACCCTCACCTTCGCCGGCAACCTCAACTCCATCGACCCCACCACCGGCGTCTCCACACTCATCGGAGCCACCGGCCTGGGCGACTGCTCCCTCCCCACCTCCGCCTGCGGCCCTACCTCCGCCAACATCCTCGGTAAACTCGGCTCCACCATCTACGCCACAGACCTCAGCAACAACCTCTACTCCGTCAACCCCACCACCGGAACCGCCTCCCTCATCGGCCCTACCGGAATCCCCGCCGTCCCCTTCCCACCCCACACCCCAGTCCCCGGCGACTCCGACGGAGCCTTCACCGTCTTTGACGAGAGCCTCTTCGACTTCAACGGAAAGCTCTACGCCAACTTCGCCGCGGGAACCTTCGACCCCGTCACCTTCACCCCCACCCCCTCCATCGACCCCCACCTCTACCAGATCAACCCCACCACCGGAGTCGCCACCCTCATCGCACCCACCAGCTTCGGCCTCAGCACCATCGTCGCCGCCGACGGCCAGGTCTACGCCTTCGACACAGCCCTCGGCGAAGTCGTCACCCTCGACCTCACCAACGGCAACATCTCCTACCTCAGCGACGCCGACCAGAACGCAGGCCTCATCACCGGAGCCCTCTCCACCACAGCCCCAGTCCCCGAACCAGCCTCCCTCGCCCTCGTAGGCAGCGGCCTCGCAGCCATAGCCACCGCCATCAAACACCACCGCCACCAACGCTAACCCACCAAAAAAAGGATGCGCCAGCCCATACAGCCTGCGCATCCTTTTCACTTCAGCTACAGTGCAGTACGCAGCGACTACTTCGCCGCCAACTCCCCCGCAACCCCCGCCACATAGCTCGCCTCACTCTCCACAGCAGCCGTCACAATCGCCATCTGTTCCTTCGCCTCCGCAAACCGTCCATCCTCGATCGCCTCACGAATCCCCGGCATCGTCTTCACGCCATACCCCGTGTACCAGCCCGGCGCATACAGCACATGCTGCACCCACGGCCTTCGCGGCAATCCAGCCGCCGACAGAAACTTCCGTTCCGCCCGCGCCAGTTCCCCGTTGATCTTGTTCGCCTTCGCCACATCCAGCGCGCCCGCTCCATCCTGCGCTGTCTTGAACGTCACCGCCGCCTCGCCCAGCTTCACAATCGCCGCATCCAGCGCCGTAAAGTCCATATCCGGCGGGCTCGGCAAAGCCTCCGGCAGCGCCAGGCTCTTCTGCGGATCCGCCGCCAGCTTGTAGTACCCCCCATCGATATTCCGCTGCCGAGTCTGCGCATCCCGCTGCATATCCTTGATCAGCGTCTTCAGCTCACCCGAGTACCCACCCAGCGTCGAAGCCAGATTACGGAAGTCGTACGGCAACACATCCGCATCCGCAAACCGCATCACCAGCGTCCCCGCCGTGTCCGCCAGCGCCTTCCCATACAGCGAACCCTTATCGCCAAAGTGCTCGATATACCAGGGCGTGTCATACGCCGAGTGATACGTCCCCCCGCGATCCTCCCCGCCAAAGCCCAGGCTCACCGTCGTCACGCCCAGGTGGTCAATAAACGCCGCAAAGTCCGACCCACTCCCCAGCGCCCCAATCGGAATAATCTCCGGATCCTTCAACGCCCCACCGCCGCCGCCACGAGCGCCCGCCGGCCGAACCGCCCTTGCCGCCTGCTGCCGAGCCCATACCGTCCCCTTCGTCTCCGGGTCCGTCACCTCACGCGCCACATCATTCACCAGTCGCTCCACCTGGTATGACCCGCTCGCATTCAAAAATCCGCGGTTGCTCTCATCGCTGTTCACATACAGCGCCGCATGCTCAGTCAGTTCCGCCGCATGGGTCTCCGCCCACTCCGTAGACCCCAGCAGTCCCGGCTCTTCCCCATCCCACGCCGCATAGATCAGCGTCCGCTTCGGCTTCCAGCCCTGCTTTGCAAGCACACCCAGCGCCCTCGCCTCTTCCAGCAATCCAGCCTGCCCCGAGATCGGATCATCTGCCCCATTCACCCACCCGTCATAGTGGTTCCCGCGAATCACCCACTGGTCCGCCTCCGTCGACCCCTTCATCGTCGCAATCACATCCAGCACCGGCTTCGTATCCCAGTTGAATTGCAGGTTCATATGCACCTTCGTCGTTCCCGACCCAAAGTGATACGTAAACGGCAGCCCGCCCCGCCACGTCGCCGGAACCACCCCACCCTCCAGCGCCGCCAGCAAAGGCTGCGCATCCCCATACCCGATCGGCAGCACCGGAATCTTCATAATCGCCTGCGCATCCTTGATCGCCAGCCGCTTCGCTCCCGGCACCGACCCCACTCCCGGCGTCAACGGATCGCCCGCATACAGCGGCGTATCCGAAACGCTCCCCCGCTGCACGCCCGAAGGCGGACGCATCGGCCCCTTCGGCAACACATCACTCGGTCCATACCCATCATCCGCCGGGTCGGAATAAATGATGCACCCAATCGCCCCATGCTCATACGCCAGCTTCGGCTTCAACCCACGCCACCCGCCGCCATACCGCGTAATCACAATCGCACCCTTCACCGAGATCCCGTTCCGCGCCAGCTCGGCATAATCATCCAGCATCCCGTAGTTCGCATAGATCAACGGCCCCGTCACATCCCCATCCGCCGAATAAATGTTGTACCCCGGCAGCTGTGTCTTCGTCTCATGCGTATAAGGGTCCTCCGCCAGCGGAGTCTCCTCCAGCTTCAGCTTGAACTTCGTCGGCGCCGTCATCTCCACCAGCTGCAGCTTCGGCGTCGGATACAGCACATCGAACTGCTCGATATGCGCATCCCAGCCCCACTCCTTGTACTTCGCCACCATCCACTCCGCATTCGCTCGCTGCGCCGCAGACCCCACATTGTGCGGATGCGCCGCTAGAAAACGCATATTCTCATGCGCCTTCGCCGCCTCCGGAATCGCCCGAAACTTCTGCTCCCACGCCAGCTCCGCCGCCGAATCGGCACTCGTATACCCAGGCAGCACCCTCACACCGCTCTGCTGAGCCCCACCCTGCTGAGTCACAGACTGCTGAGCCAGACCCTGAAACGGCAAACAACAAAGCAAAGAAAGAGCAGCAACGTTACGCATCGGTGAGGCCTCCTCAATAACAAAACAAAAATGAACCTGAAGTCCTTCTGTTCTACCAGACCCACCCCATCCCTCCAACTCCACCCAACCAACCACCCCCACCATCTAAGCCCGCTCCGTATCGCCTCAGCGCCGCGCTTCCTTCCCGCCCTTCGCGTTCTTCCTTAACCTTTCGCCGTTGCCGTTGCAGTTGCCCGTCCCAAATCCGCCTTAGCCTTTAAAATCGGTGCAATCGATGTAAATCGGCGTTAAGCCTTTGCCGTTGTCTGTCCTTATCCGCCTTCATCCGTGCCCGTCCGTGTAATCCGTGTTAAGTCTTACCCAGCTCACCCCGCACCCGGCGCATCGTATCCAGGTAAAACGCCAGGTTGTGCACCGAGTTCAACGTCGCGCTCAGTGCCTCACCCGCCACATAAAGGTGCCGCAGATAAGCCCGCGTATACCGCTTGCACACCATGCACGTACAGCTCTCATCAATCGGCCGCTGGTCTTCCGCATACTCTTTCCGTTTGATGTTCATCCGCACCACCGGCCCACCCGCCTCTTCCCGCATAAACAACAGCCCATGCCGCCCCGCCCGCGTCGGCAGTACACAATCCATCATGTCCACGCCCATCTTCGCGTACTCTTCAATCTCATCCGGATATCCCACCCCCATCACATACCGCGGCTTGTCCTGCGGCAGATGCTCCAGCGTCCGCGCAATCATCTCCCGCGTCACCTCGCGCGGCTCCCCCACCGCCAGCCCCCCAATCGCATACCCGGGAAAATCCATCTCCACCAGCCGCTCCGCGCTCTCCTTCCGCAGGTCCGCATACATCCCACCCTGCACAATCCCGAACTGCGCCTGCGTCTTCCCCCCAAGCTCCGCAAACCAGGGCACCCGCTCTTTATGTAACTCAAAATGATCTTTTGACCGCCGGGCCCAGTCATGCGTCAACCCCATACTCTCCTTCGTCCGTTCCCACGTCGCCGGAGTCTCCACACACTCATCGAACACCATCGCGATATCCGCACCCAGCGCAATCTGCACATCCATCGAGTGCTCCGGCGAGAAAAAATGCTTGCTCCCATCCAGGTGCGACCGAAACTCCACCCCATCCGCCGTCACCTTCCTTAGCCCCTTCAGGCTGAACACCTGGAACCCACCCGAGTCCGTCAGCATCGGCCTCGGCCAGCTCATAAACCTGTGCACCCCACCCATCCGCCGCACCACCTCATGCCCCGGCCGCAGATAAAGATGATACGTATTCGCCAGAATAATCTGCGCACCCACCCCATCGCCCCCGAGCCCCTCAAGCACACCCTGCTCCACCGCCTTCACACTCGCCACCGTACCCACCGGCATAAACACCGGAGTCTCCACCAACCCATGCGGCAACTGCAACTGCCCCCGCCGCCCCCCACCTTCACCCGTCCGCGAAACCTCAAAACCCATACTCATCCCACAATTCTAGGCGCACCCACACCCACAAACGGCCTGAGCCGCACTTCGCTGTCTCTAGCTGCCCTGAGCTGTCTTCAGCGGTCCTTAGCTGCCTCTAACTGTTCTTAGCTGCCTTTCTTCGCTTCGCCTTCACCAGCCCCTCCCAATCCTTCTCCGTCTGGTCCGCATACGCCGCCGCAAACCGCCCCACCGCTTCGTCGAACCGCTCCGACGTCCCAATGTACCCGGCCACCATCGCGCACTCACCTGCCCGTGCATGACCCCGTGCCAGAAGCTCCCCGCACACGCCCGCATACTCCAGTAGCCCCGTCGCCTTCAGGTCCTGCGGCATAATCGTCGCTTTGTGATCATTCAACTGACGAACCAGGTACTCCCGCCCATCCAGCGTCGTCCATCCCAGAAACGGATCCGACTGCACCTGCATCGCCCGCTCCCCTTCCACCACGCGCCGCCCTTGGTGCTCCTTCTTCCGCGCCCCACCCAGACAAGGCACATACGCCGACTGCACCTCTTCCTTCACCTGTAAAAACAGTGGATCCCCCGCCCCATTCCCTTGCAGGTAAATCACATAATCCCGCAGACCCACCGAACCCGTACCCACCACCTTAAAAGCAACATCTACCGGCACATACTGCGCCAGCATCCGCCGCCTCTGCGGCTCCAGCGACTCCCCGTACAGCGCCAGCGAATCCAGCACCTGCTGCCGCACCACCCCCGTCACACTCGTCAAGACCGGCTTCACCGTCTTGAACCGCCGCGCCACACTCTTCCCCGCCACCCCTTTTCCGGCCATGCCCTTCCCCGAACCTTTCTTCCCCGCCGGCCCCACCAGCTCCGTCAACGCCTCCAGCGTATGCAACGGAGTCGCCCGCTCCGCCATCCGCAGAATCCCATCCACCGGAGCCACATCCCGCAGACGTCGAACCTGGTACCGAGCCACTCCAAGCACCGGTATCCGTGCCAGCTCCCACATCGTCGTCCTGTACTGCTCCAGAAAGACCCGCGTCGCCTCCCAGCAATGCAGTCTCTTCTCACCCGCCTCGCGCCCCGCCAGCACTAGGCTCGTCGCCATCCGCTTCACGTCCCACTCAAACGGCCCTTCCATCGTCTCGTCAAAATCATTGATATCGAACAACAGCCGTCCGTCCGGCCCCGCATACGCCCCCAGGTTGAGGACATGCGCATCCCCGCAAAGCTGCGTCGTCAGTGCCGTCCGCGGCAGCAGCGACAAGTCATACGCCATCACCGGAACCGCCCCGCGAAAGTATCCAAACGGCGAAGCCATCATCCGCTCATACTTCAGCCCCACCAGCGAAGACACCCGACCCTCCATCGATGACTTCATCAATTCCAGCGGACTCCCCTTCCGCCATTTCTCCTCCCACTTCGCATGCTCCACCCGTCGCATCTGCTTCCGCGCCATCACACCCGCCGCAACCCGCTCCACTCGACCCACCATTCACCCTCCCAATAACCCGCCGTACTGTCTCTCGCTGTCCTTAGCTAACCTTAGCAGTCTCACCTCTCCCCCACCCAGGCCTTCGCCGCCACCACCTGCATCATCCCTTCATCCGCATGGCTCCACGCCTTAATCAACGACCCATAATCCGCCGTAGCAGCGGCCTTATCCCCCAGCGCCACATCCGCCTGAGCCATCCCATACAGCGGATACCCCGAGTTCGGCCGATCTAACAGCGCCGCCTCATACGCCTTCTTCGCCTCAACATACCGCTTCGCCCGCATCAACGCATCGCCCCGCGTCTCCCCCACCGGACGAATATAGTAAGGCGGCTCCCGGTACCCCAGCGCCGCCTCGGCTGCAGCAGCCTTCGCAAACGCCGCATCCGCGTCCGCCGTCTTCCCCTGCGCCAGCAGCACGCACGCATTCAACTCCAGCGAAGCCACATCCAGATAGCTATGCACCGGCCCCGCCTTCGCATCTTTAGTCCCTGCACCCGCAGTATTAACATCTGCCGTGGCTTTTGGACTCATAGACATCCCCGCCATCTTCATCGCCGGCATAAACGCCGCCTTTGCGGAAAGCCGTTCCGCCAGCGCATCCCGGTGCATCG
>Ga0123336_10004488_pt1 | contig 11314 bp, 7 predicted proteins | sample SSSSmetaG_FD_96466 | JGI IMG/M metagenome (GOLD analysis project Ga0123336, IMG submission 96466) | Glacier valley bacterial and archeal communities from Borup Fiord, Nunavut, Canada, to study Microbial Dark Matter (Phase II) - ​SSSS metaG | ecosystem: Environmental > Aquatic > Freshwater > Ice... | reverse complement strand
GCGGTGATCGACGGCATGTCCTCGGAGCACAGCACCGACAGGTGCATGCCGAGCGCGAGATTCTCCTCGAGGCCGCTGCCCACGGTGACGCTGAGCGCGGCGAGCACGCCGTAGTCGCCCCGGCCCGCGTGCTCGATCGCGGCCGGCAGCAGGCTCGCGGTGAGCCCGATGTAGAGCGGCGTGCGCAGCAGCGACGCGAGGCCGGCCCTGCTCAGTCGGACGTGCTCCTTCTTTCCCGTGACGGGATGGTCGACGTCGATGTCGACGGGACCCGCGTCGAGCCGGGCGAACAACGCGCCGATGTAGGCGGCCAGGTGCGGATAGCGCGCGGCGCAGGCCGCGTCCTTCGCGCAGTCGGCGACCAGCCCGACCACCGCCGCGTGCGTGTCGACGCCGAACGACAGCGGCAGCTTCACCGAGGCGGGGGCCACGCCGTCGAGGGTCATCGTGCGGACGCGATCGGGGAACTGGCGCAGGTATTCGAGCGCGGTCCGCGTGCCGTACGAGCCGCCCCACAGGTTGATGCGCGGGTAGCCGAGCCGCGAGCGCACGTCGTCGATGTCCTGGACGGCGGTGCTCGTCGTGTAGCGCGTCAGGTCGGCCTGCTGCCCGAGCCGTGCCGCGCAGGCCGCGATGCGTCGCTCGAGATCGTTCGCGTCGAACGATTCCGACATGCTGCCGCTCGCGGTCTCCCGGCTGCACGACAGGCGGTTCGATCCGCCGGTGCCGCGCTGGTCGACGAAGACGATGTCGCGGTTGCGGTTCAGTTTCGCGAACAGCGGATAGAGCGTTCCGGCGACGTCGGTCGCGGCCTGCCCCGGTCCGCCGGCGAACACGAAGATCGCGTCGGGTTCGGGCTGGCGCGCGAGCGCCGGGATCACGGCCAGGCGGATCGGGATCTTCCGGCCGGAGCCGGCGGCGGCCGAGTCCCGATCCTCGGGGACCTGGATCGTCGCGCAGCGCAGTTCGATCTCGACGCCCTTGAGGCGGCAGGGTTCGAGCGTCACGCCGGACGCGGCGACGGTGCCGCGGCGGCTGTCGTCGGAGCAGCCGGCAAGGAGCGAGATCGCCGAAACGAACACCGCGGCCAGCGACACGCGCATCGGCGTCGTCATGCGCGTGCTCGGACGGGGTGGCGCGATTCTGGGGTCGTCATCACGGCGGCCAGCCAGCTTTCGGTCGGATCGATCGGGAGCGCGGATGATAAGCCCCCGGCGGCGCGGGTCGAATCACCGGGTGGGCGCCGACCCCGCATTGCAGCACGGACCGCATTGTTTCAACGCGTAACATCCGTCAACTTTCGAGGGTGCAACTCGTTCCACTGACATTCGCCCTAGAACCGAAGAACATCCCGATGACCCCATCCCTCGTGTCGACGTCGCTTCGCGACACCGCTCTTCGCTTCACGCGCTTCGCGCTGCCGGCGATCGCGATCGTCCTCTCGCTGACGACGCTGCTCGCCCCGCGCACGGCGCACGCCGACGTCCCGGGTCGCGTCGGGCGCATCGCGTTCATCGAAGGCGACGTGCAGGCCTATTCCGACAGCGATCCGGAATGGAAGGTCGCATACCTGAACCAGCCGATCACGTCGCGCAACTCGGTTTTCGTCGGCGACGCGGGGAGGGCCGAGATCAGCGTGGGCTCGACGACGCTGGCGATGGACGCCGGTTCGCAGGTCGACATCCAGCAGCTCGACGACAATACCTTCGACGCCAACGTCGTGCGCGGCCGGGTGTCGCTGCGGGTGCGCCGCTTCGACGCGAACGACGCGTACAACGTCGCGGTACCGGGCGCCGACTTCGCGCTGCTGCGACCGGGCCGCTATCGCATCGACGCGCTGCCGTCGACCGGCGGCATCACGGTCTTCGAAGGGCAGGCGAGCGTGCAGGGCGACCGCGGGGACGTACGGGTCGAATCCGGCAACGGCCTGCGCGTCGCGCTCAACCCGTCCGACCCCGACGCCGCACCGCAACTGCTGTCGGCCGCGCCCACGGCCGTGCCGCTCGACGACTGGGTCGTGGCGCGCGAGGGTCGCTTTCGCAACAGCCAGGCCGAGCGTTATGTCTCGCCGAACATGACGGGCTACGAGGACCTGGACGCCAACGGACGCTGGTCCAACGAGGAGGACCTCGGTCCGGTCTGGTACCCGACGACCTACGTGCGCGCCGACTGGGCGCCCTACCGCTACGGCCGCTGGGCCTATGTGGCGCCGTGGGGCTACACGTGGATCGACGACGCGCCGTGGGGCTTCGCGCCGTTCCACTACGGCCGCTGGGTGCAGGTCGGCAATCGCTGGGGGTGGTGCCCGGGCTCGTACGTCGCGCGGCCGGCCTACGCGCCCGCGCTGGTGGGGTTCTACGGCGGCGACAACTTTTCCGCGTCGTTCGCGATCGGCGCCGGGCCGGCCGTCGGCTGGTACCCGCTCGCGCCGTGGCAACGCTACTCGCCGCACTACACGCGCAACGCCGTCTACGTGAATCAGGTCAACAACATCACGATCGTCAACGCGCCGCGCCGTTTCGGCGGGGGCGACGGCGGCCGCGACTGGAACCGCGAACACGGCGGAACGATCGCGCCGCGCGACGCGTTCTCCAGCCAGCGGTCGATCTCGCGGGTCGCGGTCGCCGCACCGCGCAATGCGTTCGATCGAGCGCGGGCGGTCGAGGTCGCCGACCTGCCGCGGCCGGCCCAGGTCCCCGGTGCCGTCCGCCGCGGTCCCGACCCCGGTCGCGGCGATACGCGCCCCGACTTCCGCGGGCCGCGCGACTTCGCGAACCTTCCGAATCCGGGTGCGCCGCGCAGCGCAGAGCAGGGTGGCCGTCCGGTCGGGCCGTTCGTCGGCGCACCAGGCGAGCGCAACGGCGGCTTGCCGCCGGCCTATCGTCGACTGCCGGAAGACCGTCGCACGAACGGCATCGAAGGGGGGCGCCCGGATCAGCCGGGCGTTCGACCCGAGGCCCAGCAGCCGCGCGGCAATCCGGGCAACTTCAATCGCGACAACCGTCCCCAGCTGCAGGCGCCTGCGCAACCGGTGCTGCAAGGGGCGCCGGCGGGCGAAGGGCAGGGCTTCGAGCAACCGCGCTTCACGCCGCGGGGGCAACCGCAGATGCGCAACGACGGCGACCAGCGTCTCGACCAGCGCCTGCCGCCGGTCCCGGTCCAGCCTGCTCCCGGCGAGAGGAACTTCGAGCGGCAGAATCGCGAGCAACGCAACGTGCAGCAGCCGCCGCAGGGACAGGCACCCCAGATCGTCGAGCAACGCCAGCAGCAAGTGGAGCGCCAGCAGCAGATGGAGCGCCAGCAGCAGATGGAGCGTCAGCAGCAGGCGGGGCGTCAACAACAGATGGAGCGGCAGCAACAGATGGAGCGGCAGCAACAGGGCCAGCAGCAGGCCCAGCAGCAAGCGGAGCGCCAGCAGCAGATGGAACGTCAGCAGCAGGCAGGCCGCCAACAGATGGAACGCCAGCAGATGGAACGCCAGCAGGTGGAAAGACAGCAAAGGGTCGAGCGACCGGCGCCCCCGCCGCAGGCGCCGGTCGCGCAACCCCGTGTGCAGCCGCCGCCGCAACCTCAGGCTCAGCCCGTTGCGCAGCCCGGGGCCGATCGGCCGGGCCCTCGCGAGCTCAACCGCGACCGCTGATCAGCGGTCGCAGAACGCGAAGTCGACGTCGGGCTTGCGGCCCGCGATCAGGTCGGCGATCGCGAGCCCCGAGCCCGCGCCGTGGGTCCAGCCGAGCGTGCCATGGCCGGTGTTGAGCCACAGGTTGCCGAGCTTGCTGCGGCCGATGTAGGGCACGTTCGACGGCGTCGCCGGACGCAGTCCGGTCCAGTACTCGACCTGCGTCGCGTCCAGCACGCCGGGGAAGATCTCCTCGGCGCGGCGGGTCAGCGCCTCGCAGCGCACGCGGTTCAGTTCCGTGCCGTAGCCCGACAGTTCGGCCGTGCCGGCGATGCGGATGCGGTCGCCCAGACGCGAGAAGACGATCTTCAGCTGGTGATCGGTGAGGCTGACCGTGTTGGCCAACGCGCCCGGCCTGATCGGCATCGTCGCCGAGTAGCCTTTAGCCGGATAGATCAGCGTCGAGACGCCGACGGTGCGCAGCAGGTGCGCGGACCACGGTCCGAGGCACATCACGTAGGCGTCGGCCATCAGTGTCTCCTCGCGACCGGGGCCGTTCGGGTGGCCGTCCTTGACGACGACGCCGGCGATGCGGTCGCCGTTCGACTTCAGCGACAGCACCTGCGTCCCGTAGCGGAACTCGACGCCCTGCGACCCGGCCAGCGCGGCCAGGCCCTGCGTGAACTTGAAGGCGTCGCCCGATTCGTCCTCGGGCGCATGCGCGCCGCCGGCCAGCCGTGACCGGTACGAGGCCAGCGACGGCTCGAGCGCGACGATCTGCGCGGGGTCGAGGAAGTTCATCGTGCAGCCGAACTCGCGCATCAGCTCCAGGCCCGGACGTGCAGCGTCGAACTCGGCTTCGCTCTCGTAGAGGTGCAGGATGCCGCGCTCCAGCGCGTCGTATTGCAGGCCGGTCGTCCTGCGCAGCGCGATCAGCGTGTCGCGGCTGTAGATGCCGAGGTTGGTCAGCTGGATCGTGTTGAAGCGGGTCTTCGCCGGCGTGCAGTTGGCGAGAAAGGCCAGCCCCCACATCCACTGGTGCGGGTCCGCGTTGAGGCGGAACAGCAGCGGCGAGTCCTCCTTGCCGAGCCACTTCAGGATCTTCAGCGGCGCGCCCGGGTTGGCCCACGGCTCGGCATACGAGACGGAGATCTGCGAGCCGTTGGCATAGCTGGTTTCGAGCCCGGCGCCCGGTTGCCGGTCGATGACGGTGACGTCGTGTCCGTCGCGGCGCAGGAACCACGCGGTGGCGGTGCCGAGGATCCCGGCGCCCAGAACGATGATTTTCATGAAGGAGTCGTGAGGGCGTCGTGCGCCGGTGCGAGTACCGCGAGTCCGCCACGCGCGGGTTCGGCGTGCGGCACGCGATTATAGGCAACGATGCCTCGCCCCGTGCGCGGCAAGCCCGTTCGTGCGGCGTCGAACGGCTATAGTCCCGCTCTGCCGAACGCGGCCCGGTTCCCGTCGTCGACGCCCGGTGCGCCTCCCGTCCCATGCCCTCCATCACCGATCCGTCGCCTTCCCTGGCCGCCCCTGCGGCCATGGTCCCGCATGGGCGGCCGGACAAGTTGTCGGGCATCGCGCTCGCGGCTTTCGGGGCGATCGCGTTCTCCGGCAAGGCGATCATCGTCAAGCTCGGCTTTCGCCACGGCGCCGATGCGATCACGCTGATCGCGTTGCGGATGGCGGTCGCCGTGCCGTTCTTCGCCGCCATCGCCTGGTACGCGTCGACGCGTCCCGGTGTCGTGCGCCTGAGCCGCGGCGATCGCGCCAAGGTCGCGCTGCTCGGGTTCCTCGGCTACTACCTCGCGAGCTATCTCGACTTCCTCGGCCTCGAATACGTGTCTGCGTCGCTCGAGCGCCTGATCCTGTATCTCAACCCGACGCTGGTCCTGCTGATCGGCCTGTTCGTCTTCGGGCGTCGCGTGACGGGCCGGCAGATCGTCGCGCTGGTGCTCGGCTACGGCGGGGTGGTGCTGGCCTTCGCGCACGACCTCCATGTCGGCGGAGGCAGCATCGCGCTGGGCAGCCTGCTGGTGTTCGGCAGCGCACTGGCGTATGCGATCTACCTGGTCGGCAGCGGCGAACTGCTGCGGCGCGTCGGCACCGTGCGACTCACGGCCTACGCGAGCTGCGTGGCGGCGGTCTGCTGCCTGCTGCACTTCGCGCTCACGCGACCGATCGGCCTGCTGTTCGCGCTGCCCGCACCGGTGTACTGGCTGTCGATCCTCAACGGCACGGTCTGCACCGTGCTGCCGGTGTTCGCGGTCATGATGGCCGTCGGCCGGCTCGGTGCGAGCGTCGCGTCGCAGATCGGCATGATCGGTCCGGTGTCGACGATCGCGCTCGCCGACCTGCTGCTCGATGAACGCATGGGCCCGACGCAGGTCGTCGGGACGGTGCTGGTGTTGGTCGGCGTCTTCGTCGTGTCGCAGAGCAGGGTGCGCACGCCGACGGCGCCGTTGAAGAATGCAATCTGACCTGGAGAAGCAATGAGCGAAAAGATGACTGCACGCGCGATCCGCATCCACGCGACCGGCGGCCCCGAGGTGATGAAGCTCGAGGACGTGACCGTCGCGCCTCCCGCCGCCGGTGAAGTGACGATCCGCCAGAAGGCGGTCGGCCTCAACTTCATCGACATCTATTTCCGTACCGGGCTCTATCCGAACCCTCTGCCGTCGGGCCTGGGCTTCGAGGGATCGGGCATCGTCGAGGCGGTCGGCGACGGCGTGAAGCACGTCAAGGTCGGCGATCGCGTGGCGTATGGTCAGGGTCCGCTCGGCGCGTATGCCACGCTGCGCACGATGCCGGCGCTGCAGGTCGTGAAGCTGCCCGCGAAGATCTCGTTCGAGCAGGGTGCCGCGATGATGCTCAAGGGCCTCACCGTGCAGTACCTGTTCCGCCAGACCTATCGGCTGCAGGGCAACGAGACGATCCTGTTCCACGCCGCCGCCGGTGGCGTCGGCCTGATCGCGTGCCAGTGGGCGAAGGCGCTCGGCGTCAAGCTGATCGGTACCGTCAGTTCGCCGGAGAAGGCGGCCCTCGCCAAGGCGCACGGCGCCTGGGAGACGATCGACTACAGCCACGAGAACATCGCCCAGCGCGTGCTCGAGCTCACCGGCGGCAAGAAGGTACCGGTGGTCTACGACGGCGTCGGAAAGGACACCTTCGAGGCGTCGCTCGACAGCCTGCAGCCGCGCGGCCTGATGGTCAGCTTCGGCAATGCGTCGGGCGCCGTCAGCGGCGTCAACCTCGGCATCCTGGCCAGCAAGGGATCGCTGTTCGTCACACGACCGACGCTCGGCACGCACGTCGCCACGCGTGCGCAGCTCGAGGCCGCGACGAAGGAACTGTTCGCGATGGTCACGTCGGGCCAGGTCCGCTTCGACGTCGAGCGCACGTACGCGCTGGCCGATGTCGGCCAGGCGCACACGGACCTCGCCGCGCGCAAGACCACGGGCTCGATGGTGCTGATCCCGTGATGCGGGCGGCCCGGATCGTTCGCGGATGAGCGTGGCCGTGCCGGTGCCGGGAGACGTCACCGCGCCGACGGGCCTCTCGCGCGGGACCAACCGCGTCATCCTGCTGCTCGCGCTGGTCGCGTTCGGCAGCGCCTCCTCGATGCGCGTGATGGACGCGGCGATCCCGCGGCTGGCCACCGACTTCGGCGTCGGCATCCGCAACGCCGCGAACGTCGTCACGGTGTTCGCGGTCGCCTACGGCTGCCTGCAGATCGTGTTCGGTCCGTCGGGCGACCGTTTCGGCAAGCTGAAGGTGATCCTCTTCGCATGCTGCTGCGGCGCCCTCGCGTCGGCGGCCTGCGCATTCGCGCCGACCTTCGGCATCCTGCTGGTCGCCCGGGCGTTCGCCGGCGCATCGATGGCGTCGATGATGCCGCTGTCGATGGCGTGGATCGGCGACAACGTGCCTTACGGCCAGCGGCAGCCGGTGCTGGCGCGCTTCCTCGTGGGGCAGATCACCGGCATCGCGTTCGGACAGGCGGCCGGCGGCATCGCGACGGACCTGTTCGTCTACAGCTGGCGCGTGCCGTTCGTGTTCCTCGCCGGGTGGTTCGTGCTGATGGCGATCCTGCTGACGCGGCTCGTGCGCACGCCGGAGCACCGCAACCCGACCGGCAACGCGGCCACGCTCGGGCTGATCGCGCAGTGCCGCTCGGTGCTGGTCCGTCCGTGGGCGCGGCGCGTGCTGCTGACGGTCTACATCGAAGGCCTCGCGCTGTACGGCCCCTTCGCGTTCTTCGCGACCCACCTGCATCTCAAGCACGGGCTGTCGCTCGGACTCGCGGGCTCGATGCTCGGGGCGTTCGCGATCGGCGGCATTTCGTATTCATTCGGCGCCGGGCGCCTGGTGGGGCGGCTGGGAGAGGCGGGCCTCGCGCAGGGCGGGGCGCTGCTGATGTTCGTCGGCATCAGCCTGGTGGCCCTCGGTCCCGCGACGCTGCCGACCTCGCTGTTCGCGCTGCCCGGCCTGTTCGCGATGGGTCTCGGCTTCTACATGCTGCACAACACGCTGCAGATGAACGCGACGCAGATGGCGCCCGACTCGCGCGGCACGTCGGTCGCGCTGTTCGCGTCGTCGTTCTTCCTGGGCCAGTCGAGCGGGGTGGCGCTGGCGGGTCTCGCGGTCGAGCGCGTGGACACGACGCCGGTGATGCTGGCCGGGGCCTTCGTCCTGCTGATCGTGGGTAGCGCGTTCGCCCGGATGCGCCGCCACCGCGACGGCTGAACCTGCGGCAGCGGCCTACCGACGAATCAGGTCGTCGTACCGCAAGCTCGGGACACCGGGCGGGACGACGGGGAGTCGAAGGGGTTACCGTCAGCGTGTTTCCATGAGGAGAACGGCGATGAACAAGAAACGGATCACCCTGGCGTTCCTCGCGGCTGCCCTTTGCGGCAGCGCCTTCGCGGCCGATGCCCCGCAAGTCGACCCGGCCAAGGCGCAGTACGACGCCGAGCGCGCGCGCTGCATGAGCGGCACCACCGGCCAGGACCAGGCGTCGTGCCTGCGCAGCGCGGGTGCGGCCTACGACTCGCTCAAGGCGGGGCGGCTGAAGGACCCCAACGCGGACTATCGCGAGAATGCGATGCGACGCTGCGCCGCGCTGACCGGAGCGGACCGCACCGACTGCGAATCGCGCGTCGACGGGCAGGGCACGTCGAGCGGCAGCGTCAAGGACGGCGGCATCGTCAAGGAGACGATCACCCGCAACGTCAATCCGTCGAACACGGCCATCACCAATACGCCGCCGGCGCCGCGCTGACGCGCGTCAGCGGTGGTAGCCCGTCACCCGCTCCACCTCGTTCCTCGATCCGAGGAACACCGCGACGCGCTGATGCAGCTTGTCGGGTGAGACGTCGAGGATGCGCTGCCGGCCGTCGGTCGATGCGCCTCCGGCCTGCTCGACGATGAAGCTCATCGGGTTCGCCTCGTACAACAGGCGCAGCTTGCCGGGCTTCTCCGGCTCGCGGGCATCGCGCGGGTACATAAAGATTCCGCCGCGCGTGAGGATGCGGTGGACGTCCGCGACCATCGACGCCACCCAGCGCATGTTGAAGTCCTTGCCGAGCGGACCGGTCTTGCCCGCGAGCAGCTCGTCGACGTAGCGCGTCACCGGCGCCTCCCAGTGGCGCCGGTTGCTCATGTTGATCGCGAACTCCTGCGTGTCCCCGGGGATGCGCACCTGGTCGTCGGTGAGGATCCACGAATGCGTCTCGCGGTCCAGCGTGAAGACCGCGACGCCTTGCCCGACCGTCAGTACCAGTTGCGTCTGGGGCCCGTACACGGCATAGCCCGCCGCGACCTGGCAGCTGCCCGCCTGCAGGAACGCGTGCTCGCCGGGCTCGACTCCGTCGGCGCAGCGCAGGACCGAGAAGATCGTGCCGATCGAGACGTTGACGTCGATGTTCGATGATCCGTCGAGCGGGTCGAACAGCAGCAGATACTCGCCGCGCGGGTAGTGAGCGGGAATCGGGAAGACGGTGGCCATCTCCTCCGAGGCCATCGCCGCGAGGTGGCCGCCCCACTCGTTGGCCTCGAGCAGCATCTCGTTGGCGATCACGTCGAGCTTCTTCTGCGCCTCGCCCTGGATGTTGCCCGTGCCGGCCTCGCCGAGCACGCCGCCGAGCGCCCCCTTGCCGACCTCGTAGGCGATCTGCTTGCAGGCGCGTGCGACCACCTCGATCAGCAGGCGCAGCGCGGGCGGCAGTGAATGGTCACCATCGCCGCGTTCGCGTTCGATCAGGTAGCGGGTCAGGGAGATGCGGCCGCGGGTCGCGAGCGTGTCGGACATGAAGAGTCTTCTGGAAGAGAGAGGAATGCGGACGACGCGACGCGCCGTCCGCGGCTGAACGTCAGACGGACAAGGCCTTCTCGACGATCTCTTGCACGTCGTTCGACAGGCTCTTCGCGTTGCGGACCGTCTCGAGGGCATGCTGCGCCGAGGCCTGCAGCTCGGGACCGAGCTTGCGCCAGCGCTCGAGGGCGCGCGCGAGCCGTCCCGCGACCGATGGATTGGTCGCGTCGAGCAGCAGGACCTGCCTGGCCCAGAACGCATGGCCCCGGCCGTCGATGCGGTGGAAGGCCGCGGCGTTGGCGCTGAAGTAGCCGCCGAGCAGCGCGCTCACCTTGTTCGGGTTGGTGGGCGAATAGGCCGGGTGGTCGAGCAGCGCGACGACCGCGTCGAGCACGCCGTCGTCGGCCGCGAAGGCGGTGGACTGCACGCGCAGCCACTTGTCGACGACCAGGGCATCGCCCTTGTAGCGGCGATAGAAACCGGCTACCGCGCGGGCCTTGCGCGCCGCGTTGCGCGCGTCCTGCGGCGCATTGACGATCGCGGTGAACGCGGCGAGGAGGTCGGTCATGTTGTCGGCCGACGACCACTGCCGGTCAAGCAGGCGCTGGGCCTCGGTGTCCGGGACGCGCGCGAGATACGACAACGCCGTGTTCTTCAGCGCGCGCGGCGCGGTCTGCCCCCAGACCGGCGCGTACGGCGCCGACGACCGGTTGGCGAGATACACGGCCTGCCAGTCATCGGCCAGCGTCGTCGCCAGCGTGTCGAGCAGGAACAGCCGGGCGCTGCGGACCGCCGCGGGGTCGTAGACCGGCAGCTGTTCGCCGACGATGCCCTCGGACGGCAGCGTGAGCGCCGCGTCCTTCAGGCCGGCATCGAGATGCCGGTCGTGCAGGGTCGTGCGAAACACGTCGACGAGTGCCGGACCGACGACGAGGGGACGGCCCTGCTGGACGTCCTTCGTCAGCCGCATCAGCTCGCGCGTCGCGAGGCGTTGTCCCGCCTCCCAGCGATTGAACGGGTCCTCGTCGTGGGTGGCCAGCAGTGCCAGGTCGTCGTCCGCGTACGGATAGTCGACGATGACCGGGGCCGAGAAGTCGCGCAGCAGCGACGGCACGGGTTTCGACGGGACGTCGAGGAACACGAACTGCTGCTCGTCGTCGACCAGATCGAGGATGGAGGTGGAATTGCGTCCGGTGGGCGTGGCCTCCGCCTGCAGGCGCAGCGGAACCGCCTTGCCCGCACGATCGACCAGGCCGATCGCGAACGGGATGTGGAACGGTCCCTTGTCGGTGCCGTTGATCTTCTCGACGCCGACCCGCGGACAGATCTGGCGCAACGTCAGCACGTAGCGCCGCGTCGCGGGATCGTAGGTATCGCTGGCG
>Ga0123336_10004485_pt1 | contig 11318 bp, 15 predicted proteins | sample SSSSmetaG_FD_96466 | JGI IMG/M metagenome (GOLD analysis project Ga0123336, IMG submission 96466) | Glacier valley bacterial and archeal communities from Borup Fiord, Nunavut, Canada, to study Microbial Dark Matter (Phase II) - ​SSSS metaG | ecosystem: Environmental > Aquatic > Freshwater > Ice... | reverse complement strand
TGATGTTTGTCATGTATCCGCGGCTTGTGCCAAGACGGGGATAATTCAGCCCATGCTGAGCCCGAAACCCGTTCCCCGCGACCGCTGGAGACTGTCCGTTGCCCCGATGCTCGACTGGACTGATCGCCATTGCCGCTACTTTCACCGCTTGATTAGCTCTAAAGCCCTGCTGTACACCGAGATGGTGACCACCGGCGCGCTGGTACACGGCGATGTGCCGCGCCATTTGCGCTTTAACAAACAGGAGTACCCGGTGGCCTTGCAGCTGGGCGGCAGCGAGCCTGCTGATTTGGCGCACTCTGCCAAGCTGGGTGAGCAGTGGGGCTATGACGAGATCAACCTGAACTGCGGTTGCCCCAGCGAGCGTGTGCAGCGCGGCTCGTTTGGTGCCTGCCTGATGGCCGAGCCGCAACTGGTGGCCGACTGCGTCAAAGCCATGGCGGATGTGGTGAACGTGCCTGTGACGGTCAAGCACCGGATTGGCATTGACAAGCTGGAGAGCTATGACTTTGTTCGTGACTTTGTAGGTGCTGTTAGCCTGGCGGGGTGCAACACCTTCATCGTGCATGCGCGCAGTGCCTGGCTGAAGGGCCTGAGCCCGAAAGAAAACCGTGAAGTACCGCCGCTGCGTTATGAGCTGGTGCACCGGCTCAAGCAGGACTTTCCGCAACTCAATATCGTCATCAACGGCGGTATCACCACCAACGCGCAAATTTCTGAGCAATTGCAGCCAATCAATGGCGTGATGTTGGACGGCGTGATGCTGGGCCGCGAGGCGTATCACAACCCGTGGCTGCTGGCGTCGTGGGACGCTGAATTTTTTGGCGCAGCGCCGTCAGACTTGACCCGCGAAGTGGTCGAAGCGCAAATGTGCGATTACATGGCACGAGAGCAGGCAGAGCACGGCACGCCCTGGAGCGCCATCGCCCGCCACATGCTCGGCCTGCGCCACGGCCTGCCCGGCAGCCGCCGCTGGCGACAGGTGTGGAGCGACCATAAGCTCAAAGGCTTACCGCCGCATGAGGTGATGGCGCTGGCGCATGAACCGATGGCTGAGGCGGCTTGAAAGCTGGATTGCAAGCATGATGTCTAAATCAAAAATCGATGAGCTCGGTAAGCAGCTTAGACAGGCCGCGACTGAGGGCGTGGCGTTGGACGTAGTTGCTTTGGATGCGTACCGCGAGTCATTCTCGGATGCCATAAACGGCATACAGAAGATGCTAGTGGCGGCTAACTTGACAGGATTTACCAGCCGCACCAAGTCAACTGCGTCGGTTGTCGCCGAGTTGCTACGCCAGCCAAGAACGCGACTCAGCCAAGTTGAGGACATTCTTGGCCTGCGGTTTGTAGCCGATGATTTGAAGCAGCAAGAAGCATTGATGGTTGAATTGACCCGTATATTTCCTGACTCCAAACCGCAAGACCGCCGAATTTCCCCACAGTACGGCTACCGCGCCGTGCATTTGATTGTCAAAGTCAATGGGTTTCCTCTTGAAATCTAAGTGCGCAGCCAACTGCAACACTATTGGGCGCAGTATTCTGAAATGATCGCCGACCAGCGTGGCCAAGAATTGAAGTAAGGCGGCGGAGAGGTTGAAATTCGCAGTTTTTTAGAAAAACTGTCTTTGGAAGCCGCACAGCTCGATCAGCAACTGGATCAGCAAGATGTTCGGCTGACACCTGAATGGCTTAAAGATCAGTTTGAAAAAATGATTGAGAAACTGAGCACATAATCAAATTATGTTTTATCTTGTTCATTACGACCGGGCTCAGTCCAAGGTTCTGTCATTCAAGGAGTTTCCAGACTCTGAGCGCCAGCAAGCCTTAACGATGCGTTTTGAGCTTGAAAAAAAACAAAATCATTTTGATTCAAGCAAAGAGATTGTCCTGTTACAAGCAGCTAACCGCGAGGAACTACACAAGACACACCCCAAGTACGGACACCCTAAAACAGACGGCGAAAAGCTATTTACAGCAGTTGCGGTTGGGGCTGTGATACTTGCGCTCACTGGAGCATCTTAAGTCTTGTGTGTGCTTCTTGTGGCTAGCTTTGCAGGCAGTTTCATCCATAAAATTAGTCTTTAGCCTAAGGCAACGCTTCTGCCGGAGTCAATTATCCGCTCTTATTTTCATAGCGGCTCGCGCACATATTCATTGGTCAAAAGCCCTAAAACATAAGTAAAAACGGCCTAAAAACAGCGTTTTGATGCAACCAGCCAGTCAAAACCGAGTCAAACAGCGTCTTGAGGCCTGGAAAACAACTGTTTTAGGCTGCCAAAAGTGCCTTCAGGCCAATAGATATATGCGCAAGCCGCTACTGAATCAATAGCAGCTGAAAGTCAACGCTGATCCTTCAACCCCCCGCCGTCAACCGCTTCGGCGTGATCTCCACCGAATCTGCTGTGGTGCTCATCCACACCGTGCCGTCTTGCACCGTCACTTGCAGTTGCATGCTGCGCTCTGCCAGCTTAGCCAGGGCCTGGCTTTGAGCCGCTTCAATCTGCCAGACGACCAGGTTGCTTGCGCGGGTGAGTTTGGTTTCTATGCCTTTCCACCACACCGGTGTGCTGCTTGAAAAGCTGTAGGCCGTCACACGCTCGGCCCTGCCTGCGGCTTTCATCAGGCGTTTGTCGTCGGGCTGGCCCACGTCTATCCAATGCAAGATTTGGTCGGTGTAGTCTTTGTGCCAGAGGGCCGCTTCATCGACATCCCACAGGTCTTTGGCAAAGTCGAGCTTGCCGTTTTTGTCGTCAGCGGGTACGTTCAGTGCAAACGCCAGCAGGCGGATCATCATGCGTTCGTCGGCTTCTGACGGATGGCGCGCAATGATGACGCTGTGGTCGGCGTATACGCCCCGGTCCATGTCGGCAATGGCCAGCTGGGCTTTATAGATAGTGGCTTTGAGTGCCATGCGGGTCTTCTTATATAAACAGTGAACCTTGTATTGGAACAGAGCGCGCCGGGCGCACATTAACGGCAGTGGCTATAGTCCTCGCATGCCCATCAAGTTATCTGTTCTCGATCAGTCAGCCGCCGTCACCGGCCGGACTGAAGACACCGCCATCAGGCAAACCCTTGCGCTGGCCCAGCATGCCGAAACGCTGGGCTTTCAACGCTTTTGGGTCAGTGAGCATCACAGCCACCCCAGCATTGTTGGCTCTGCGCCTGAGGTGTTGATGGCCGCGATTGCCGCCACCACCAGCCGCATCCGCATTGGGAGCGCGGGTGTAATGCTGCCGCACTACGCACCGCTGAAAGTGGCCGAGCAGTTCAGGGTGCTGGAGGCGCTGGCCCCTGGCCGCATTGACCTGGGCGTGGGCCGCGCGCCGGGTTCGGACATGCGAACGGCGCGGTTACTGCGCCAAAGCCCTCAGCAGTCGGCAGACGACTTTCCGATTCAGGTGCGCGAGCTGCAGGCCTGGGTAACCGGTCGTGAAGGCATTGACTTGCCTGAAGGCCACCCCGGTCACGGCGTTACTGCCAACCCCACGGGCCCCAGCAGCCCCACACTGTGGATGCTGGGCAGCTCTGATTACGGCGCGCAACTGGCTGCGCACTTCGGCTTGCCGTATGCGTTTGCGTACTTCATCACTGACGGCCAGGGTGCTCATCAGGCACTGGACTTGTACAGACAGCTCTACAGGCCTAGCGCGCTGCACCCCACGCCGCAAGCGGTGCTGTGCGTGTGGGCACTGGCCGCTGATACGGAGGCCGAGGCCTGGCACCACTTTTCAGGACGCGAGCGCTGGAAGATTGACCGCAACCGTGGCGCGATTGGGCCGCTGCCTTCGCCAGAAGAAGTGGCTTCGCGGCCCTACAGCCCAGCCGAGCAAATGCAGGTCGATCAACTGCGGACGAATGCGATGGTGGGCAGCGGCCCACAAGTCGCTGCCAAGCTGCGTGCGCTGGCTGAATCGCTTGGCGTTGACGAACTGGTGGTGATTACCTGGGCGCATGACCCGGCGGCGCAGCGGCGGTCGTATGAGCTGCTAGCCCATGAATTTTCATAATTGCATTTTTTTAAAATAGAACGAGATATACCTTTATGACCACAAAACTCTTTAACACAGCCATTGCAGGCAGCCTGCCCAAACCCGCCTGGCTGTCAGAGACTAACAAGCTCTGGCCGCAATGGAAGGCCGAAGGCGAAGAGCTCAAACAAGCCAAAGCAGATGCCACGCTGCTGTGGATCAAGGCACAAGAAGACGCCGGCCTGGACGTGATTGGCGATGGTGAGCAGTCGCGTCAGCATTTCGTACACGGCTTTTTAGAGCAGGTCGAAGGCATTGACTTTGATCACAAAGTCAAAATGGGCATACGCAACAACCGCTATGACGCGATGGTGCCGCAAGTGGTGTCAACCCTCAAATTAAAAGGCCGCGTGCATGCGGCTGAAGCGCAACTGCTGCGGGCGCACACAACCAAAAAAATCAAATTCACACTGCCCGGGCCGATGACGATCGTCGATACCGTTTCGGATCAGTTTTATGGTGACAAAATAAAAATGGCGATGGCTTTTGCCGAGCTGCTGAACCAGGAGGCACTGGCTTTGCAGGCCGATGGTGTGGACATCATCCAGTTTGACGAGCCGGCCTTTAACGTCTACATGAAAGAGGCTGCGGACTGGGGTGTGAAGGCACTTGAAGTGGCTGCGCGCGGCTTGACGTGTACGACGGCTGTGCATATTTGCTACGGCTACGGCATCAAGGCGAATGACGATTGGAAAAAAACTTTGGGCGACCAGTGGCGGCAGTACGAAGAAGTCTTGCCTGCGCTCGCTAAAAGTAGCATCCAGCAGGTCAGCCTGGAGTGCTACCACTCGCATGTGCCGCCGCATTTGATGGCGCTGCTGGAGGGCAAAGACGTGATGGTCGGCGTGATTGACGTGGCCAGTGACGTCGTTGAAACCCCTGAGCAGATTGCTGACACGATTGGCAAGGCGCTTGAATATGTACCCAAAGCACGCTTGATACCTTGTACCAACTGCGGCTTGGCACCGATGAGTCGTGAGATTGCAATTAAAAAACTGCATGCACTGGGCTTGGGTGCGGCACTTGCGCGCCAGCGCTACGCGTAAAGGCGCACATGCGCACAGATCACCGGCACCCGCACCACCACGAACCCGCCTGGAAGCACGATGGCGTTCGTGTTGTGAAGGGCAACCAGCTCGACAGCAACACCGCGCAAACGCCCGGTATGGACCGCAAGGCAGCCGTTAACTTTGCCCGCATGGGGGCGCAAAAGTTGTGGGCAGGTACCGTCACGATTCACGCAGACGCCAAAACCGGTGCCCACCACCACGGCCATTTGGAAAGCGTGATTTACGTTGTCAAGGGCCGCGCCCGCATGCGCTGGGGTGAGCACCTGGAGTTCACGGCCGAGGCCGGGCCGGGAGACTTTATTTACGTGCCGCCGTATGTGCCGCATCAGGAAATCAACGCCAGCGCCACCGAGCTGTTGGAGTGCGTGCTGTGCCGTAGCGACGGCGAGGCGGTGGCGGTGAACCTGGACATTGCCCCTGTTGAAAAGCCCAATACGGTGCTATGGATCGACCCCACCCATCCGCAGGGCGCTGTGTAAATTAGTTAACCTTTTTTTAAAAGGTAAGCCAGTGTTTGCGCACTAACGTCTGCTCACATTACTGCCTTTTCTCCTACACGGATTGCTGTGGTGGCTTGGTACAAAGGAGTTTGTTATCTAAGGAGCCCATCATGCAAAACCAACAGATTCCGCTGTATTCGACTTATCAACCCAGCTTGTCATACCGCATGCGGCACAGCAAAGCGCTGGTGGCAATCGTAGCCGTGCTGGGTGTGACGGTGATGGCTTTGGCAGCGGCGCTGGTCGTCAATCGTTCTGATGCGCAGCCTGGCGTGCCTAATGCGCTAACGACAACGCCCTCAAAACTGGCTCCTGATGCACCCAAATCTTCTAGAGTCGAGTCCACCAGTTCAGCCAAACGTGCACCAGCGCCATCGGTAGTTGCCAAGTCCAGCGCGGCGGTTGCCTGTGCTGATTGCGGTACGGTTCAGTCGGTGACGGCTGTGCAGCGCCAGGGTCAGGTCAACGGGGTGCCTGTGGGCAACACGACCGTTGGTATTGGCACTGTTGCAGGCGGTGTCATTGGCGGCTTGCTGGGTAACCAGGTTGGCAACGGCAACGGCAAAACGCTTGCTACCGTACTGGGTGCCGCGGGTGGCGCTTACGCGGGAAACACGGTAGAGAAAAACATGAAGAAGGTCACTGTGTATGACGTGAGGGTGCGCATGGACGATGGCTCAATACGTAATATGGATATTTCTACTGCTGTTCCTGTCGGATCCAAAGTGATTGTTGAAGGTAAAAACCTGCGCCTGGCATCGGCTAACGGATGATCGTGACAGTTTTCCCTAAGTTTGCGGATAGCATTGCAACCGAAGTGCCACCCAACTTAGGAAACCCATGAAAGCAACCTGGAACGGCGCAGTCATTGCGCAAAGCGACACCACCGTGGTGATTGAAGGCAATCACTATTTCCCCGAAAGCTCGCTCAACCGCGAGTACCTGACCTTTAGCAACCACCACACCACTTGCGGCTGGAAGGGTCAGGCCAGCTATTACTCATTGCTGGTCAACGGCGAGATGAACACCGACGCGGTGTGGTACTACCCGAACCCAAAGCCCGAAGCTGAAGAGATCAAAGGGCATATGGCTTTCTGGAAGGGCGTCAAGATCGAGCCCTGAAAGCACAGCGCCGCTTTTAGGCGTTGCTAGAGCGGTGTTGTGAACTAGTTCTCGGCGCTTTGTCTGATAGCTGGTTGGCGATAGCGGCTCCAAACTTAGTTGGTACAAACTATGCGCACGTAGCGCAATGAGGAGTTCAACCATGTTCAGTCATATTCTGGTGCCCGTTGACGGCTCTGCTGCATCTAACCAGGCCGTTGAAAAAGCCTGCTCCATGGCCCAGGCTTTCAAAAGTAATGTCACCGTTGTCAGCGTGATTGACTTGTTCGCCTTTGCAGGCATGGGCATGGACGCCGGCTATGGACAGGTCGAGTACTTGAAAGCCATGACTGATCAGGCCGAAGCAGCGGTACATGACGCCAAGATTATTTTTGACGCTGCTGATGTGAGCCTGAGCACCTCCGTCATAGAGGGGCAGGTTATCTATCAAAACATCATCGATGCAGCTAAGTCTGTAAATGCCGACTTGATTGTGATGGGTTCGCATGGCCGCAAGGGGCTTGAAAAGCTGATGATGGGCAGCGTCGCTGCGCAGGTGCTGGCCCACACACATCTTCCGGTAATGATTGTTCGTCAACCCAACAAGGACTAAAAATGGATTTGTTAAACCACGATCTGGCACACGAATTTCCTGAACATCTCGAAAAGATGCGTACGCTGAAAGCGACCGACGCGCATTTTGCCAAGCTGTTTGATGCGTATGATAAAAACGATCACGCCATAAAAAAATATGAGCTGGGTGGCGAAGTTATCAGCGACGAAGCACTGGAGCTGATGAAAAAACAGCGCCTGAGCACCAAAGATGAAATTTATCAGAAGCTGATGGTGAGCTGACAAAGCTTTGGCGTGTCAGTCACGCACATCGGCCACCGGGTTGACACCAAAGTCAGCACGCATCAAAACTGCCAGCACCCGTGTGGCTGCATCTCCGGGTGAGGCTAAAGCGCCAGTGGCTTTCAAATTCAAAAATCTGGATTGATCAGGAAACGCATGGGCGTCGGCCGAGCGCAGCTGGTTTTGCATGTCAGTATCTATCACGCCGGGGGCCAGCGAACATACCTTCGCGCCATTCGGTTCAAGCGCCTCTTCAAGAGCTACACAGCGTGTGAAGTGGTCCATGCCCGCTTTTGCAGCGCAGTAACCGGCTTGTGATGCCATAGCTCGCCGGCCCAAGCCTGATGAGATATTGAGCACCTTGCGCTGCCCCGGCCAGTTGGCAGTAGCGCGCAAAAAGGCACTTGTCAGTTGCATCGGCGCTTCCAGCCCGACGCGCAGCGCTTGGCTCAGGTCATCTGCATCGGCTTCGCTGAGCGGGCCAATGCGCGGAATGACACCGGCGTTGTTGATCAGTGTGGCGCTGGCAAAACTGCTACCTGGCTGCTCACGCAGCCACTTCTCCAGCCGCGCGCAGGTGCGCGCGCCCTGCGCCAGGTCTTGCGTCCATTGCAGTAGATTTGCACCGGCCTTCCCGGCCTGAGCGGCAAGCGCTTCATTGGCGCTGCGCGAGATGCACAGCAGCATATTGCCCGGCTGGAGGAGTTGGAGCGCCATGGCCAGGCCCATGCCGCGTGAGGCGCCCGTGAGCACATAAAGATGTTGGGTCATGGTGGCAAGAATATTTGAAATTAAAACAGCGCAAGATTTTCGAAAATCATAGTCTTGGCGTTAGCTGGATGTAAAAACCTCAAAGCACAGGCGTGCAGCAGCAAACGTGCAGACTTCGCTTTTACATCGGAAGGCGCATATAGCGCATCACCCAGCATGGGGTGCCCCAGTGCCGTCAAGTGCACGCGTAGCTGATGTGAACGGCCCGTAATGGGTTTGAGTTCAACACGCGTGGTGTTTGTGTCTGCGTTGTATTGCAGGGCGCGCCAGCGGGTTTGGCTGGGTTTGCCATTTGCATCGATGATGCGCAGCGGTCTGTTGGGCCAGTCAAGAGCAATGGGCAGGTCAATCAGTTGCCAGTCGGGGCTTTGCAGCATCCGCCCCTGAACGACAGCAACATAGTGTTTGTGAACGGCGCGGGCCTCAAAAAGCTTTGAAAGCGCTGTTTGCATGGCAGGCCCACGTGCCAGCAGCATCAAACCCGATGTGGCCATGTCCAGCCTGTGGACAATCAGCGCATCGGGGTAGTGCTGTTGAACCCGGGTGCTCAGGCAATCTTGTTTGTCAGCGCCTTTGCCGGGGACTGACAGCAGGCCCGAAGGCTTGTTCAATACCAGCAGATGTGCGTCTGCATAAACCGTGTCAAAACCCGCAGTAACGTCAGTCACCCGACTCTCTGCCTTTGGGCGGAGGAAAGTTATGCACGGTGGGGCTGGCACGTTTGACTTCACGCAGCATAAAGAGGTAGAGCCCCTCCACCTTGCCTCTTGCCCAGGACGTTTTGCGTAAAAACTTCAGGCTGGATGCCACGCTGGGCTCGCTTTGAAAGCAGCGAATCGGGATGCGCTGGCTCAGTTCATCCCAGCCGTAATGCGTTGACAAAGCGGTGACGATGGCCTCCAGCGTCACGCCTTCAAGCGGGTCAGCCATCAAGTCACTTGTTCTTCAACTTGCCCCGCAGCGGCACTTGGGTGACGACGGTGGGGCGCACTGCGTCGGGCGATACAGACTTGGGTGGTGACGTGTCTTTTTTGGGTTTTTTGACCATCTTGCCGCTGTTTTGTTGACCTTTTGCCATGGCGTTCTCCGTTGGGTTAAAAAGCGTAATTATCAGTGCAACTTGATGCGTGGGCGGTGCGCGCGGTCAATCATTTCAGACAGCGTAACCAACGCGGTTTTCTTCAAGCCACCAAGCGCCAGCTGGTGCTGCTTGTGCAGTGCCCAGTACATCAATTTGGCGATCTGGCCTTCCACAAAAAAACTGCCTTTACTTAAGGAGCCCATCAGCGAGCCCACCGACGAATACTCAGCCAGCGATACCAGCGAACCCTGGTCGGTGTACACAAATGGTTTGACTGCCTGGCCAGCCATCAGCTGGGGCAGCGACCGCGCCAAATACATGGCCTGCTGATAAGCGGCTTGGGCGCGCGGCGGCACCCAGCTGCCGTCGAGTTGCTGGCACGCGGCGCAATCACCAAAAGCGTAAATACTGCTGTCCAGGCTGCTTTGCAAGTTGGCGTTGACCACCAATTGGTTGAGCCGGTTAACTTCAAGAGGCTGATCGCCGCCTATGGTTTGTAAAAAATCAGCCGCTTTGACTCCTGCAGCCCACACCGTCAGTGTTGACTCAATCACCTTGCCGCTGGCCATGGTCAAGCTGTTCTCCGCGACCTCGACCACTTTTTCGTTGGTGTACACGTCCACTGCCAGTTTGCGCAGCTCCGTCTCGGCGGCATGGCCCAGGCGCTCGGGCAGTTGCACCAGCAGGCGCGGTCCGGCCTCTACCAGCACAATTTGCAGGTCTTTTTCGGGGTTGATGTTTTCAAAGCCATAGTTACCCATGATGCGTGCTGCCGAATGCAGCTCTGCCGCCAGCTCAACGCCGGTAGCGCCGCCGCCGACGATTGTCACGGTCAGCATGCTCTTGCCCGGAACGCGCGGCTGTGTTTGGGCGCGCAGACACGCGTTCACCAAGCGCGCGTTGCAGTATTTGGCCGCCGCCGGGCTGTCCAGTTTGATGGTGTGCTCGGCTGCACCGGGTGTGCCAAAGTCGTTTGTCTGGCTGCCCACAGCAATGATCAGCGTGTCGTAGGCAATGGATTGTGCCGGGGTAATTTCGCGGCGAGCGGCGTCGTGGCTGGCAGCCAGCTGCACGGTTTTGCTGGCTCGGTCAACACCCGTCAGGCGGCCCAAGCGAAATTTAAAATGATTCCAGCGCGCTTGGGCCAGATATTCAATTTCTTCCGCGTGGGTGTCAAAACTGCCTGCCGCCAACTGGTGAAACAAGGGCTTCCAGACGTGCGTACGCGCACTGTCAACCAGCGTGATGGTGGCTAGCTTCTTTTTGCCCAGACGCTTGCCCAGTTGGGTGGCCAGTGCCAGGCCCCCGGCTCCGCCGCCGATGATGACGATACGCTGCATAAAACTCCTCGAGGTTTGTTTTGTCTATGTTAACTGGCGCTTGGCCTGCGCAGCACTCGCCCGCTGTTAAAGAAGCGCGGATCAAATCAACTTTGACCCTTCCAGCGGCGTAGCGCGTATTTTTTGTTCGAGTTGCGCCAAGTTTTCGCGATTGATTTTGCGATCGCGTCCGATTTTCCAGTTTCCGCGCCTCTTTCAAGGCTTCTCCTTGCGCATTTTGCGCCATCTGGCCCACTACGGGCGTAGTTCTCCTTTGACCATGTACAAATTACTCAAGGCAAACAGCACATTAAGCTGGGCATCGTTTTTGGCCAAGCCCTTGTAGCCCGTCTTCTTGTATTTGAAGATGTTCTTGACGACATGAAACGGATGCTCCACATAGGCCCTGACCTGGGCTTTGAGTTTCTCGTAGGCTTGGGCCATGCTCTTTTGCCAACCGTCAGCCAACTTCTCGATACTCTTGCGCCGCTTGGCTACGTGCCACCTGACTTCTTGTTCATTGGCGGCCAGCGCCTCTTGCATGTCTTCTCGCTTTTCCACGCCAACGTAGCCCGCGTCGGCCCAGACAT